>Ga0098069_100583_pt1 | contig 13795 bp, 10 predicted proteins | sample 27_taG_FD_92584 | JGI IMG/M metagenome (GOLD analysis project Ga0098069, IMG submission 92584) | Marine viral communities from Cariaco Basin, Caribbean Sea - 27_WHOI_OMZ | ecosystem: Environmental > Aquatic > Marine > Oceanic | place: Caribbean Sea: Cariaco Basin | collected 2014-11-09 | reverse complement strand
TTTAAAGGTATGAATGTAAATGTTACAGATTCTCAGATAAAACAGTTAAGTATAGATTATATTGAGCATTTGCCGAAACATAATTACCTGCTTGCCGGTACCGTTGAAGTGCTCGATTACCTTCGCCCGCTATATAAATTGCACATTATTACCAATGGTTTTAAAGAAGTTCAGTACAAAAAACTGGAAAGTTCGGGCATCCTCAAATATTTTTCTTCCATTACTACTTCTGAAGATGTGGGAGTGAAAAAGCCCAATCCAAAAATTTTTGAAGTTGCTTTAGAAAAGGCGGAAGCAAAAGTGGAAGAAAGTATCATGATAGGTGATAATCTTGAAGCTGATATCTTAGGTGCAAAAGACTTCGGAATGCAGGCTATACTGTATAATTACTATAAAACTGAATATGCTACAGATCATCATCAGGTGATGGAAATGAAGGAATTAACTGACTTTTTGTAATAAGCAGAAGTAAATTTCGTTAGATTTAGAACTGTATGAAGATGTCCTGGAGAAATTGTTTTTCAAAAATGGCCTTTTTGGCACTCCTCGCAGCCTGCACTTCCTGTGTTAAGGATGTTGATCTTGACCAGACCGATGAGATTGTACTCTCTCCCGAAGCCGCCGTCGATCTCATTTTCTTTGATCTTGTTGATGAAGAATTCACCGTTGTTTCTAGCAGCGGCGTAACTGCAAAAGATGAAACCAGGCTTGATTTTCTTGACGATGACTACATACAAAATGACCTTGTGCGGGCCGATTTCAATTTTAGGTTCACCAACACGTTTGAGAGTCACTTAACGGCAATTATAAGATTTCTTTCCCCTTCAAATGGGGTGCAGCATACCATACTGGTTTCAATTCCCCGTGGAAGTTTAGAGACACCGTCAGTAATAGATTACACCGAAATTATCAATGAAGCCCAGATAAATAGAATAAGAAGAAGTATAAAAGTGTCTGTTGAAGTAACAAGACATGACCCGTCGGCAGTTGCAGGATCTTTGCAGCTTGCTTCCAAAGGGTTTTTCTACTTTGAATTCAAATGATGAGAATATTTTTCTTCCTCCTCATATTGACGCTTTCTCAGGGAGTATTGGCCCAAAACAAACAGCTGCTGTACAATTATGATGATTTACCTCAAACCCTCTTACTAAATCCGGGAGCCGAAACCAATTTTGATATGCATCTTGGACTTCCATTTTTGTCGCAGATCCATTTGTCTGCAGGGTCTTCGGGAGTGAATATGTATGATATTTTCAGGAAGGATGGAGGTTCCATTAATGACAGAATTAGAAACTCGTTGCACAAGCTTACCCGAAAAGATTTTTTTACGGTTAACCAGCAACTCGAGATTTTTTCTATTGGTTGGCGTGACCAGCGAAGAAGGTATTATACGGCAGGTATCTACCAGGAATTTGATGCTTTTGTGTACTTTCCAAAAGACCCTGCGGTGCTTGCTTACGAAGGGAACAAAGATTACATCGGGAGAAATTTCGATTTTTCGGATGCTGCTTTCACTGCCGAGGTGCTCAACGTATTCCATTTGGGCTTTACAAATTATTATTCTAAAGATCTTAACTACGGTTTCCGCGGAAAAATTTACTCCGGAATTTTTAATGCCCAAAGTGTAGATAACACAGGGGTTTTTAGAACCGAACTAGCACCTGGCGGCCCCAACCTTTACCGGCATTATATGTCGCGGGTTGATATTCTAATAAACACTGCGGGTTGGGACGAACTTACAGACTCTGATGCTACTAACAGGCAGCTCATGGCTAGCTTCTTAAAAAAGGCATTTTTGGGAGGTAATATTGGACTGGGCCTCGACGCCGGATTTACCTGGTATCCTTCAGATCAATATCGTGTCACCGCCAGCCTGCTTGACATTGGCTTTATGCGCCAAACAAAAAATGTAGAGAACTACAGGTACTACGGCGATTACGAGACCGATGGGATTGAGTTGCTCTTTCCCGGTACCCGCGAATACTGGGATGAATGGGAAGATAACTTAGACAAGAACCTCAAAGATAAAACCCTTACCAACTCCTACACTACCTGGCGCCCCGTAAAATTTAATGCCTCTTTAGACTTTGGCTTTTCTGAAAATGCCGAACCCTGTAATTGCTACAGGCCAATGGGCAGGAGAAGATATTTTAACCATCTTGGAGCCCAGTTCTTTGCGGTAAAACGGCCCCGTGGGCTCAATTTTGCCACCACGCTTTACTACGATAAAACCTTTAATAATAACTTTAGAGGGAAAATTACTTATACAGCCGATTCCTATTCGTTTTCAAATATCGGGCTCCTGTTTTCTGCCAGACTTTCCAAATTTAATGTTTATCTTGCTGCAGATAATCTTCTGGATTATACCAATCTCGCCAAGGCGCAGAATGCTTCGGTGCAGCTTGGTGTCCAATTAATGTTTAGCAGGGAATGAGAACCATTTTTTTCTTTTTTGTCTTTTTATTCGGAATAACCAGTAACACTTTTGGGCAGGATGCCAATAAGTACAAATATGTGCTGGTACCGCAGGAATTTGAATTTCTGAAGCATCCAAACCAGTATCAGGTAAACGCACTTACCGCTTTTCTGTTAGAAAAATATGGTTTTGACGCACTTTACGAAGAGAAGATCCCGGCCAATATGGGGCTTTGTGATGTGCTTAAAGTCAATGTTCATAATGATTCGAGCCTATTTCGTTCCAAGCTTTACATCACTTTAGAAAACTGTAATGATGAGGTGGTGTTCACTTCAAAAACAGGATCGAGCAGGGAGAAGAATTATAAAAAATCCTATCACGAAGCTTTAAGGGAAGCTTTTACTTCTTTTGAAGAGTTACAGGAGGGTTCTGTTCTTATAAAAGAACCGGTTTCTGTTGCTGAAACTTCCGTGAAAAATGAACCTGCTGAAGTTGTGATAGATCCTGTACCCGCGGCCAAAGATATTCAGGAAGAAGCTTCCGAAGTAATTATAGATCCTGTACCGGCTGCTAATGATACTCAGGAACAGGCTTCTGAAGTTATTGTTGATCCTGTGGTTACTTCCGAAGAAATAGAAGAAGCTACAGAAGAATCTTCGGCACTCCCTGAAGTAGTTCAGAAGAATGAAGATTTGCAGTTTGTAAATGGTGCAATCACCTATAAACTGGTGAAAACAACGGCTGGTTATGACCTTTACAGGGAAGGAGAACCAGGTAAATTTGGAACTTTACTCAAATCGGGTGGGGGAGAGAATTACCTTTATTCTTCAAAAAACATCTCCGGGAATGCCTTTTTTGACACCCACGGGAACCTGGTTGTTGAATACCTTGATCCTAATTCCCATCAACTTATTAGCGTAAAATATTCTCAGAAAGGTCAATAACCGTATTTGCCTTTCCAGCGTTTTTGCAGAAAATCCCTTTGTGCCTGCTCCCGCTGATTATTCCCGGGACGAAAGAACGCATGATTGCTTATTTCCTTCGGAAGAAATTCGGCTGCGGCAAAATTATTTTCATAATTGTGCGCGTATTTATAATCTTCTCCATATCCTAAATCTTTCATGAGCTTGGTAGGAGCATTGCGAATTGCCAAAGGCACAGGAAGATTCCCGGTCTTTTTTACCATCGCCTGGGCCTCGTTGATAGCCATGTAAGAAGCGTTCGATTTTGGGGAAGTGGCCAGGTAAATACAGCACTGGCTTAAAATGATCCTAGATTCCGGATGGCCAATGGTAGAAACAGCCTGGAAAGTGTTATTTGCGAGAATCAAAGCCGTGGGGTTTGCATTGCCAATGTCTTCGGAAGCTAAAATGAGTAAACGGCGGGCAATGAATTTCACATCTTCGCCACCTTCTATCATTCGGGCCAGCCAGTACACAGCTGCATTGGGATCACTACCTCTAATCGATTTGATAAAAGCCGAAATTATATCGTAGTGCTGCTCGCCGGTCTTGTCATAAAGCACCGTGTTCTGCTGAACTTTGTTCATCACCATATCGTTGGTGATCACTACTTTGTCTTCTTCTTCAGAAGTAACCACGAGTTCAAAAATGTTGAGCAACTTTCGGGCATCACCGCCGCTAAGTCTTAGTAGCGCCTCTGTTTCCTGTAATTCAATTTGTTTTTTGGAGATGACTTCGTCTTCAGATATAGCTCTTTTCAGCAGAGCAATAAGATCGTCTTTTGAGAAAGAGTTGAGCACGTATACCTGGCTTCGCGAGAGTAAAGCGGGAATAACTTCAAAACTTGGGTTCTCGGTAGTTGCTCCAATAAGCGTGATCCAGCCTTTTTCTACTGCGCCTAAAAGCGAATCCTGCTGCGATTTACTAAACCTGTGAATCTCATCTATAAAAAGAATAGGGTTTTTTGTGGTGAAGAGGCCGTCGCTTTTTTTTGCTTTTTCTATAACTTCCCTTACATCTTTAACGCCGCTACTAATGGCACTCAGGGTAAAGAACGGGCGGCCAGATTCGGTAGCTATAATATTTGCCAGGGTGGTTTTACCCACTCCCGGAGGCCCCCAAAAAATAATGCTGGGTATGATGTCCCTCTTAATTTGTTTGCGAAGAGCGGCATCAGGCCCCACCAGGTGTTGCTGCGATAAGTAATCATCTAATGTTAGGGGACGTAATCTTTCGGCTAAAGGTTTATTCATGAGGTAAAAATAGTAAATTGAGTACTCTTGCAGAAAATGCAGGCAGTATAAGTTTTCTTAGTGACGAACTGGCAGCATGAGGTTCACTTCAGGAAAATGTGTGCTAAAAATGTCATTTTTGGAAGGTATTTGAGCAGCAGTTTTAATTGGTTAACTTTTTGCAAAGCCAAAGGTATGAGAGTACAAAAATCAGCAAATTCTGAACCATTTGTTTTCACTACAGGGGTGGTGGGCTATCCCCTGATCTTTGTACTGGCTATTTGGATAGTATTTTGGATGGAAATACGCTTTGGGTGGGACTTCACGAGCTTTGGAATTTACCCGCGAACCCTAGAGGGGCTTAGAGGTATAATTTTTTCCCCTTTTATACACAGTGGGATAAAGCATTTGTTTCACAATACGGTTCCGCTGTTCGTTCTTACGCTTTCCCTCTTTTACTTTTACCGGAAATTAAGCTGGAAAATCCTCTTTTTTGGGCTCCTGCTGTCGGGGTTCCTTACATGGCTTATTGGGAGGCCCGCTTTTCATATAGGGGCTTCAGGAATGATCTATGTGCTGGCGGGATTTTTATTCTTTAAAGGTATTTTCTCGAGATACTTCAGACTGGTAGCTCTTTCCCTGATCGTGGTTTTTCTTTACGGCGGACTTTTATGGTACATCACACCCATTGATCCTAAAATTTCGTGGGAAGGTCACCTGGCGGGGCTTCTTTCAGGATTGATCTTTGCACTCATTTACAGGCAGAATGTTGCCCGTGCCCCAAAATATGAATGGGAAAAAAAAACTTATAGGGAAGAAGAAGACCCTTTTATGCGGCATTTTGACGAAAACGGGAACTTCATTGAAAACCCCGATGGAGAGGACGAGCCGCTTTATGTTTACCATTATAAACGAGAGGAAAAGGACAGGCCAAAGGAAGAGTAATATTTTGCTAATCCAGTCTCTGTCGCATCACTTCATAAAGAAAAGCACCACAGGCTACAGAAACATTTAAGCTGCCAATACTGCCCTGCATGGGGAGTTTGGCTTTGTCGTCAACCAGCTTGAGCACAGATTCAGAAATTCCTTTGCCTTCATTTCCCATTACCATTGCCGTGGGTTCTTTAAAATCTACTGAATACAGCAGCTTATCAGTCTTTTCTGTGGCTGCCACCACTTTAATACCCGAGCCCTGCATGTAGAAAATGGCATCTTTAATATGATCTACCTTGATAAGCGGAATTTTAAAGATCGCCCCGGCAGAAGTCTTCACCGTATCGGCAGTTACGGGAGCGCCCCCTTTTTTCTGAATGATAATTGCGTTTACACCACAACATTCGGCAGTTCTAATGATCGCACCAAAATTCCGTACATCATCTACCTGATCAAGTAAAAGAAAGAGCGGGGCGGTTTCCTGTTGAAGCGCCTTTTCAACTTCAGAAGCAAGATCGGCAAATTGAACGGGCGAGATCTTAGCCACAACACCCTGGTGATTTCCTTTTACCAGCCGGTTCAACTTTTCTACAGGGACGTAAGAAATATTGTATTCGCCAGATTTGGTTTTTTGCTGTAATTCCTGGAATAACTGGCCGCTAAGACCTTTTTGAACAAAGATCTTGTCTATGGTCTCATTATTCTGAATGGCTTCAATTACGGCACGTATTCCAAAAATGGTGGTTGTATCTTTCATGGTGCAAAGATAGAGATAAATGAATGGCTGCGGAAAACTCTTGAAAATTACTTTATTCTTCAGCCTGCACTGTAAAAGTTCTTTTTACAGACACAGGTTTTCCTGAATTTGTGAACCCTTCAAGATGAATTTCAAAAGTTCCGGGAATATCAGAAGTGAAGAAATCCATATTTTCTTCGGAAGAATCTATTTCTACTGAAGGCACCCACAGAAGTTGTGTTCTTAGATCTGGAATCCTTGACAGTGGATTATCTGAAGAAGTGGCATAAGACTGTTTAAAATAGTTCTTGCCGGCTTCAGGAAGTTTCATTGCTACTCTTTTAATGTAATCCTGGTTTAAAGTTTCAGAAAAATTTCCCTCGATCGTTTCAACATCAACAATTCCGGCGAAAATATGAGAGCCTAAAAAGAAGTTATCCCTCAAAATCTTTATGCTCTTCACGTATTTTGCCGGGTAGTTGATCAAGAGGTCGTGATCTTGTACCATAGCGCCGTCTACGATAAGCAGCGCCGGAAGATAAAAATTCGTTGCGCCGTCTGTCTGGTTTATCACGAATTGAGAGCCGTCTTTGCTCCTGGCCAGGTGGGCAAACATGACAATTTCAACCATGGTTTCTTTTATAGTGGGAAACCGGGTGTAGTCATCCAGATTGTAGACGGTAGGCTCTTGAGTGTAAAAAGGTTCTTTTTCAGTTATAACTTTTAAAGTGTCGGGTTTAACGCTGTAATATGCATTTTCAATCTGAACCTGTACGCTGCGGTCAAGAATATAATCTTTCATGGCAGGGGTAATCTTAAAATCGGCGAACTTCAAATCAGGATTGGAGATTTGAGGTAAAGGATCAAGTTTGATCTCATAATTTTCGGTTTCATCTCCTAAAATTTGCATTAAAGCTTCGGGGGTGTCGTAGGCTTCATCTAAATTGAGATAGAATTTCCCCTGCTTGTTTGTAGTTGCGATCTTGAGCATGTAATCTTCACCCGGAAGGGAGAAAGCCAGTTTCTTTCCTGATAAATTGCGGGCTGCTTCTGGCGTTTTTGCCACAATTCGGCCAGAGATGAGATTGCCTCTTGCTTCAGGAAGAAAGACGGAATCTATTTTTTGACGTGTAGCAGGAAAAGAAAGGTCAAAATCTTCAGAAGTAAATTTCTTCGGAATAGAAATACTATCTGTTTTTCTTACGGAAAGAGAATAATCTCCCGGAACCCCTTCTAAATCTACGGTCACTTTTTCTCTCCTGCCAAAAATGTCATTTTCCAGAGTGATTTTTACAGGACAATTTTCACTCTTAACTGAATTTTTTCCTGAGTCAGGATTTGGAGATATGGCCGGGATTTCTTCAGAAGTTGATAAGATGGCCGAAGAATCGCCGCGATATGGATTAATTATGGCCACATCACCTGCGAAATAAGTGTCGTGATTCCTCATCCAGTTGGAATAGCTCAATAATTTGTAATTTCCGGATGGTACCGTGGTCGGGATAAAGAAATCTCCCTGCGCCTGTCCGTTTTTCAGCAGGAGTTTGTGCTTGAAAATGCTATTTCCATCTTCACTTATTAATTCTACATAAGCGACTTTGCTTACTCCGCTGAATTCCTCCGTATCCTTTTCAAGATTGTAGAGCTTATAATACAGGTATTCCCCCGGAAAAAGCAAGGAGGAATTGTAGTGGACAAAAATCTTTTCCTGCGGAACTTTTTCGAGCAGTGCTGCACCGGCTGAACTATCTACTGCCTGTGCAAAAAAATGCAGCGGGAGTAAGAAACAGGTAAGTGTGAAAAAAAGGTATTTCATATTCATTTTATTCAGTCCAAAAATCGGGTGCCTGGTTGGTGCCGTAAACGGTGCAGTCTACACATTCGGTGGCAATAACTCTCATGGGGCCTTCGCCTAATTCCCCCGGAACAGGTGCCCCGGCCATGCTGTAATATCGAACTGTTCCGCCTTTAATCATACCAATTGGGGTGTCATAGTTCTCTCCCGGCCTAAATATTAAACAAGATTCGGGAAATTGTGGTCGGCGTTCATCAAATGCAAAGAAATCATGATAGTTAAAAAATACCCTTTTTGAAGAGGTAGAGGAGAGGGTAAAGAAGCCTATAACTTTCTCATCTTCATTAGCAGCCCGAATATTGCCACTTACAAAACCCGGCTGCGTTGGGCTCAAAACACTTCCTGAGCCGGAGATCTTCTTAAGGATAGAATAGTAAGAAAAGGCTTCAGGTGTTAAAGAATATTGTTTTACCAAAATGCTGTAACGCTGGGCCAGTACGGGGTTTTCTTGGTCTATGAATCGCACTACGAAAGATTTGAGATCATTCTCGCTAAGGGAACTTGTGTTAGAGATAATTATTTCTTTAGACGGCACCGTATTGTAACATACCGTTTCCTGGCGGGTATTTGGAACCACACTCCAGTCGTTTCCTTCAAACTTTATTGTATTGCGCACCGTATATGGAGAGACAATTTTATAGGTTTCTTCATACTCGTATAACGCATACCTTGAGGCCGAAGAAGTATATTCACTGTCTACCATTAGTGCAACTCCATCTTCTCCCTGGTAGAAACTGCGTTCGGCATAAAGATTATCGATTTTAGCTCCCGGGATCAAAGTGGCGGGATCTGAAATATATGAGCTTCCGTCCCGGGTATCGATTTGAAGCTGGTAAGTGTGTTGTGGCCCGGCAGCAAATTTGGTGCTGGAAAGATAAGTTCCCGGTGTATCTGATTCGTAGAACTGAAATTGGGCACCGGTGTCATCGGTTATGGTAACAACTGCATTTGTTTCTGCAGCTGGTATTTGCTTTTCGAGTTCGTAGGTGCGTGTGAGCCTGACTTCCTGGGTTTTGACTTCATCGGTAATTAAAGCTTCTACAACCAGAAGGTTCTCATAAGTTTCTGTTTCAAATTCATAGGGTTCCACACAGCTGTTAGTGATCATTGAAAAAATGAACAAAAGAAACAGGCGAATGACAGATTTAGTGTTGATACATTTCATATTCTCTCCGCTTTAAAATCTGAAATTATAGGTGATGGTAGGTACAGGAATTGAAAAAATGGAGCTTTTATAAGCTTTGACTTCTCCTTCTTCAGTCACAAAAAATACTGAATACGGATTGTTTCTTCCCAATACGTTGTAAACTGAAATATTCCAGAAACTGTGTGCAAATTTCTTGATCTTGTGATTTCCTTCTACGTTAAAACTGAGGTCAAGGCGGTAGTAATCTGGAATCCTGAATTTGTTTCGGTCGCTGTAAAGCACATATTCAATTCCATTTTGATAGTATTTCCCGGTGGGGAAGGTGACGGGGCGCCCGGTTTGATATACAAAATTAGCTGAAAAACTGAACCGATGGGTCAGTTTATAATTGGCTACAATGCTTAGGTCATGAGGTTTATCGTAATTGGCGGGAAAAAATTCGCCGTTATTCACCTGCTGTTCATTAAAAGCTCCGTCGAGTTTTAGTTCAGATTTGGAATAGGTGTAGCCCAGCCATCCGTTCAATCGACCTTCGGTTTTTTTCAGAAGAAATTCGGCTCCAAAAGAGCGGCCTTCTCCCTGTAAAACTTCAGTTTCAATATTTTCATTTAGAAAAAGTTGCGCTCCCACTTTGTAATCAAGGATATTACTTGATTCTTTGTAATAACCTTCTACACTCACTTCATACATATTGTTGTTGAAGTTCTTGTAAAGCCCTAAAGAATATTGGTGGGCACGTTGAGGTTTTATGTTTTTATCGGTGAGTTTGTAAGTATCGGTAGGGGAGACCGTGGTGTTGTTAGAAAGGGTGTGAATATACTGATAAGCATTGTTGTAGCTAAGCTTTAAAGAAAGATCGGGAAACAGGAAATAACGTGCCGAGAGGCGTACTTCGGGTCCGCCGTAGGTTTCCATAACTTCATTTTTTCCGTAGTGAACGGTATCAATTACCGTAGCTTCAGATTTTGGAAGTCCTTCTTCATATATTTTCTGGTTCTTTTCACCAAGTGCGGCATAATGAGAATAGCGAAGGCCGCCGCTAAGAAGCAGTTTGTCATTAACTGTAAAATTATCGGCAAGATAGATAGCAGACTCCAGGCCTTTTTCCTTAGCAATCTCAAGGGGTTGAATAATAGATTCGCTTCCCAGCGGCTCTATTTTACCGGGGTGCACATTATAGAGCTTGGTTGAAATTCCATAATCAAATTTATGAGCAGCACTATGAAGGTACCTCATGTTCAATTTTACTTCAGTTTCATTGATCTTATAACCTGAAGTAAAGTTATTGTTGAATTCGCTTTCGTAATCTATATCAAAGTTATAATGGCTGTTGGTGAGGATAAGGCTACCGTCATTTTTTTCATTAAACTTATGATTGAGTTTCATGGAGAACAGCAGGTTCTGATAGTTAAAGAGAGAATCAGAAGTAATGCTGTAGTTGTCACGGCTGAGGTAGCCGGTGGTCTTTAAGCTGGTTCTGTCATTAAATTTGTGGTTATACTTTGCAATGACATCGTAAAAGGAAGCTTTGCTGTCTTTTAGGGATTCTTCGTCCAGGTTTTTTAAAATCCAGTCGGAATAGGTACTTCTTCCGCCAATGAGTAACCCCGATTTCTCTTTAATAACAGGAATTTCAAGAGCAACATTGCTGGTTACCGGCCCCACCGAAACTTCTCCTGCAAATTTCTGGGTATTTGCATCTTTGGAGGTGATATCAAAAACTGAAGAAAGCCTGCCACCAAACCGCGCCGGGATATTTCCTTTGTAAATGGTCATGTCTCCAGTGGTAAAAGGATTTACGGCAGAGAAAATTCCGAAGAAATGAGCAGGATTGTAAAGCACTGCATCATCGATCAAAATGAGGTTTTGGTCGGTTTTCCCGCCCCTTACGTTAAATCCTGCAGATCCCTCACCCGTGGTGGAAATTCCCGGAAGAGTAACTGCTACTTTCATAACATCCCTTTCTCCCAGGACCAGGGGTATATTTTTGATTTCACTTATGTCAATATCTTCTGTGCCCCCAATGGCATCTTCTACGTTCTCGGCCTGGTTAGAATCTACCAATACTTCTCCCAATAGTTCATAATCTTCCTTAAGGCTTAAGTTGTACGTGCCGTCGCTAAAGATAACCAGCCGGGTCACCACGTCTTCATTTCCCAAAGATCTTGTCTCTAAAAGGTGTTCTCCTGCTGGCAATCTCAGGTTATAATTACCATTGATATTGGTAACTGTACCTATAGTTGTTCCCTGAACAATGATAGAAAGGTTGGAGATAGGTTCTCCAGTTTCCTGGTTTGTTGCCTGCCCGCTTAAATTAAAAGTTCCTGTGCCTGAAGTCTGAGTTTCTTTACCTATAAATATTGTCTTGCTTGTTGCTTTGGGGCTGTTGCTTTGAGTGTAGAAAACAGGATTATATTCTTTAATCTCTTTTGGTCTTTCAGTAGCTATTTGTGTCGTGTCTGGGAAGAACCCCTGGGGTAACTGATTATATATAATATTGCTTTTTGTGATGACCACTCTGTTATTGTCTAAAAAGTAGTAATTGAGAAGAGTTTGCTCAAGTACCTTTTTTAAGACTTCAGATACGGGGGTTTGGTTGTAGTTGGCTGTTACCTGTGTGCCTTTTACCCAGTCTTCTACATAAAAAAAGTGTAAGCCTGTTTGCTGTTCTATTTCGCCAAGAACCTGTTCTAAGGTAGTTTGTTCTAAAGAAAGGGAAACTTTAGGAGATTCTTCCTGAGCCGTGAGGTGCTGCAGAGAAAAAAGTATTAGCAGTGTAACAAAATTCTTCAAATTAGTTAAGGTTTAATTCTGAAGTTGATGGAATGAGGCTTTGAAACAGAAGAGTCAAAAATTTGTCGGGATTTTCCCTTTTTAGAGAGGAATTAGATCTGTAAAAATTTTGAATTTGCTCTTCCTTGTTAGGGAACAGTTTACGAACGGATCTTTGAGATGCAATTTCTTCTGGATTACCATTGATCGAAACAAAATATTTGGGCTTATCTTCTTTGAACTCGAAGTAGGTGAAATTCTGATCTAAATGTTTTTTGATCTTCTTGCGATGCTTCTTTAGCAAGAGAATATCATTGCCTTCCAGTAGAATTTCATAGAACTGAGGTTTTTCATCTGAAGTTCCTTTCAGGGCAATAAAGCTGTGCCCATCAATATTAAAAGCCTGTACATTTTCTTTGTGCAATTGAATGAGTGTAGCACCTCCGGCGGTAGGAATCCGTGTCAGCAGAAGGTCATCAAAGATGTTGTATTGTAAATCAAGGTTGGAGTAGGGTTGGCCGTCATATACCACATTGCCATTTAAGTATTCCATGGTTTGAAAATACTTGTGATCATCACTGCGTATTATATGCTGCTCCACGTATTCTATACCATTTGCGAGATCTGTATTTTGAATGTGGATTACAGAATCGAAGAGTTCATAAACAGGCTCTACTGCTGTTTGAGAAAAGCTTGCCGCAGGATAGAGGAGAAGCATAGATAGAAACTGTCTAAAGTTTTTTTTCATTTAAAGAAAGGCTGGTGAAGTATAAGAGGGGAAATTAGCATTTTTATAACATAATGAGAAGTGTTTTTTATTTTTTCCTACATTTTTTTGTTTTTGTTGTTCTTTTTTGGAATAATATTTATAATCTATAAGCTGGATAAACTAAAAACAACTTTGAGGTGTTACTTTTTTTCGGTTTTAATTCAACCCGGATAGAAGTTTAATCATACAAGTGACGTAGTAATATTTGATTATTTACCCTTAATTAAAAAAGGCTGCCCAATTGAACAGCCTTTTTCTTAATCAACGATTGTAAATACTTTTGGGTTAATCCTGATCCCAGAAAATTCTAGTTTGTTGCTCGTCTCCACCTATAGCACTGGAAGCGGCTTCCCAGTTTGCACTGTTTAAAGTAGCTTCGCTTACAGGATAAGTGAATCTTAAGGGTACCGGAAGGCCAGACTGTGCTGCATTAGGTAATTCAGGTACATCTAACTTTCTCCAGGTAGACCAGGCTTCAAAACCGCGGTTGTATAAAGCGATCCATTTTTGAACACCAATTTTTTCTATCCAGTTTGCCTGGCTGTAGGCAACTGCAGGTTGTGCAATGTAGGCATCGGCTTCAGCTTCAGTTCCGTCCCAATAAAGAATAGATGAAGTAATGGCTTCGTTATAGTGAGTTTCTGCATCTTCGCTAATATAACCTCTGGCAGCAGCTTCGGCGATTAGGAATTCCACTTCAGTATAATCTAAAAGTACACCTTCTAAAGTCGGGTCTTCAAAACGCTCGCTATAAATTGTGCTGTTACCTTGAGTGTTTCCATTGGCACCGTAAGTTCCCCCATCATAAACACCCTCTCCAAGATTTTGAGCAAAATAATCATCTCTTCTAGGGTCATCAAGTTCATTCATTTTATCAACTATTGTGTTAGCTGCAACGAAATCGGCACGACCAGATTGTACAAGGTCTTCCCAGATAGGGTTGGTGTTTGGAGCTGATGCTTCATAATCCATA
>Ga0098069_100572_pt1 | contig 14014 bp, 6 predicted proteins | sample 27_taG_FD_92584 | JGI IMG/M metagenome (GOLD analysis project Ga0098069, IMG submission 92584) | Marine viral communities from Cariaco Basin, Caribbean Sea - 27_WHOI_OMZ | ecosystem: Environmental > Aquatic > Marine > Oceanic | place: Caribbean Sea: Cariaco Basin | collected 2014-11-09 | reverse complement strand
TGCGGAATCACCCCGGTGCCAAGCATGGCGCCAAGCATATTCCCGGTGATAGCCCCCGTGGAGTCTGAATCCCCATCGTGATTCACTGCCAGCACAATGCCCTGTTCGAAACTTTCAGCTACCAGGGCGCAATAGACAGAAATCGCCAGTGCTTCCTCTGCGACCCAGCCTTCGCCGAGTTCCTGGATAGCGATATGGTGTGGCATACCGGACTGGCTCAGTTCAACCGCCTTATCCAGAGCCGCCAACGTCTCCTCGTGACCGCGTTCTGCAACCAGTAATGTCTTGGCGGCACCCAGGGCATCCAGCAGAGTTTTGTCGTTCAATAACTCAAAGATTAAAATGGCCAACACGCCACCGGTCAGATAACCGCTGGGATGGCCGTGGGTGAGGCCGGCGCACATACACCCATCTTCAAATGCCCTTTCCAAACCGGAGTTACCGTTGAAGGTGCGCCAGTAAAGCCCTACCGGAGCCACCCGCATTACCCCGCCACACCCCTTACTGTCATTGCCGGCGGTCTCTGGAACACCCGGGTAATCCCGCAGAGCACTCAGGCACGTCATACCCGGGGCACGCTGGCTGTGCAGCTCTGGCTGCTGAAACAACCAGCCGTCTTTCTCTACGGTTACCGCACGACACTCGTAGCCCTGTGTTGCCAGCCATCGCAAATAGGCATTGGCAACTGTGTGGTCGAACCCGGCAATGCCTTTACTGACTCCCCGCATTCGCCCCCGCAACAGGCCTTCTGCGGTGAACAGGGTCATTTGGGTATCGTCGGTTATCTTGCCTTTGCCACCGTAGGCCGGGGCATAGTCGGTTATGCCTTCGGGGCCAAAGCGGCTCAGAATTTCAGCGCGGGACATGAACTCCACGGCGGCACCGAGGGCATCGCCTATTGCGCCGCCGAGGAGGCAGGCGGTGTATTTATCTTTCAGCTTGGCTTCGCTACCAGGACCCGGCATGCTCTGCACAGTCGAGGTTACTGTTTCTGGCGCATGCTTCATTTTCCAGTCATCCGTCAGTTCCATGAACAATGCAATTCGCTCTGTTCCTACAACCAAGGCCAATAAAAAATGCTCAGTTCGCTCGATCGTCTGCAACGTATATAACTTGTCTCGCACCCCGGCAGGATAGGCCGCATGGTAAAAAGAAAGCTCTAACCGTCGCTTACCACCACCAACCGGAGTGACGGAGTACACCTGAATTGGTGAAAAGCGCCGGATGTTGGGACCAAACTCGGAACTGATCAGCTCCATGGCATACCAGCGCCGAGGTTCAAGAGTGAAACGCTTCATTGACTATCCCCTACGACACAATCAAAATCCGGCACCCATCCGTTGCTCAAACATCAGCAGAATAGGCCCCATTGATATTCCAGTGTTTTTACTAGCACCTCATCATCCAGAACGGCCATCATTATTGCTGTTTTCAGGATGAGACGTTGTCATTAGTTTCCGAGCTGCTTCACTTCATTGTACAAGCTGTAAAGACGATGAGCAGACATATCCAGGATCGGTTCGTACATAAATGAGTTCAAATGTATGTTCTCTGGCGTCATCAGATTAACCTGATCCAGCAATCGTATTATTTCAGTCTGATCAGAAAATATATCAACATACTTATCAAACAGCGCTCTGGTTTGATTTGAGCCAATACCGCCCACAAATGCTTGATCATTAATTTGTGCAATCATGAATTTCTCGGCCTTCAACCGGATAGCAATTGCAATAATAACTTTGGACTCAAGCTCTGGTGACTCATGCGCAGCGTTTGATAATATGTCTGCCTTCTGAAATATCTTGTCAATCACACGTGATGTACTATCAGGCAGGATCAAGGCAGGCTTATCTACAAGGACAGCGCGATAGATATCTTGTAATTCCTGCACCGTGATGTTTTGACTATTTGCCTTTAGATGAAGCAATGATGTCAGTGTTAAGTAATGGGCATCGTGCCCACAGTATTCAGCGAGATTTCTAACAAATGGAATACTGGCTAGCATGTAATGCTCATTTTGATGCATATCTCGCTTCCAAGCGACGAATACATCATTCTGGTACTTTTCAGGATTAAGCTTTATTTCCGTCGATGTCTTAGTCGCCAGCATTCGCCTCTGACGTGCAACGCGGTTTCTGCTTCCAATTATTCGCCCACCTACAATTCTATGGAAATCGAAGTTATGGGTAAGGATAAAAAGATAGAAATGTGAGACTTGCACAATGTCACGAAGATACTCAACGATTGCGTATTTATTCTTATAGTCGAAGGAGTCGGCAATATCGTCTATCACAATTAATACCGGTGCGCCTGCATTCTTTTTGGCTTCAATTTCAAAAAGAACATTCAGTATGTAAAGCGCACGCTTCTCGCCCTGGCTTAGCGTTTCGAGCAAAGTTTCATGTTTAACCTTCTGTTGACCACCGCGTCCATCATCAAAGTCAAACTCGATAGATGGGGCAGCATTATTAAGAATGACATCATCCTGATTGTCCACCCTAAGCTTGAACGGAACAGAAAATCGTTTGTTGAATATATCGACAACGCCCTTCCAAATCGTTTCCTGCTGCTTCGCTTGATCAATAATGTATTTAACTTTTTGCTGATTCGATTTGTAGGTTGAGACAAGGTCATCCCAAGCTGATTGGTGTGATTGAAGATAGCCTATAACCAACTTTTTCTTGAAGCTCTTTACATCCTTATACTCTGGCAACAACTCTTGGTGATCTGAAATAAAATCCCGAAAGGCCTGAGTCTCTTTTGTGGTTAGCTTTTTATCGACCTTGCTAAATTTTTCTTTCAATTCAGAATTCTGAAAAACCTTATTCTGCTCTTCCTGTAGAATTTCATTCAAACGGTCTTTGGAAGTTACTTCTTGCTTTTGGCCATTGATTGAAAGATTGACGCTGTGAGATGCATCAAAGAAGCCTGTATCGGAGAGGCTTTTTGAAACAGTCCCCGCTTTCTGGTGATTGAAATTCCTCGACAGAACCGCTGATTCGCTAATGAGTTTTTCATAGGTTTCCACATAATCAGTCAGCTCCTGATCGAAACTATCTGTAGCGGCGAGATCCAGAACCTTCTGATTAAAAAGATCTCCATACTTAAAATCGGCAAGACTGGAATAATCTTGTGTACTCTGAAGCTTCAAATCGGCCAGCAGGTCAAGAAATTCCTTTTCCGGCCGATCGAATGCTTCACAGATCAGCTCCGGAATCGCTTTGTTCTGCTTTCCGGAGGACTTTGCCAAATCTTTTATTAGAAGGGCTCTTTTGTCATCGACTTCTTTCAAGGCTTCATCATAGTCGCGCTTTAAGGCCTCGTTAACCAATAGTGTAGAGACCTGCTTGGAGCTATAACTTTCGTCGTATGAATTAATGACCATTATCTGATCAGCAGTAACGGGTTGATCATTCAAAGTGACAAGGCGTTTCGTTGCTCGTTCAGGAAAGATAATGTCCTGTGACTGCCTATCTTCTTCAATGTCCTTCAGGGTCTTAGCCAGAGAAGTTTTCAATGTTCCATTGGGCGCATACAAAGAGCACACGCCGTGAATGCCATCAATTCTGGCGAAGTCTAACTCCTTCGCCAGCTTGTTTATGCCGTAACAGTTCTCTAGATCCAGCCCAAGTTTCATTCTGACTTCCTTTTCAAATCATTCATCTCAAAAAAACTGTGAATTAACACTGCTCATGCATACCTGCTTGAAAACTCGTCCATTGAATTAGATACCGTAAATTTCACGTCATCGCCCAGTGCTTCAAAGTGCGCATAACCACATTTGATTTTGGCATTTTCCTCTGGACGTCGTTCCACCGAGAAGAGCGTGCTTTTGGTTTCGACAACAAAATAAAGCTTTTCCTTTCCATCTTGCTCAATCAGCACTGCCCAGTCAGGGTTATAACCGCCCAATGGAGTATCGATTTTGAACCAACCGGGGAGTTTGGCGTAAAGCTTGATATCCTCGTTTTGCTCGAAGGCAGAGGCAAATTCCAGCTCGATATCGGAGTCGTAAACGACATGGTCAAAAACAGACTTCTCGGCTTTAACCATGTTGTCTTTCAGATAACCAAACAATTCGTTCTGTTGGAATAATTCCTGAGCATAGAACTGATCATCACCGATTTTGTGGTACTTGATGCCGTCGACGATGAACAGCCGCATCTGGCTCTTGATGATGTTGGCAGCCTGCTCGATAAACTTCTGCGGATTGTTCTTGAAGGATTCCAGGCGGCCACTTTTGTTGATAATGGCAACGATGGTGCGGCGCGTCAGGTTGGTTTCGTTCTGTAAGTAAGTGATCAAATCTGGCAAATCGAACGCTCGGGATTCGTACACGCTGGTTGTTTCCTGAACCTGCTGAGTATGCACGCCGCCACGGTCTATTTCAGTCTTCGCCTTGCGGTAAGTGAAGCGAGCCTTGCCCGCCTGAAGGTTAATTCTGATCTCTTCGGCGCACTTTTCGATCAGCGCGTTGGTATCAAAGTCCACGCGGAACGTGGTTTTGTATTTAATACGATCCCAAAGCGCCTGGAACTCGGGGCTCAGATACACCGCTTTGTTCAGGGAAACCTTGGCTTTGTCATCGCGGTTCTTGATGTTCAGGTTGCCGGATACTTTTTTCAGTACCGACACAATCTGTGCTGCATGGGGCTGGAATACCTCAGGCAATGCCAGAGTACCGTTCTTTAACGATACCTTGAGGCTGTCCTGAACTTTACCTTTACTATCAATGTGGCCTTCGCTCTGCAAGTGTTCCCACAACTGCTTCGACGCCTCGGTACCTAAGTATTCGTGATTGTGATCGTCAACCGGCACCACGATATTGGCAAACAGGTGCTTTTCAACCACACCAAACTTGATGCCTTCTTCGTTTTCGATTTCCTTCTGCAATTGCTCTGCAAATTGCTCGTAGGATTCATTGGCCATCACGGTGAGTGTATTCACCGCGAAGCCGTGTACCCGCTCACCATTCTGATTTACACAGATACGCAAGCCCCGGCCTATTTCCTGACGTTTTTTGATGACAGAGCTCGTTTCGTTCAGGGTGCAGATCTGGAACACGTTCGGGTTATCCCAACCTTCCTTCAACGCTGAATGAGAGAAGATAAACTTCAGCTTCGAATCAAAGCTCAGTAGTTTCTCTTTATCTTTCATGATCAGGTTATAGGCGCTTTCATCAGCAGCGGTTTTACCCGATGAGTCTTTCACCATCTCGTTGCCTGAGCTGTCTTTCTTCTTGTCGACAGAGAAATAGCCGTTATGCACGCCTTGCGCTGCCGTATCCAGATCGGCAGCTTCAAATAGCTGGCTGTATTTGGGTTTGCGAATGGCGCGGTCGTATTCTTCTTCAAACATCAGGGCGAACTTGCCCTTCTGCGGGTTACCGTCTTCGTCATACCAACGGTAGTTGGCGACTTTGTCGATAAAAAACAGGCTCAGCACCTTAATGCCCTGTGGGCGCAGGCGCATTTCTTTATCGAGATGTTCTTCAATGGTCTTGCGGATCTGCAGGCGTTTAAACTCATCCGGGTCTACTTCGCCCAAGGCCTGACCCAGTTTCAGAACATCGGGCTTACTGGTAAAGCTGATGTATTCATTGCCCTGTTCGCAATAGACGTCTTCAATGATGTAGCCGTCATATACATCGCGGCCACCGCTGTACTTAGCATCCAGCAAATCCGCTCCGCTGGTTACCGTGACTTCCTTGCGCTTAATGCTGCCATTCTTCAGGCGAGCATCAATCTCGATTTTGGCACTGATTGGGCTTTTTTTATTGTTCACACTGAGCAGCTTGATATAAGCCTTATTGTGGCCGTCCTTAACCTCAATGCCTGCCACTTCAATCTGCTTAACCAGTTTTTGCTCGTAGGCATCGACTGAATCGAGTTTGTAGAGCATATGGTGCTTTTCGACGTGCGTTGCCGAATAACGCAAAGTGCACATGGGGTTAAGCGATGCTATGGCCTCTTTACTTTTATCGGTGGTGTCAACGCTCTGGGGCTCATCGACAATCACAATCGGGTTGGTTTGCTGGATAAACTCAATCGGCTTGGCACCGGTCATGCGGTCGTGTGCCCGGTGAATGATGTTGGCTTTGTTCTCTTGCTCCGGATCGGTAAAACTTTTCCGGAAGGCATCGATATTGATCACCATGATTTGAATATCAGGGCTGGTCGCAAAATTACGCACATCCGACAGCTTACTGGAGTCGTAAGTGAAATAATCAAAAGCCACGTTTTCGTACAACTCTTTAAAATGAGTCGCCGTAATTTCCAGTGACTTCTGCACACCCTCTTTAATGGCAATGGATGGCACCACGATAATAAACTTGGTAAAACCATAGAGACGGTTCATTTCAAAAACCGTACGCAGGTAAACGTAGGTTTTACCTGTGCCGGTTTCCATTTCTACCGTCAGGTTGATGCCGCCTTTTGAATCAAAATCTTCTGACGGCGCGAGGCCATTTTTCAGCTGTATTTTGCGGATATTGGCATGGACATCTTCATCCAGCAGGCGTAGGCGGTTACCAATACCCAGAGTATCTTCTTGAGTGCCATGAAACAGCGAGCCTTCTTCCCATGATTGTAGCGGCGCTACCGTGAAGTTGGTCTGGCAGATTTCTTGGCCGGCGAATACGCCCGTAACGGACTCAATCGCATCTCGCTGATAATCCAGATTGGCATCGAACTGAATCTTCATGCTCATGTTACAGGCTCCTTACGTCTTCAATACCGGCCTGCTTGAGAATCTGCACCGCGTTGGTTTTTACGACGTCGTCGGCAAAACCGGCGTCTTTGAAGACCACACGCATAATTTCTGGATTCAGTTCGTCTTTAAGCTTGGCAATGCCTTCCACCACGTCGAGAGTAATGTCGTCCGACAGACAGATCATCAGTGCGCCCATACCAATATCAAAGACTTTATGACTTGCTACGATATGCTCAGTAATCGGCAAGGTGAGATCCAGACCATATTTCAGCAGCACTTCGTAAAGCACATCCTCTTCTATACGACCATGTTTGATATTGGAGATCCGATCTTCCAGGTCCTGTTCGGTCAGATCAAAATCCAGTTCCCAGGGCTTGATGTTGGTGGAGTCGAGTTTGAATACCTTAAAACCCTCATCGAAATATTTATTCTTTGCTTGGGATTTGATTTTCTCGGATGATCGCTTTATTCTCTCCTTAGTTAACTCTGTTAAAAATGGTTTTTTCTTAATTGATGCCAAGAAATTATACGTATCTTTTTGCTCCTTTATGCTGTTTGATACGGGCTCAGGTAATTGAACTAATATAAAATTAATTCCAGTTTCATAATCTGCGTTCTCTTGCATTACTGCATGCGCCGTAGAGCCGGAGCCTGCAAAGAAATCAAGAACAACATCATTATTTTTTAGATTCGCGATTGAAATAAGATTGCGTAGCAATTTAATTGGCTTTTTGCCACTGTTGTATTTTACTCCTCCCTCATGAGCAATGTTACCAAAATCAGGAGAGTGATCTTCGAAAACACTTAAGTTTGGAATTGATTTGTATTTTCTTGCGGTTCCGTTTTTTAATTCTTCGATTTTTACGAGCGGCACTCCAGAGAACATTTTAGATCTAGTTGAACCTTCCTTTTGGGGCCCCATAAAATATCGATAACCAAGACCATCTTCTCCAAGGCCATCAATTTTGTAGAGAGCGCCATAACCGTCTTCGTCTAATCTTGGTTCAATCACTGCCTGGACCATCTCTCCGTTTCCAGTTCCACTATAAATTGAACCTGAAACCCAAGTTTCTTTGAGCAGATTTAACTGACCCTCATCGTGTTTAATTGCTTCCCATTCACCACTTTCAAATACCGTAACTTTTCGATTCTTGACAATTATTTCCTTTCCCTGACCAAGCTCCTTAAATTCGAATATGAACTTTTCAATTGAATAATCTTCATATTCTTTCTTCGGAATAAAGACATCTGCATTTTTTGCATATACAAATATGTATTCCATTACAGGTTGCCAATCATTCTTCTCGTTAAGAGTTTTGTTTGCATACCGAACCTGAATATGTTGTGTTGACAATCTATTCTCAGAACCAAATATTTCATCGCAGATAAGCTTTAAATTGGCTTGTTCATTGTCGTCAATGGAGATAAAAATAACACCATCTTCTGTTAGTAGGTTTCTCGCAAGCTTCAACCTCGGGTACATCATGTTTAGCCAATTTGTATGGAAACGCCCACTCGTTTCAAGGTTTGTGGATAGGCTTCGACCCTCCCCATCAATCTGCCCTGTAATCTCTTTATAGTTTTTGATATTGTCTTTAAAGTTATCTTTGTAAACGAAGTCTTTACCCGTGTTATAAGGTGGGTCGATATAGATCATTTTGACTTTTTTGTGATAGCTCTTTTGCAGCAACTTCAGCACTTCAAGATTGTCACCCTCGATAAATAGATTCTGAGTCGAGTCCCAATCAACGGATTCTTCTTTGCAGGGGCGCAAGGTGCCGGTACTAGGGCTTTGTGCCAGCATGCGGGCTTTGCTTTTGCCATTCCAAGTAAAGCTGTAGCGCTCTTCACGGCCATCGATATAGTCACCGAGCACTTCTTTCAGGGCATCGAAGTCGACTTTGCCTTCGGTAAAGGCTTCTGGGAACAGTTCTTTGAGTTTGCTGATGTTGTCAGCGACTATGTCCATGCTTTTTGAGTCCACTTCTGGGATAACGTTTTTCACTGTGTTTCCTCTCAATTCTTTTGCTTTCGGCTTATTTCAGCTTCTGCTTACTGCAATTCGGTTTGATCGTTTGGTTAAAGCGTTTCAGAGATCTGCTTGAGCCGCTGTTCCTGCTGTTTAATCTGAGTATTCAACACCACCTGCTGGCTGAACTCGGCCTGCTTGATCTGGACACGTAGTTTTTTAATGTCCTGCTCGATTTGGCGGTAGTGTTTCACTTGTTGCCGCTGCTGTTCCGCCGCTTCACCATCCACTAAACAAAAGCGCCCGCTGATTTCAGCACACTGAAGCGCTTGTACGCGGCACATAAAGGCTTGGTAAAACTGCCAGAAATTACTGTGTGGTAATCCGGTAAAGTTCAGGCTATTAACAAACGCTTGTTCGTTTTCAGACTTGCTGCCCAGTCCTAACCAAGGGGATAGCTGCACATCTTCAATGACCCACTTTGCCTGATCTGCTTTGTTGATGCGTTTGTCCGCCAGGCAAATAGCCAGTTTCTCGTTAGCGCATTGTTGTTCGCGCACGTATGAATCCGGCTCGCCAGTTGCTTTTTTGCCGTTTTCTATGATTTTGTTTTCAGAGTGCAGAAAGAAAATGACTAATGGGTAAGGAATCGCCCTGTTGATCAGGTTGCCAATTCGTTCAGCGCTTTTGGTATTGCTTAATTCCACATACAGAAAAGCCAACTCCCCATAATCACGCAGGTCGTCACTAAAAGGCGCGATATTGATGGTGCTGGGCTTTAAGGTATATAGCCAGCGGATTTTATCAACATCGTCTTTCAGAGCCTTTTTGTCTTTGGCGTCCAGGTCTGCGTGCTCCTGAAACATCTTTTTGAACAGCGGTTTATTGAGCACACAGCTATTGGGCACGCTCAGGCCTTCCAGAAAGGCTTCGAATTGTGGCGAGCTTAATCCCAAATCAGGCATGGCCGACTCCTTGCCCTTCTGCTTCGTTAGGCGCAGTCAATATCAGGTAGGACACCACCATAAAGTCTTCTATGCCTTGGCTACTGTTGGCGGTAAGCACTGTGCCGCCTTTAGTAAACAGGCTTTCAATGCCTTTTTCTTCACTTTTGCCCGCAATGCTGTCGACAGCGACGGCCAGTTGATGCTGGAAGTGGCTCATATCACGCCCGTGGCGTGTCATGCGATTAACTTCGGTGATGGCGGGTTGATCGGGCACTTGGTGCTTAAAGGCTTCACGTTTGAGCAGATCGAGTATCTTTTTACTTTGGGTGAAATTCAGCTCAACCACGGCACTACCTTCGGCATCAGCGGTCACGTAGATCAGGAAGTAAGGTGACAGCGGGTAGTTGTCATCCACCTGAACGGCTTCTTTACCGCTGCGGATATTCTTCAGGCAGAAGATGACGCCCGGTTTGATGCCATCGGCGGCCAGATCTTGGTCAATACTGACGGCGGCATACAGCCCCAGCGGTGCTTGCTCCAGCGTTGTGAGTTGGGCCTTGTCGTTCATATAGCCTGACAGATCCATGCGGAAGTCATTGAGGGTAAGGTCGGTAATGGATACACCGCCGCTCATGTCTTCCAGATCGACGACCGCGTCTTTGAGTTGCTGTAGCTGTCTGCGCCGGTATTCAAGGTCATTCATGTCTTTGGCGCTTTCATCAATGACATTTTCTTCACCCGTGGCGGATATATCCAGCAACACCATGCGCCCAGACACACGCGCTTCCAGGTTGATGTATTCATCCAGTTCCATGTTGGGCCAGAAGTTGATGAGCTGAATTTGCGTGTTTTTACTGCCAAGACGGTCGATACGGCCAAAACGCTGAATGATGCGTACCGGGTTCCAGTGAATGTCGTAGTTGATGAGCGTATCGCAATCCTGCAGGTTCTGACCTTCACTGATGCAGTCGGTGGCTATCAGTAAATCCAGTTCGGTCTTGGCGGTTGGGTCTACTTTGCTGCGCTCTTTGGATACCGGCGAGAATGCGGTCAGAATATTGTTGAGATCAGAACCCAAGCCCGTCATAGTGGTTTTATTGGTACCGCCACCCGTTACCAATGCACTGTGAATGCCCAATTCGGAATGGGCCCATTGCGCCAGATTGGAATATAGGTATTGAGCCGTGTCGGCGAACGCAGTAAACACGATCACCTTTTTATTGCCAGTATTTAGCGGGTTAGTCACCTTACTGGCGATCGTCTGTTTAAGCTGCTCCAGTTTTGCGTCACGGCCTGCATTCACGCTTTGTGCTGTTTCGGCAATATGCGTCAGGAACTCGCGGTCGGCCTCCAGCTCCTGTCGGAAGCGGATGAGATCCATATCCTGCAGCAACACTTTGGTTTTGTTACCCACCATGTAAGTTTCCAGCTCGGTGGATTCCAGCTCAAAGTCGTGAATATCCTCGATATTCAGCTCGGTCAGTTCTTCTGATTCGTGGGCATCAATTTTGGCCAGCAGTCGGTCGACCTGCTGAGCGAGCTTGGTGGCCGTCAGAGTGAACGAGTGAATTGAGCTTTCCATGCGCTTGAGCAAATTGACGCGCATAAGGTGAATCAGGCTTTCTTCTCGGTCAACCTGTTTGAATACCCCTTTGCCTGCGCCCACGGCTTTATCATAACGACGGGCGTATTCGGCTTTTTTGGCTTCACGGACAAATTTGAGCGGTGAATAACCTGCCAGTGATAATCGACGAATGGTTTTGTTGACGTCTTTTAAGGGCGGAAACTCGCCGGAGGCATCGATGTCGGCATAGATGTTTTTCGGTGGCAAGCGAGTCGGGAAGCGGCCGATATCTTCGGTGCCGTAGTACTTTTCTATGTGTTTTCGGGAACGGGCAATGGTAACGATATCGAGCAGTTTGAAGTAGTCAAAGCTCATGATGTCGAGCAAGGTAGCCGTGGTACGCTTTTCGACCGGCTCACTGACCCACTGGTTAAATTGCTTCTGAGCAAGCCGCAGAGTGGATTCAATATTTTTGATACCCTGTTCGGCAAAGGCATCATCCCGACCTTCAGTAATGAAGGCAACCTGATTTTTCAGATCGTTCATGCGATTGTTGACCGGCGTTGCCGACAACATCAGCACCTTGGTTTTCACGCCTGAACGGATAATGTCGTTCATCAGGCGCTCATAGCGGCTTTTACCTTCCGCCTTGCTCGGTGTGTTACGGAAATTGTGGGATTCGTCGATGACCACCAGGTCGTAATTGGCCCAGTTTAGTGTCTCCAAGTTGATTTCGCCGGAGTAACCTTTCGGTCGGGTCAGATCAGTATGGTTCAGTACGTCGTAATTAAAGCGGTCAGCGGCGAGCAGGTTGCGCTTGTCGTTGACCGTATACATGGTCCAGTTGTCACGGAGTTTTTTCGGGCATAGAACAAGCACGCGATCGTTACGCAGCTCGTAGTACTTGATCACCGCCAGGGCTTCAAAGGTTTTACCCAACCCCACGCTGTCGGCAATGATGCAGCCGTTGTGCTTTTCGAGCTTGTCTATTGCCCCCAACACACCGTCTTTCTGGAATTTGTAGAGTTTGTTCCAGACCAGCATGTCTTTGAATCCGGTTTTGCTTCGAATTATGCTGTCTTCGTCGATATCTTCGAGGAAATCCTTGAATAGATGAAATAGCGTCAGGAAATAGATGAAACTGGCCGGTTGATCGGCAGCAATGGCATCCAACCTGGCGATCAGGTCATTTTTAATATCACGAACATTGTGTGGATCAGACCAGACGTTATCGAACCATGCCAGAAGCTGCCGGGTGCTCTCCGGATCAGACAGGCCCATGTTCATTTGTAATAAATCAGAGCGCACCTCACCCAATCCGGTTGGATTGAAAGTGGCACTGCCACTGATGGCAAAGCTTTCCTCCGGTGACCCCAGATGAATAATGTTCTGACCCGGCTGAGACCGTACGCGGGCTCTCACTTCAGCCTTGTTTGCCAGCCACTGCGAGAACTCCCTGGCAGTGCGTTTTTGTTGTAGTCGATTAAGTAACCGAACTTCCTCTGCGGAGCCAATGAGCGATTGAAGGTTGCCGCCCCCCCATTCGGTTAGTAAAAGCCTGGCTCCATCCAACTGCGCTAGTTCATGCTTGAAATAGGCAAAGCCATAGAGGCTCATAAGGCTTGATAGTACCGATAATTTTGCCCCCTTGAATGGGTGCTTCTTAAGCTCCTGGCCAACAAACCCACTTGATTGATTATCGAGTAACACGCGTGTTCAACTCCTGACTAATTCCCGAGGTGAGAAGGGGGCGGCCTGGCCTTGCAATGATGCGGGCGTAGAGACTCCGAGTACTTTCTTTAAGTCGTTAATCAAACCCAGACGAAGTTATCGGAGCTCAGGGTTTGCTTCAAGTCGTATCTATAAGCACAAAGTTTTCCACCCAGCCCACCGGCAACGCTGTAATCCAGGCAAGCAATGCGCTCATTCAGTGGAGCCGGCTCCCCTTTCATCCAGTAATGCCCTACAAATACCGGCTTCTCGCCGTCGTATCCTGGCAGGACATCAGAGGCCACCGGCTCATGGGGAATTTTATTGATCACTTCTTCTGGAACCATGGCCAGATCACGATAGGTCAGCTCACCCTCTCGCCACCATTCAGTGCGGATGTTGGTTCGCTTATTCTTATCTTTGTCGAAGAAGTGATGGTCGCCAGGAAGCGGAATCTCCAACCCTTTGAGAAGGGTTTCAATCGCTTCATAGGCCTCTGACCCCTTTCGACTTGCTGCCTCCCAAGCGGTCGGAAGTAACCGGTTTTCTTTATCGGTGTACTTGGCTATGGCCGCAAGATGCTCTGGGTGCCAGCAGGCATGTACTACTCGAAACTCCGGCAAGTCCAGGTACACCGGCAAGGTTTTGAACCACTCAATCGTACTTTGGTGCAGCTCGCTCCCCTCACCTACTTGCTCCAGAAAGGCTCTGTGCTGGTTCAGGTTCTTTTCAATGTGAGGGCGAAGGTATTCGTCTGAGTTTTTCGGGTCTTCCGTAGCCCAGGCTACGGCATTGAACTCGTGGTTTCCCATCACGGCCAGGGCTTGTTCGTTCTCGACCATATTGCGGGCAATGGTGACCGTTTCTACCTGTTCCGGGCCGCGGTCTACAAAGTCACCCAGGAAAATGACGGTACGCTCGGGGTGCTGCCAAACGCCGTCTATTTCGCGGTAACCCATTTTGGTGAGGAGGGCTTTGAGTTCAGTGGCATGGCCGTGAATATCGCCGATCAGGTCGTACATCTTTCGTCCTTGTGTGCTAAATCTCTCTGCGCAGCCGGTCCGCCAAGTTCAGGAAAGTTAGGCTGCGTTGCATTCCGAGTATAAGCAATAC
>Ga0098069_100571_pt1 | contig 14057 bp, 12 predicted proteins | sample 27_taG_FD_92584 | JGI IMG/M metagenome (GOLD analysis project Ga0098069, IMG submission 92584) | Marine viral communities from Cariaco Basin, Caribbean Sea - 27_WHOI_OMZ | ecosystem: Environmental > Aquatic > Marine > Oceanic | place: Caribbean Sea: Cariaco Basin | collected 2014-11-09 | reverse complement strand
TTAATGCTGTTGTAAAATAAAAACACGCAAAAATACAAAATTTTATGCAGATTGCCAGTATTATATTAAGTTTGCAGGCCCTTAATTTTGGAATAAGATGCAGATTTTAAAGGAGAAGGAAGCGCTTAGAACGCAGGTTAGAGCCTTAAAAAATGACCAGCGCAGCATAGGTTTTGTTCCTACCATGGGAGCATTGCACGAAGGCCACCTCTCTCTAATCAAACAGGCTCTTTCTACTTGTGATAAGGTAGTTGTGAGTATTTTTGTGAACCCTACGCAGTTCAACAATCTGGAGGATCTTCAAAAATATCCGCGCACCCTGGAGAAAGATGTAGCCCTTATAAGTCAGTTAAGCGATGATGTTATCATCTTTTCTCCTGCGGCATCCGAAATGTATGGCGACAGCATTTCTTCGGAAGAATTCTCCTTTGACGGCCTGGAACACCAGATGGAAGGCAAATACCGGAAAGGACATTTCAACGGCGTTGGCACCATAGTAAAAAGGCTGTTTGAAATGGTAGAGCCCGATAAAGCCTTTTTTGGAGAGAAAGATTACCAGCAGCTACAAATCATCAGGAAACTTGTAGAAAAACAAAAACTGAATGTTGAAGTAATAGGCTGCCCTATTTACCGGGAAGAGAACGGGCTCGCCCGAAGTTCCCGAAATGAAAGGTTAAGCCCCGGCGAACGACAAAATGCTGCATTTATATACCAGATCCTGCAAAAAGTGAAGAGTGATTTTGGCATAAAAAGTGCTCAGGATATCACCCACTGGGTGTCAAGCCAGTTTGAATCCCAACCCGGCCTGCAGCTCGAATATTTTGAGATAGCCAACGCAGATGACCTGGTGAGTGTGCAGGAAGAAGACATGACAAAAAAATATCGCGCCTTTATTGCCGCCTATTCGGGTGACATCAGGTTAATTGATAATATAGCTTTAAATTAGCAGTATGCAAATCCACGTTGTAAAATCAAAAATTCATCGCGTAAAAGTAACCGGTGCAGATCTTAACTACATTGGCAGTATTACCATAGATGAAGATCTTATGGACGCAGCCAACATTATTGAAGGTGAGAAAGTACAAATTGTAAACAATAATAACGGCGAAAGACTTGAAACCTATGCTATTCCCGGGCCGCGCAACAGCGGCGAGATCACCCTTAACGGGGCTGCCGCCCGCAAGGTAGCAAAAGGCGATATCCTTATTCTTATCACCTATGCCATAATGGATATTGAAGAAGCCAAAAAATTTAAGCCATCTCTTGTTTTCCCTAACGAAGAGACAAATCTCCTGAATTAACTTTTGAAGAAAAAAATCTTCAGGTTCGCGAAAACTTTTCTTCCCCTGTTACTGGGTATTTTTTTGATATGGTACTCCCTTAGCAGCGCAACCCCCGAAGAGCGCCGGGAACTGTGGAACAACATTCTGCTTGCCGATCTAAAATGGGTTTATTTAAGTGTTTTCTGCGGAATACTTTCCCACCTTTCCCGTGCTTACCGCTGGAAGTACCTCCTGGAACCTCTGGGGTATAAACCCCGCCTGGCCAATAGTTTTATGGCCGTTATGGGGGGCTATCTCGCTAACCTGGGCGTACCGCGATCGGGCGAAGTATTGCGTGGCGCAACAATTTCAACCTACGAGAACGTTCCGTTTGACAAAGCTTTTGGAACCATAGTTTCAGAAAGGATTGCCGACCTGGCAATGGTGCTTCTCATCACCACCTTCGGCTTTCTCATTCAAACCGAGAACCTCATCAATTACTTTGATGCCAATAACATCAACCCCTTTATTTCTATAGGCATCCTGCTTGTGCTCATCATTATTGGCGTTATTTTTCTCAATCTCATTAGGCGCTCCAATCACCCTTTAATGCTAAAGATCAAAGACTTTGCCCGGGGCTTGCTGGAAGGCATGCGCAGCATTGTAAGGATGAAAAAGAAAAAAGAATTCATTTTTCACACCCTTTTCATCTGGATCATGTACCTACTCATGTTCTACGTGATTAAATACGCCATCCCCGAAACAAATTCCTTGTCGCTGGCAGGTTTTATGGCCGCCTTTATCGTTGGTTCTGTAGCCATTACCACCACAAATGGCGGAATTGGCGTTTATCCAATCGCCATGGGCGCCGTACTCTTACTTTTTGGGGTCAACCAGCAGGCCGGCGAAGCTTTCGGCTGGATCATGTGGGGATCGCAAACCCTCATGGTAGTTATTCTTGGCGGACTTTCCCTCTTATTTCTTCCACTTTACAATCAAAAGAAATAAAATTTTATATTGCTTTAGGAAATAAACCTATTGCATATGAAGAAATTATACATTTTTACCTACCTGTTTTTAGTCGTACAGTTAAGTTTTTCACAAACCCTTTACAAGACCATAAATTCATCAAAACTTGGAGAACAAAGGGAGCTCAAAATTCAGTTGCCACGCAATTACGAACAAAATTCCGATAAAATTTATCCGGTGATTATCGTGCTCGATGGAGATTACCTGTTCGAACCTATGGCCGGAAACGTAGATTATTATTCTTACTGGGACGAGATCCCCGAAAGCATAGTGGTGGGCGTAAATCAGCTTCGAAGCAGGAATGACGACTGCACTTACGATCCTAAAAATTTCCTTCCGGAAAAAAAAGGAGCTCAATTTTTCGAATTTTTGGGCATGGAACTCCTGCCCTTCATTGACAACAATTACCGCACCTCAAGATTTGTGGCCATTGCAGGACATGACATCACCTCCAACTTCATCAACTACTACCTCTTCAAACCCCAGCCTATTTTCAAAGCTTACATCAATTTAAGCCCTCATTTTGCCCCCGAAATGAGCAACAGGATCGCCGAATCCCTTTCTAAGGCCGAAAGCCCGTTCTGGTTCTACCTGGCCACCGGCTCAAACGATGTAGCCGAATTCAGGAAGCAGGCCACAGCCTTCAATCAGCAAATGGCTGCCATTGAAAATAATAACCTGCATTACGATTTTGGGAATTTTGAAGCCGCCAATCATTACACCCTTATTGCCAATGCGCTCCCCCGGGCCCTGGAACACATTTTTCAAACCTACAAACCCATAAGCCTCGAAGAATACGACAAAATGATCGCCCTTGAAGGCTCTGCCCTCGATTTTCTCCTTGAAAAATACGAGCTTATTGAAAACAATTTCGGGCTCCAAAAACTGGTAAGGATCAATGACTATCTCGCCGTGGGAAAGGCTCTCGAATACCGTGAACAATGGGATGAGCTCGAAAAACTGGGTGAACTTGCCCAAAAACAGTATCCCAACATGGCCCTGGCAAATTACTATCTTGCCCGCTCCTATGAAGCCAGTGGCAAAACCAAAAAAGCCATGAAAACCTACCAAAGTGCCTACGGAAAAGAAGAAGTAGCCTTTATTACGGTAGATTTTATGCTGAAAAAAGCCGATCTAATTAAACAAGATTTCGGTTATTAGCAGCTCATTTGAAGCAACCCATCAATGGCCAAACCCAAGACCCTGTATTTTTGCCAAAACTGTGGTACACAGCACAGCAAGTGGCAGGGCCAGTGCAATTCCTGTCGGGAATGGAACACACTGGTTGAAGAAGTAGTACAAAAAACCGAAAAAAAATCCTGGAGCAGCGAAGCTACACCCGGGGTTCGTAAAATAGCAAAACCGCTGCGGATTTCTGAAATTGAAGTATCGAAAGAAGAGCGGCTCAAAACCAACAACCAAGAACTGGACAGGGTGCTGGGCGGCGGCATAGTTCCCGGCTCCCTCACCCTTCTTGGCGGCGAACCGGGGATTGGGAAAAGCACCCTGCTCCTGCAAATTTCGCTGAATTTATCTTTTAAAACATTGTACGTTTCGGGTGAAGAGAGTCAGCAGCAAATAAAACTTCGGGCCCAGCGTATCAACCCTGATTCCGACAACTGCTTCATCCTTACCGAAACAAAGACCCAGAACATTTTTCAGCAAATAGAAACGCTGCAGCCAGAAATTGTCATCATTGACTCTATTCAAACCCTTCAAACCGATTTTATTGAAAGCGGGCCCGGCAGCATCTCCCAAATTCGCGAATGCACGGCCGAGCTTATAAAATTTGCCAAAGAAACAGCCACTCCGGTGATCCTCATAGGCCACATCACCAAGGAAGGAAGCATTGCCGGGCCAAAAGTCCTCGAACACATGGTTGATACCGTGCTCCAGTTTGAAGGCGACCGCAACCATGTGTACAGGATTTTAAGAGCGCATAAAAACCGCTTTGGCTCCACCAATGAACTCGGCATTTATGAAATGCAGGGGAATGGCCTTAGAGAAGTGAGCAATCCTTCTGAAATCCTTATTTCCAAAAATGAAGAAGATCTGAGCGGTACGGCCATAGCCGCCACCCTTGAAGGCATGCGGCCTTTGATGATCGAGGTGCAGGCGCTGGTGAGTTCGGCGGTTTACGGCACGCCGCAGCGGTCGGCGACGGGTTATAATGCCAAGCGCCTCAATATGCTGCTGGCGGTTCTTGAAAAAAGGGCAGGTTTCAGGCTGGGCGCCAAAGACGTCTTCCTGAATATTACCGGCGGAATTTCTGTTGATGATCCCGCCCTTGACCTGGCTGTGGTAGCCGCCATCCTCTCTTCCAATGAAGACATTGCCGTGCCCAAGGATATCAGTTTTGCGGCCGAAATTGGCCTGGCGGGCGAAGTTAGGCCCGTAACCCGTGTGGAACAGCGAATTCTTGAAGCCGAAAAACTCGGCTTCAGCAGTATTGTGGTTTCTTCCCAAAATAAATTTCCCAAGAATAAGTTCGGCATAAAAGTTCAGAAAGCTTCAAAAGTGGAAGATGTGGTGAGTTTTCTCTTCGGATAGAAAAACCTTATCTTTTACTGAAAAACACAGCTATGCCATCCAAAAATGTCATTTTTGAGAAGCTTTCTTCAGCCCATCTTAAAGAGCTGAAGGAGTTGAGCCGAAGAACTTTTTGCGATGTCTTTGGAGACCAGAACAAGGCTGAAGATCTCCAGGCCTATCTCAATAATGCCTTTAGCGATGAGCAGCTCAAAACCGAACTGCTCAACCCGCTTTCTGAATTTTACTTCGCAAAACGGAAGGGCGAAACCCTTGGTTACTTCAAAATAAATTTAGGTAACGCTCAAACCGAATTTAAGGATGAAGACGCCATGGAACTGGAACGAATTTACGTGAAAAGCGAGTTTCAGAACCAAAAAACAGGACAGAAAATGCTCGATACCGTGATAGAAATGGCCGTACAGCGAAAAATGAGATATTTGTGGCTGGGCGTTTGGGAACATAACCGGCGCGGCATCAGTTTTTACCTGAAAAATGGGTTTGAAGCTGCCGGAAGCCATCCTTATATGGTTGGAAACGACCGGCAGACAGATAAAATCCTGAAGCTTTTCTTCTGAAAACCTGAAGCCTCAAAAATGGCATTTTAACCTCGGCTTACAGGTTCCCAATTGGCACAATTTCTGCATTTTATGTCTCGTGAATACTTCAGGAAAACTACATTTTACGGCACTGCTGGTATTATTATTTCTGGCGGTTTCCTGTTCCAGGATGAACAAAGCCAAAGATCTTTTCAGCAAACCCACTGCGAGGGAACAGTATGCGCGCAACTTTAAAAATGATCCAGCAGCCTACGCCCGCTGGGAAAACAGCTTTGAAAATGCCCTTTTTGACAGTATAACTGTTACGCCTCCTTATTTTGAAGCAGGAAAGTTTACTGCTACAGGAGACCAGATTTACACCTACAATATCTCCCTCAATCCGGGGGAAAGTTTACGGGCAGAGGTGCAAACCGATTCACTCAAACCTCTTGTTTTTATAGACCTGTACCGGCAGAAAACAGATTCGGTAGCGAGTTACGAGCAGGTGGAATCGGCCGAGTTTGGAGCCACTGAAATACAATATGAAACAAAACAACCTGGAATCTATAAAATCCTGCTTCAGCCGGAAATCAATTCCACTTCCGCATTTTCAGTTAAAATAGTTAAAGAACCTGTTTACTTCTTTCCGGTAGCCAATAAAAGCAATGCAGCAGTGCAGAGTTTGTGGGGTGCGGCGAGAGACGGCGGCCGCAGGAGCCATGAAGGAATTGACATTTTTGCCCCCAGAGGCACGCCTGTACTTGCGGCCACTGCCGGCAGGATATCTTCAACCGGGAATAAAGGTTTGGGCGGAAAACAGGTCTGGCTGCGCGACAGCAAACGCGGAAACTCCCTCTATTATGCACATTTAGACAGCATCATTGCCCGCCCCGGAATGCGTGTAAAAGCAGGTGACACGCTTGGGCTTGTGGGCAACACCGGAAATGCCCGCACCACCCCGCCACACCTGCATTTTGGCGTTTACCAGGCTTATGGAGGCGCACAAGACCCTCTGCCTTATGTCTTCAAGCCCTCTCCTCCGGCTGAATTTATCCCGAAGTCAGATAATATATTTCTATTGGCCACGGGCAGCGCTAATTTGAGAAAAGGCCCTTCCACCAAAGCTGAAATTGGCAGCCGTGCCAGCACAAATGACACTTTGCAGCTGCTTGGGGAAACGCCCCACTGGTATCACACCAGGCTTAAAGATGAAAATTTCTTCATCCATAAAAGCCTGGCGTCACCCTTGTAAAAAATTTGATTATTCGAATTCTGGCTCCTGAAGCAGCCTGTTGATCTCATCGAGTTTAGGAGTGAGAATGACCTCGATCCTTCGGTTCTTTGCACGGCCCTCGGCAGTGTCGTTTGAAGCTACAGGCGCATACTCGCCCCTGCCGGCTGCGGTAAGGTTTTCAGCATTGATTCCCGAATTTTCGAGCAGCAGCTGCACAATGGCCGTGGCCCTTTTGGTAGAAAGGTCCCAGTTGTTGGTGAGTTGCCCGCTTCCGTTGTAAGGAACATTATCGGTGTGGCCTTCAATAAGAACGGCGATATCGGGGTTTTGAGCAAGTACAGAGGCAAGTTGCTGCACGGCCTTTCTGCCTTCGCTACCCACTGCCCAGCTCCCTGAACTGAACAAGAGCTTGTTTTCCATGGAAACATAGACTTTTCCGTCCCTCTGCTCTACGGTTAAGCCTTTCCCTTCAAAATTGACAAGGGCCTTGGAAATGGCATTTTTGAGGGCATTCATTTTTGCATCCTTTGCAGCGATCAGACTTTCGAGTTCCTCAACCCGTTTTGAGCGGGCCGCAAGGTCTTTCTGAAGTTTTTCCAACCTGTTTTTTTCCTGAAGCAAAGCTTCTTCTTTAGCATCAAGCTCGGCTAGAAGTTCGCGGTTTCTCCGGGAATTTTCGGCCAGGGCCGAAGAGCTGTTGGCTTCTAGGGCATCATAAGAAGTTTTTAGTTTCTCGTAGCTTGTCTTTGTGCTGTTGTACTCCTGCTGCAGCCTGTCTCTTTCGGCTTTGGTGGTTTCATACTCAGCCTGCAAAGCGGCAAGATCATTTTCGTTTTGGCGGAACCTGGCTTCCAGATCATCAAATTCCCTGGCAAGTTCGCTATTCTCTTCCTGTAACTGTGCATGCCTGTCTTCAAGGTCTTTATACACTTTTGAAGAAACGCAGGAAGAAAGTAAAACCGAGCTGCTCAAAAGAGCAAAAAAAAGATTTCTATTCATAAGGGGTTTGGTTTAATCTAATTCAACAAGAACGGGGCAGTGGTCGCTATGTTGTGCATCGGGCAAAATAAGGGCGCGTTTCAACCTGTCTTTAAGCGGTTCGCTCACCATGTGGTAATCAATTCTCCAGCCTTTGTTCTTACCGCGGGCACCCGCACGGTAACTCCACCAGGAGTAGTTATGCGGTTCCGAATTAAAATGCCTGAAGGAATCGATAAAGCCACTTTTGATGAAATTCCCGATCCATTCCCTTTCTACAGGTAAAAATCCGGAAGTGTTTTTAAGCCTTACCGGGTCGTGGATGTCTATTGCTTCATGGCAAATATTGTAATCTCCGCAAATCACCAGGTGCGGGATCTCCTGCTTCAACTCGTCTACATACTTCTGAAAATCGGCCATGTACTGCAGTTTATGGTCCAGGCGGGCAATGTTGGTGCCGGATGGCAGGTACATGCTCATTACCGAAAAATCTTCAAAATCTACCCGCACATTGCGGCCTTCAAAATCCATGTAATCTATCCCGGTTCCAAAAACCACATTTTTGGGCTCCTCTTTGCTCAAAATTGCAACCCCGCTATAGCCTTTCTTAACCGCCGGAAACCAGGAGTTGTATTTATAGCCCAGGTTCTCAAAAGGCTCCTGGTCAAATTGATCGGGCGTGGCCTTTATTTCCTGCAGGCAAACCACATCGGCGTTGGTAGATTCAAGCCAGTCTATAAAACCTTTTTTAATGGCAGCCCTAATTCCGTTTACGTTGTAGGAAATTATTTTCATTCTTTACATTTTATGCTGTCAAAAATAGCATTTTTAAAAGGCCTTCAGAAAGAATGAAGCCAGAGTTTTTTCACTATCGCACCACAATGCGCTGTATTTTGCCTTCATCCCGTGTGCCAATACGCACAAGGTAAACCCCGGCCGCCACATAAGACATATCGAGAGTATAATCGTAAGCGATGCTGCCTTTTTTTACCATGGCTTCCACCAGTTTTTGCCCCAGCATGTCGTGGACGGTGACCCACAGCGGGCGTTGGTACGGAGTGGTAAAATTCAGGTTAAATAGGTCTTCTTCGGAAGAAGTGATCACAAAATTGCCCTGCTGGATTTCAGATTCTTCAATCCCGTCTACAATAACCACGGTGTAATCTTCGGTAGTTCCGTATTGCATCACGTCACAAGGGTCATTGAGCTCTCCTTCATAAGCTGAACTTACGTCTCCAGCTCTTGCCCTCAAAATATGTTCCCCTAAAGTGGCATTTTCGGGAAGTGAGAATTCAAACAGGCTTGGCCCCGAAGAGGAAGTTATATTACCAGATCTCACCAGTTGCTCTTCAGGCTCAAAAACAGCATTATCGTTAAAGTCTATCCACATGGAGAACTCATTGCTGCTGTTGGAAACCACCCCTACCTGATAGACATCGCGGTTAATATCGAGTCTAGTAGAAATTCCGAGGAAATTATTATAGCCGTCGTCACAGTAAATATTCTCGTTGACGATCTCTTCAAGATAAAAGCTGATGATGCCGTCTCCAAAGGCACAGGAAGAACCTTCGGGGATGCAGTCTAGCCGGGCGATGGTCTCTACTATTGCATCGTTTTCCAGGTCGCTGTCACCTTCAAGAAAAGTGGAAGCTTCAATGGTATACCTGCCATTTGCTGAAAAGTCAAACGGGGTGGAGAAGGTATAAGTGAGCTGAGCGCCCACCTCCAGGGTCTCATTTACAGTTTCGGTTACGGTATTTCCGCCGTTTACGGTATAACCCACTTCAAAATTGCCCTGGGCTTCCCCTCCAAAATTCTCTATGACCACAGTAATATTTTCAGTAGCAAGGTTAGAACCGGTTTCGGGATGTACTAGCTGCGTGACCCCAATATCTTTGGGCGGCAAATTGACAACCTGGATGTTAAGGGAATCGTTTTCAGGGTTCATATCCCCTTCCAAAGCTGTACTCACGCTAAGGTGGTATTCTTCCGCGGGCACTGAAAGGTCTAAAGTTTCAGAAAAAGTAAATTCCACCTGTTCTGTTGAAGGGATGGTACCGGTAAAAACCTGACTTACCACTTCAGCTTCATTCAGCTGAAAGTTTACCGGGAAATTTGACTGAGGCTCACTCCCAAAGTTCCTGATAGTGACCGTAAGGTTCTCGCCGGCTGTAAGGCTTGAAGACACAGGAGAAATGACTGCCGTTACCCCCACGTCTTTTGCGAACTGTGGCGCAAGTTTGAACACCCCTACCCTGTTAAGGCGGGAACCAGGCCTGAAGTATTCGGCATTATACCAAAAAGTCTCATTGTCAACCGGATCAATGCTGGTGTGGGCATAATCTCCATACCTGTTGCTTTCGCTGGCAGCAGTGCTCTCTATAAGCGTCTCCTCCTGCAAAGTCATCCTGTTGAGAGGATCGTTAAAGTATCGCCCTGTAAATTTTAAAGTAGGAAGTATGGGCGATTCGGGACTGTCGTTCACCAGGGTAAAGCCCATCCCAATATTTCCATGTTTGTCGATATTTATGCTGCCACACCAGCGGTCGCTATCATCGGGCGCATAGGTCCCTTCCTGATAAATTTGCCAGTCCTGATTTTCGCCAGGCTGCCGCAGCTCGTACCATCTTATTCCCGCATGCTCTGCAATTCCCGGATCTACATCTACCACAAAATTAAATACAACCGAGTTATGGGTAGCAAACCTTCGGTAAGAAGTTGGATACATCAAGGCTCCCTGTAAAGCATCAAGTTCGGGTTTATTGAAAGGCTGGGCAAGATTTGAAAAACCTCCGCCGTCAAAAGTGCTTTTAAAAGGGGTTAAGCCTTCGGAAGGCGTAATTTCCTGCGCTTCCTTAATAGTGGAATTTCCCAAATTATTCCAGTCTACATTGACCAGCCATATTTTAAGATGGTCTACATTCACCCCCATCCAGGAATCATCCTGAAAATAAATTACCGGCATATTCCCCGGTGGCGGTGGCTCGCTGCCCGTGGCGTTAAAAGCCGCCGGACTGTAAAAGCCGTTGTTCCTCACCCCCGGAAGCGGAAAGCCCACATGCCTGGCTGCCTCTCCCCCTAGCATCTTTTCCCTTTCAAGCACAAATATCACCTCGCTGATCTCGGGATCATCGAGATCCTGGTTTGTGGTCACGTAATAGCCGTCACTCCACACAAAAAATTTAGGATAATCCGGGAATGTTCCCGTGGCAAACCTGTAAGTATACCAGCCGTCATTGACCGGGTCGGGCCCTTTGGAAACAGCTACCAGCAGTGCATTGGTGGGATCAACTTTATTGGGGCAGCCCTGCACGGGATTATAGGGGCAGCCGGCAAACTGGGTGATGAGAAACCTGTCGGCAAACTGATCGTAAAGTACAATAGGATCTCCCAGCCTTTCTCCCGAGAATTCACCTCCCAGGGAAGCTATATCGGTAGGCGGCAGAAGGACGTTCCCCTGTTTGTCAAAAACTGAAAAACCCGAATTATAGGCGTTTACATAGTGATTTGGCCCTGCAGCACCGGTAGGGTCTGTAGGGGTATGAAAAAGATTGGCGGCATCAAAAGAGAGGATGGCCTGTTTCACAGGAATGGTCCCTTTCTTTTCCTGCAACGCGGCGTCTACACCTTTAGGATATCCTTTCCCCGGAACCACCCTGTTGGCAGTGCGGTTCTTAGGGTTTACTTCTTTTCTTTCACTTACAGCCGGGATCAATTCTTTGGCAGAGAGAGGCGCAGAGACTGAAGGTTTTGCGACTCCCTGTGAAATTGGGCCCAAGAGTTCCTTCTCCTGGGCAGAAACATGCAACCCCAGGAACAGAACGAGAAAAAGAAAAAAATAATTTTTCAGCATAAAGCAAACTTTGACCAATAAATGTAATGATTTAGGATGAGCAGTAACAAAAAAAAGAACAATTCACAGGGAATTGTTCTTTTTTTTAACTCATTTTTGGATGGAAAAAAGCTACTTTTTCATCCAGTGTTTAAAATCGGTTTCTTCGGAAATCACTTTGGAGATTTCGGCAATCGGGATCCGTTTTTGTTCCATGGTATCTCTGTACCTCACTGTTACCATACGGTCTTCAAGAGAATCGTGATCTACGGTGATACACAAAGGTGTACCCGAAGCATCCTGCCTCCTGTACCTGCGCCCAATAGCATCTTTCTCATCATACTGTACATTGAAATCCCACTTAAGCTCTTCAATGATCTCCTGTGCCAGTTCGGGGAGGCCGTCTTTTTTAACCAGCGGCAAAACAGCAGCTTTATAAGGTGCAAGTATTGCAGGTAGTTTAAGAACAGTACGTGAACTGCCATCTTCGAGCTCTTCTTCTTTAAGAGAGGCCGAAAGCACAGCCAGGAACATCCTGTCAAGACCTATTGAGGTTTCTATCACGTAAGGCACGTAATTTTCCTTGAGTTCAGGATCGTAAAAACGAAGCTTTCGGCCCGAGAATTCTTCATGGGCTTTAAGGTCAAAATCGGTGCGGGAATGTATCCCTTCAAGTTCTTTGAAACCAAAGGGGAAATTAAATTCAATATCTGTTGCGGCATTGGCGTAATGAGCCAGTTTATCATGATCGTGGAAGCGATAATTTTCTTCACCAAGACCCAGTGAAAAATGCCATTTTTGGCGCACTTCTTTCCAGTGCTCGTACCATTTTAGTTCTTCTCCCGGCCTTACAAAATACTGCATCTCCATTTGCTCAAACTCCCTCATCCTGAAAATAAACTGCCTTGCGACTATTTCATTTCTAAAGGCTTTTCCCGTTTGGGCAATCCCGAAAGGAATTTTCATTCTTCCGGTTTTCTGAACATTAGAGAAGTTCACAAAGATCCCCTGTGCAGTTTCGGGCCTTAAATAAAGGTTTGATGCTGTTTCAGAAGAAGCCCCCAGCTTGGTGCCAAACATAAGGTTAAACTGCCTCACCTCGGTCCAGTTTCGGGATCCGGTTTCAGGATCGGCAATATCAAGTTCTTCGATAAGGGCCTTTACGTCCTTCAGATCTTCATTGGTAAGGGAGCGGCCAAGGCGTTCAAGGATTTCCGTTCTTTCGGAAAGGTAACGCTGCACGCGTTCATTGGTGTTTACAAATTGCTCTTCATTAAAAGCTTCCCCAAAGCGTTTGCGCGCTTTTTCGATCTCCTTTTGCGCTTTCTGAAGGATCTTTTCTGCATGATCTTCAACCAGTACATCGGCCCGGTATCGCTTCTTAGAATCTTTATTGTCAATAAGCGGGTCGTTAAAGGCATCAACGTGGCCCGATGCTTTCCAGGTAGTAGGATGCATAAGAATAGCGGCATCTATACCTACTATTTCCTGGTGCAGCTGCACCATGCTTTTCCACCAGTAATCCCTGATATTTTTTTTGAGTTCTGCTCCGTTTTGTCCGTAGTCATATACCGCACTCAGGCCGTCGTAGATTTCGGAAGAAGCAAAAATATACCCATACTCTTTGGCATGGGATATTACGTTTTTAAAAAGGTCTTCTTGTTTTGCCATAAAGCAAAAATAAAAAAACCGCCCCGATTCAAGCCAGGGCGGTGGAATTAATTAATTTTTTGTTTTACCTGAGACTAAATCCTGTTGCCCCTATCAAATTAGCCCCTTCGTAAACCAGTACTTTATAGGAGCCTTCAATTAGGCGGTCAGGATTGGTATTGGCCAGCAGGCACACGTCAAGCTCATCATTTTCATAGTACACTTTTGAGGCGGCACTGTAAACCATAACGCCGCCATCGTGCTGTACGGCAATTTGGTCTCCCACCAGTTCGTTGTTGGGGTTGTAAACCTGCACGTAAATATTTTTGTCTCCCGCGGAAGCCAGGGTATTTGGCGTGATGGTGAAACAGGTTCTAATCTTATCTACTCTTCGGGTGCGGTCGTTCTCTACCAGCCTTCCGCTGTTTCGCTCAATGACTCCTTCGCCTCTCAAATTACTTAGTTTAAGCTGGGCGGCGCGGTCAATTTTTGAGGCCATGGTCTGGGTTTGAACCTGCAGGGAATCTGAAATTCTCGTTCTTTCAAGCAGCATGTTATTGGTGCTGTCAATTTCGGTGATAAGCCGTTGGTTTTGATTGCTAAGACTGTCTACCACCCTGAACAACTGCTCTTTTTCAGCCTTTAAATTACTCACTTCCCTGCGATAGCGCGAAATTAACGCCAGGTTAGCTTCCATATCCTGCACCGAATCGCGCAAAGCCAGAATCCTGTTCCTGGCTGCGGTCAGTTCAGAATCAAGACCTTCGTTTTCGGCAATTGCCTCGTCGTATTTTAGAATTAAATCGTTAAGCTCCCCTTCTATAACAGCTTTTTCCTGCTGTAGTAATTCCTGGTTCTCCTTTTCGTCATTATAAAACTTTATGGTATAAATACCCAGTGCAACCAAAGCGACTGCCAAAACCCCGGTAAGGATCTTTAAGGCATTATTACTCTTCTGGTCTGACATAACAAATGATTTTTAACGGTTTAGTTTTGTAAATTTA
>Ga0098069_100570_pt1 | contig 14073 bp, 11 predicted proteins | sample 27_taG_FD_92584 | JGI IMG/M metagenome (GOLD analysis project Ga0098069, IMG submission 92584) | Marine viral communities from Cariaco Basin, Caribbean Sea - 27_WHOI_OMZ | ecosystem: Environmental > Aquatic > Marine > Oceanic | place: Caribbean Sea: Cariaco Basin | collected 2014-11-09 | reverse complement strand
TAAGATTGATGCTTATGAAGCCGAAAAGATCGAGGAAGATGACCTGATGACCGAAAAAACAAGCTCCCACTACACTTTGGCAGAATGGGAAAACACCTGGATGAACCGTCTTGGCGATAATGTACTGTTCATTTCGGCCCTCAACAAGGAGAACATGGAAGAGTTTAGGAAAAAGGTTTATGAGGCAGTAAGAGAGATTCACATCACCCGTTTTCCTTATAACAATTTCCTTTATCCCGAATACGATACCTATACAGACGAAGAGGAATAATTTCTGAAAAATTCAGTATTTTAGAGGAGCTAATTCTCTGAACATGAAAAAATTACTATTCCTGCCCATGCTGATGTTTTTCAGTATGGCAACTACCCAGAACCTAGAGGGTTCATGGCTTCTTGTAGAAGTAGATCATCAGCCTGTTAATGACCGGGAGACGGTAAGGATCTATATGGATAATTATTTTGCACAGGGCACCAAAGAAGCCGGTACAAATAAATTCATTAGCGCCTCTGGCGGGGAATATACCTTAGACGAGCTCTATACCGAAACCTACGATTTCAATACCGAAGATCTTACGACTTTAGGAGAAACCCGACAGTATGAACCGGTTGAAATTCAAAAGAACCTGCTAAACCTTACGGCCGAAGATGGCACTACCTACACCTGGAGAAGAATATCAGACGACACCAACGACCTCTCCGGAAACTGGGTGATCACAGGCCGGCAACGCGACGGGGAACTTAACCGCAGTACGCCCGGCGCCAGGAGAACCTTAAAGATACTTGGCGGCGACCGCTTTCAATGGGTGGCATTTAATTCCGACACGGGAGATTTCTCCGGCACAGGAGGCGGTACGTACACAGCTGAAGACGGTAAGTACACAGAGAATATTGAATTCTTCTCGAGAGATGACAGCCGTGTAGGAGCCAGTTTAGGATTCGATTACGAAGTAAAAGACGGGGAATGGCACCATAGCGGCAAAAGCTCTAAGGGAGATCAAATTTACGAGATCTGGTCTCCTTACGCAGAAGCTTATAAAGAGTAGTTTTTTATAATTTATAAGACCTCACAGGTTTTAAAAACCTGTGAGGTCTGCTCCATCTTACTTTCCTTCAGGGCTAGGAGGCTTCCATCGGCACCTTCACATCCAGAGGCTGCAACACCTTTAGTGCCTTATCCACAGAAGTCACTTTCTCAAAAGTCAGCAACAACTTCAACCCGCTGCGGGTTTTCTTTTCTTTCATCGTGCAGCTTTGGGCATGTGTTTGCACATATTGCAGCACCCGTGTAAAGGCTTTGCTCTGGTAGAAACGCGACTGCTGGTCGGCAATGAAATAACCGATCAACTTGCCCTGTTTCATCACGATCTTCTCCAATCCAATCTTAGATGCGATCCATTTGATTCGGACGCTGTTCAGCAGATCTTCGGCCTGAGTTGGCAGTTCTCCAAAACGGTCAACCAGTTCGGCTTCAAATTTTTGAAGCTCTTCTTCGGTTTTCAGGTTATTAAGCTGAGTGTAAAGGTTCAGTCGTTCTGAAATATTGTTGATGTAGTCGTCCGGGAACAGTAATTCAAAGTCAGTGTCTATCTGCGTGTCTTTCACATAATCCTTATCCTCTTTTTCCTGCTCCTCATACAGGTCCCTGAACTCATTTTCCTTCAGTTCTTCTATGGCTTCGTTCAGGATCTTTTGATAAGTGTCAAATCCAATTTCATTGATAAAACCGCTTTGTTCCCCTCCTAAAAGGTCACCTGCTCCACGGATTTCTAAGTCTTTCATCGCGATGTTAAAACCGCTGCCCAGTTCACTGAACTGCTCCAAAGCAGTTATCCGCTTCCGGGCGTCATCGGTCATGGCCGAATACGGCGGAGTAATGAAATAACAAAATGCTTTTTTGTTGCTTCGACCTACGCGTCCACGCATCTGGTGCAGGTCAGAAAGTCCGAAGTTATTGGCGTTGTTGATAAAGATAGTGTTCGCATTCGGCACATCCAGGCCGCTTTCCACAATGGTGGTGGAAACCAGCACGTCGAATTCGCCATTCATAAACTTCAGCATAAGCTGCTCCAGCTTCTTGCCTTCCATTTGCCCGTGACCGATCCCAATTTTAGCATCGGGCACCAGCCTTTGGATCATACCGGCGACTTCCTTGATATTTTCCACACGGTTGTGAATGAAAAACACCTGCCCGCCCCGCTGAATTTCATAAGATATCGAGTCACGAATGGTCTCTTCAGAAAATCTTACCACGTGCGACTCAATTGGGTACCGGTTGGGCGGCGGAGTAGTAATGGTAGAAAGATCCCGTGCCGCCATCAAACTGAATTGCAGCGTACGCGGAATTGGCGTTGCCGTTAAAGTAAGCGTATCTACATTCTCCTTAATAGTCTTCAATTTGTCTTTTACAGCCACCCCGAATTTCTGCTCTTCATCAACTACAAGAAGCCCGAGATCTTTGAATTTCACAGCTTTGTTCACCAGTTGATGCGTACCAATTACAATATCAACCCTCCCATTTTCCAGCTCTTCCAGTGTTGTTCTACGTTCTTTTGCAGTTCTAAAACGGTTCAGGTAATCTACGGTGACAGGAAAATCCTTCAGCCGTTCTGTGAAAGTTTTGTAATGCTGAAAAGCTAAAATGGTTGTTGGAACCAGCACTGCCACCTGTTTTCCGTTATCTACTGCCTTAAACGCGGCTCTTATGGCAACTTCAGTCTTTCCGAAGCCAACATCCCCACACACCAGGCGGTCCATGGGGCGTTCATTTTCCATGTCGGCTTTAACATCGGCTGTAGCGGTACTTTGATCGGGCGTATCTTCATAGAGAAAAGAGGCTTCCAGCTCATGTTGAAGATAAGAATCAGGCCCATAGGCCACACCTTTTTGCAACCGGCGTTTTGCATACAATTCAATCAGGTTAAAGGCAATATTTTTAACCCGCGCTTTAGTTTTTTGTTTCAGGTTTTTCCAGGCGTTGCTGCCCAGCTTGTAGATTTTGGGCGGCTTCCCGTCCTTACCGTTATATTTTGAGATCTTGTGCAGCGAGTGAATGCTTAGGTACAGGATGTCCCGTTCACCGTAAATCAATTTGATCGCCTCCTGCTTTTTGCCCTCTACATCAATCTTTTGGAGTCCGCCAAACTTCCCGATCCCGTGGTCAATATGGGTTACATAATCCCCAACTTCGAGATTGGTAAGCTCCTTCAGGGTAATCGCCTGTTTTTTTGCGTAGCCGTTCTTCAGGTGGAATTTGTGATAGCGCTCAAAAATCTGGTGATCTGTATAACAAACCATTTTTTGATCTTCAGCTACAAAACCCTGGTACATGGAAAGCACAGGAGTTTTATAAACCACGCCGCCTTCCATGTCGTCAAAAATGTCATGGAACCGCTTTGCTTGCTGCTCGCTAACGCAGAAAATATAATTGGTATAACCGTCCTCGGTATTCTCCCGCAAATTCTGAATAAGCAGTTCAAAATTCTTGTTGAAGGATGGCTGGGGTTTTGTGTTAAAAATTATCTGCTGAACCTCTGCGTCACCCTGAACCTGTTTCAGGGTCTGGTTGGATTTTGTCACCACCAGCGAATAATCCTGCACCTGTCCTTCCAAAAGTGCCGAATTACAGAACAATTCTTCCGGCTCATTGTGTTTTGTTTCTTCGGAAAGATCTTTAAAAGCTTCTTCGGCTTTGCTGAAGAGCTTGTCAATCCTGTCATACAGCAGGTCTGGATCCTGACTAAAAATCACTGTTTCAGTAGAAATATACTTCAAAAAGCTCTCCCGTACTTCCTGAAGCCGCTTGTGCTCCACATTTGGGATCACCGTGATCTTCTTTACCTTATCTGTAGACAATTGCGTCTCCACATCAAAAGTCCGGATGCTTTCTACTTCATCGCCAAAAAACTCTATCCTGTAAGGCTCATCATTACTGAAGGAAAATACATCCAAAATTCCTCCTCGCACCGAAAATTCACCCGGTTCGGTCACAAAATCCACTCTTTTGAACTTATACTCGAACATTACTTCGTTCACAAAATCAATGGAAAGTTCATCACCGACTTTGATCTTTAGCGTATTCTTTTCAAGTTCCTTTCGGGTCACTACCTTCTCAAAAAGGGCATCTGGATAGGTAATTATTAACGCGGGTTTCTTGCGGGAGTTGATTCTGTTGAGCACCTCTGCCCGCAGTAGCACGTTTGCATTATCGGTTTCTTCAAGTTGATAAGGTCGGCGGTAACTTCCGGGGTAAAAGAGCACATTTTTGTCGCCCAGCAGTTGCTCGAAGTCATTCAGGTAATAAGCGGCTTCTTCTTTGTCATTGAAAACCAGTAGAAAAGGTTTTTCAGCTTCTTCAAAAGCATTGGCGATCACAAAAGAAAGTGCCGATCCCACAAGGCCTTTTAACTGCACCTGAGTTCGCGGCAGGGCAAGGGCTTTCCCCAGTTCAAGCTGTGGAGCCGACTGTGCAAAGCTTTGGGCAATAGAAGATTTACTCAAAAAATTAAAATTTGGCGCAAAGATAAAATTTAATGCTCAAAGGCTAAAGGTGGTAAGGTATAAACAGAAGTTAAAAAAGTAGAAGCAAGATCGCTGCACTGCAAGAGGCAAGAGGAAAGACTAAAAGAGTGCTTATTTTTTCTTTTATTTCCCGCTGTTTAACAGATACTTGGTGTTCTTATTTAAATTTTTGTGCCCTTTGTGTGAAATTACCAATTATCACTCTGCCAGTCTTTGAAGAAGGTCATAATCCTCTTCAAAAATCTTTTGAAGGTTTTGATATAGCTCTTCTTTCGTCATAATTACTGAATTAATGCAAAGTCTATTTACAAATTCCGTTTTCCTAAATCTCGTGCGGAATGGTGAATTGTTATGATATCGACACGTTCCTGATCTACTATCCGATAAATTATCCGGTAATTCCCTTCAATCAATTCACGAATATCTTCTCTGTTGATTTCTTCAACAATTTTTCCCGAATAGATATGTGAATACAGAATTTTTGTTCTGAGTCTTATTCTAACAATTTGAAGCCGTGCATATTTTGGAGAATCTCTGGAGATATATTTGATTATACTTTGCAGATCTTCCCTGGCCAGAACAGTCCAATTTATTTGAACCATTTTTCTATTTCCTTTTCCAGTTCAGCATCTGGAATCACCTCTCCCCGCTCCGACTGGAGAATCCCCTTTTCCACCTTCTCCATGAAAATCAACCTCTCCACAAGATCATCTATAGAAAATTCATTCGGAAGTTTTTCAATTTGGGCCTTTACCTTTTCCTTGGTTAGCATTTTCAGATAATTTATTACAAGATACAAATAAGCATTTTAAAATTTAAAAAGTCTTGACCCCTGGTTCTTGTCTCTTGATTCTATTAAACCTTAATCCCTAGACCTTAGACATTGCAATAACCTCCTCCTTCGTCACCACATAAACCTCATCATCTCCCTTTGGAACCAGGATGTGTTTCCCGGTGAACTCTCCAAAAGCCGGCAATATCAATTGGTTTTTAGATTTAAAGAAGCAGGATAGCTTGAGCTGTTGCCTGCCGCGACCACTAATTCTAACTCCGGGATGTATATGTCCCGAAAAATTAAAAAATCCGGCTCTTTCTTCTGGGTGATGCGTAAATAGGAAGCTTTTCAGAACAATTTCAGGGGTGACCAAAACTCCCAGAGCCTCATATTTTAGCGGGGAAATAATATCATGATTACCTTCCACGAGAATAACTTCAGCAGAAATAATTTTCAGCCAGCTCTCGAAAAACAACCACTCTTTGTTTAAGGAGCTGTGAAAAAGGTCCCCCAAAAATGCTATTTTTGAAGGGTCAAAAAAGGCAATTACCTCATCCATCTTCTGAAAGTTCCCGGCAATCACTTTTTGCGGCACTGCACTTCCAAATTTTCTGAAATGAGAGACTTTTCCCAGGTGCACATCACTTATTACCAAAAGATTTTCCTCCTCCCAAAACATCGCTCCTGTGGGATGAAGAATAAAAGTGTTATTAAAAACATGAAGCGATTTTGTCATTTTTGAAGCTACAGGTTCTCCCATTGAGCCATCATTTTTTTAATTCTGTCCTCCAGTTTTTCTGAAGATAATTTCTCTCGCATCCTGTCGGTGATGATTGGAAAAGCAAAAGGCGTAGGTTTTTTACATTGTTTCCAGACCAATTTTTGTTCCGAAATGCGTTCCATGGCCAATCTTAACCTCCCTTCTTCCAACTGATGCTCGAATGTTTCCCTAAACGCCTGCTGAAACAATAAATTGTCTGGCTCATAATCCCTGAACACACTAAAAAGCAGCTGCGAATTGGATTGCAAATGTTTCGTCTTTATCATCTTATTGGGAAATCCGGTAAAGACCATTCCGGCAATTACGGCAATATCCCTGAATTTTCTTCGAGCCATTTCTGTGGCATTCAAACTCTTCTGAAGATCGTCCATGAGGTATTCCGCAGAAAAAAGGTCATTATCAAAGACCTGCTGCATGTCGATCTCCTGATCGGAAAGCAATTCAAATCCGTAGTCATTAAAGGCCAGTGAAAAACTAATTGGCGACAGCAAGCTTATTCTGTAAGCCAGCAGACTAGCCATGGCTTCATGAACAAAACGGCCTTCAAAAGGGTAAAAAATGGCATGATATCCTTCCCGGGTCTTGAATGTTTCAATAAGAAATTCATCCTTTTTGGGAATTATAGATTCCTTCTTTTGTCTCTGGAAGATGTTAGAAAGAGCGGTGAGTTCCAAAGATCCATTTTTACGTTTCTCAAGAGACCCCTCGACGGAGCCTGTGCCAACCGCAGCCGAGCTGCTTGAGTTCTCGACTCCGCTCGAATTGACATTGAGTTCTGAAGCTACGAACATTTCCTCGCGAAGCAGTTCGCTCATTTGTGCCGAAAAACTCATACGTCCTCCTGCCCAGCTTGGGAAGCGGGAATTTTTCACCTTAGACTTCTTGACGATCACCTGCATATTCTTGATTCGGTAAAGCTCCAGGTTCTTTCCGGCAAAAGTAAAGGCATCTCCGGGATTAAGTTTGGAAATGAACCATTCTTCAATAGTACCAATATAGCCACCACCGAGAAATTTCACCGCTAATACCGCGTCACTCACTATTGTTCCTATTTGCAGGCGATGTCGCATAGCAATTGCTCTGTTGTTCACCTTAAAAAGCCCATCCTCCTCGATCTCAACTTTTTTATATTCATCATAAGCCTGCAGCGTCTGGCTCCCCTGGGTAATAAAATTGAGCAACCATTCCCACTGTTCTTCGGAAAGAGCCTGGTAACAAAAAGTGGATTTGACTTCAGGAAAAATATCCTTCGGAAAAAAACCATCAGAAACTGCCAGCGTGGTGAGGTATTGAACCAGAACATCAAAAGAATTAAGGTATGGAATCCGATCCTCAACTACTGTATTTTTTACTGCCTTTTGTAAGGCTGAAGCTTCAATAAGTTCCATGGCGTGAGTGGGCAAAAAGTAGATCACACTTTCCTTCCCCGGCTGGTGGCCGCTTCGCCCCGCCCTCTGTAGAAATCTCGCTACTCCCTTTGGCCCACCAATTTGAATTATAGTTTCCACCGGCGCAAAATCCACTCCCAAATCAAGGCTGGAAGTCGCCACCACGGCTTTAAGCTGCTCGTCCCTTATCGCCTGCTCCACCCACAAGCGTGTTTCTTTATTAATACTCCCGTGGTGCATAGCCAGTTCTCCTGCAAACTCCGGGTACTTCTGAAGTATGCGCTGAAACCAAATCTCGCATTGGGATCGGGTATTAGTAAATAGCAAGGTTGTCCGGCTTTTCCTGATGATGGGCACCACCTCATCAATTAAATGAAGTCCCAGATGCCCCCGCCACGGAAAGGTTTCCATTTTTTTCGGAATAAGGGATTTTACTCTAATCTTCTTCTTAATATCTGCCTTGATTAAAACTGAGTTCTTAAAAGCTTCCGATTCTGGCCCCAATAGAACTTCCCGCGCTTCCTGAAGATTTCCTATGGTAGCAGAAATACCCCAGATCTTCATTTTTGGAGCAACTGTTTTGAGTCTGGAAAGCGCCAGCTCGATCTGCACTCCGCGCTTTGTGCCCAACAGTTCATGCCATTCGTCAATGACAATCGCATTGAGGTCTTTGAATGTTTTTTCATAGCCTTTTGAAGAAAGTAGCAACTGTAGACTTTCGGGCGTAGTAATAAGGAGGTCGGGCATTTTCCTTTTTTGGGCTGCACGAATTTTTTGAGAAGTATCACCAGTTCGAATTCCCACAGTTAAGCCACTGCCAATTTCTTCCGCAAATCTATTTGCCGCCTGCTCAATTTCCACAGAAAGCGCTCGCAGCGGAGTGATCCAGATAGCTTTAAGGCCGGGGTTGTGTTTGGTTTTATAATCAGGATTTTGCCTGATGTAATCCAGCACAATTGGGATCCAGAGCGCATAAGTTTTTCCGCTTCCCGTGGGCGCGTTGAGCAGGCCGTGCTTTCCTTCCAAAAATGCCTTCCAGGAATCCTTTTGAAAGGCAAAAGAATTCCAGGATTGGGATTTGAACCAGTCGTTGGCAAGTTTTATAAGTTGTTTTTTGTTCATGTTTTTTGCTCCGGTTGGATCCTCCCGTCATTCCTTCGGAATGCCACCTTCCCTTATCAAGGGAAGGAGCTTTGTAGACGTGTCTAATTATATCTTCTCGTTAGACTGCAGCAAAGCTGCAGTCATAAGCTCCCCTCCTTTTTTTAAGGAGGAGTGTCCGCAGGACGGGGTGGTTTAAAATTCCTCTTTATCTCCTCCAGCACCCATTCTAAATTTTCAAATACGGTTTTGTTCTCAAATCTTAGTACCCGCAAACCAACTTCTTCAAGCTTTTTTGTTCTTATAGTATCCTTTTCTTCATTTGTCGGATTCATATGATACAGCCCATCCAACTCAATCACAAGTTTTTCCTCAGCACAGTAGAAGTCCACGATAAAATTCAGAACACTATGCTGTCTTCTAAATTTTCTTCCCCCCAGTTTCTTTTGCTGCAAGTGAGTCCACATATATGCCTCGGCAGTAGTCCCGTGGTGGCGGAGCTTCTTGCGGTAAGGTTCAAGGGACTTTTTGTTGTGGATTTTGCGTTTCATTTTTTTCCTTTTTGTTAAGCGAGAAGCAGCCGCGGGACCCTTCCGTCTCCGCCTGCGGCGGAGCCACCTTCCCTTTGTAAGGGAAGGAGCTATTTGTACTACCATCTAAAATTCTGCTTCACTTTTATAAATCTTCTAAACCCACATTTGTTTATGGGAACAGCAAAGCTGTTCCAAAAAGCTCCCCTCCTTTTTTCAAGGAGGGGAGTCTGACGTATGTCGGACGGGGTGGTCATTTCGGGATCAACTGCTTTAGTTCATCTATGGTATTCGCTTCTTCAAATTTTTTATCTTTTCTCCATCTCAAAATTCTGGGGAATCTTGTCGCTACTCCACTTTTATGTCTTTTTGATTCGGCTATGCCTTCAAAGGCGATCTCAAAAACTAGTTCAGGTTTTACGGAACGAACGGGACCAAAACGTTCAACGGTATTCCTCTTAATCCAGGCATCTACCTGGCGGAACTCAGCATCTGTAAGCCCAGAATATGCTTTGGCAAAAGTCACCAGCTCCTCATCCTGCCACAGCGCAAAAGTGTAATCTGTAAAAAGATTAGAGCGACGGCCATGGCCACGCATAGCGTAGGTTAACACTGCATCTACGGTTAAAGGTTCTACTTTCCATTTCCACCAGTCCCCTTTTTTACGTCCTACGAGATATGGCGAATCCCATCGCTTTAGCATTAAGCCTTCGCTTTTTACTTCCCTGGCACGCTCACGTTCAGCGGTTGCTTCTCCCCAATTTTTAAACCTGATTGTTTCTGAAAGATGAAATGGAGATCCTTCAGCTTTAACTGAAGTATGCAACTCTTCCAGGATCTTTCTTCTTTCCAAAAATGGCAAATTTCGAATATCTTTTCCCTCCCACTCCAACAGGTCGTACGCCTTCAGGATCACCGGAGTCTTTTTCAGCAAAGCTTTGGAAACTGTTTTTCGGCCAATGCGGGTTTGCAGGTCATTAAAAGTTCCAATTTCGCCCTCAGGAAAAGGCAGGATCTCCCCGTCTATCACTGTTCCGTCAGGTATAGTATCTAAAAATGCCGAAAATTCAGGATATTTATCGGTAACGAGTTCTTCTCCCCTACTCCACACAAAAATCTGCCTGTTTCTTATTACCACCTGCGACCTAATTCCGTCCCATTTATGCTCTGCACTCCAATCGGCAGGATCTCCAAGCTCCTCGGGTTCCCCTTCAATGGCATAAGCAAGGTAAAATGGATAAGGCTTGGAAAGAAAGTCCTCCTCATTCTCCTCTAAAATGAGCTTTTGAAAAGAAATTTTTTGAGGGTCCCAATTGCCCATAAGTTTATATGCCAGCACATCTTCATCAATATCTGTAGCTTTAGAAAGGGCACGGGTCATGAGCTTCTGACTCACCCCAATCCTGAAACTTCCGGTAATGAGTTTTGTAAACACGAAACGCTCGTAATAATTAAGTGCTGCCCAATTCTTATGCAGATATTCTTTTTTTTCTGCTTCTGTTGCCGCTTTTAGGTCAATTATTTCCTTAAGGTATTGGGTTAGACTTTTTTCGCTGGATTCTTCTGCCGGCGGAATTACAAGAGCTATAGTTTCAGCTAAATCTCCTACTATGTGGTAAGATTCTTCAAAGAGCCACAGGGGAATGTTAGCAAGTTCGGCGGCAAATGTCCGTAGCAAAGTGGTATTTACCGGCCGCGGCGGACGGCGGTGCGAAAGAATAGCAATAGCCCACACCTTATCATTATTCGGCACCCGCTGAAAATACCGGGTCAATGCCGCCACCTTTACCGTGGTTTTATTGGTGCTGTCAAGTTCCCTTATGAGTGCTGCGAATTCCTCCATTACCCCTCCCCGCCCTCCCCTAACAGGGGAGGGAATTTTCGTGTTCTTAAGTTAATTTTTCTAATCCCAACCCTCCCTTAAAAAAAGGGAGGGAGCTGTTGGTGCTAGTTTAAGTTAATTTTATTTCATCTCATTTCTGATCACTGACCACCGATTACTGATCACTTTCTATTGAGAGACCTCACAGGTTTTCAAAACCTGTGAGGTCTGGTTATTCCTGTTCACTGTCATCATCTTTGTTTTCAGATTTAGCATTCATCTCTGCCAACTCACCTTCATATTGGGTTTCGGCGGTGCGGGCGTCGTATCCCTGTTCATTTAAAAATCTGGAAAAAATTTCTGAATAGCCGTGCGTGCAAATTACCCGTTCGCAACCCGTAGCTTTGATAGCTGATAACAGCCCCTGCCAGTCACAATGATCTGAAAGTACAAATCCGCGGTCAACGGCTCTACGGCGGCGGGCACCACGAAAGGCCATCCAGCCACTGGCCATTCCGGTTTCGAAAGGCACCATTTTTCTAATCCAGGTACTGCCGTGGGTACTGGGTGGAGCGAGCACCATTCCGCCTCTAATTTCTTCCTTCTTTGTCTCGCGGGTGATCCTTATAGTTTCGGGAAAATTGGCCAGGGGCCGCAGCACTTGGGTCATATTTTCAATGGCACCGTGCGTAAATATATTTCCAATGGAAGGATCTAAAAACTTCAGCAAACGCTGCGCTTTCCCCAGGGAATAACCAAAAAGTATCGATGTCTTGGCTTCAGCTTGATTTTGCTGCCACCAGTTGTTAATATCACTCATCACCTGCTGCTGCGGCAGCCATTTAAAAGCGGGAAGTCCAAAAGTGCATTCGGTAATGAACGCATCACATTTAACAGGTTCATAAGGCACAGCGAGCCCGTCATCTTCGGTTTTGTAATCGCCACTAAAAACCCAGACTTCTCCCTTATGCTCTACCCTCACCTGGGAAGAGCCAATAATATGACCCGCCGGAAAAAGCGAGAATTTCACGTTGTTAATAACGAATGTCTCCCCGTATTCTTTTCCGGAAACCTCTATTTCTCCAAGGCGGTGTTTTATTATGGGGACATTAGTGTGGTGGGTAATATACTGCTTATGCCCCCACCGGGAATGATCGGCATGCCCATGGGTGATAATGGCTTTTTCTACCGGTTTCCAGGGATCGAGATATACTCCTGCTGGTTCGCAGTAGATCCCTTTTTTATCAAAACAAAGCAGGGGTTTTTTCTGTTTTTTGAGCGGCATGAATTCAAGTTAGGAATATTTGTGCAGGGCAGCTGTGGCATTAGGAAAAAATTAGAACTGAAAATGCCATTTTTGAAGGGTTAGCGATTGCAGCGGATAGCTCCCGAAGCCTGCAAAGGCGAGGGACTATGAGCGGAAAGCGCGGCCCCCGCCCCTTTAGGCGGGGGAAACCCCCTTTATGATAATAATAAGAGTAAATTGCTATATTTGAGTAAAAATATTTGTGCTATGTCATTTTCAGATCTTTTTGGAACCGGGGAACACCTTAGAAATCTTGGGCATTTTGCCGCTATTGTCAATCTTGCTGCCTCCGATGGGCCAATTAATGACAAAGAAGAGGCGCAGTTAAAGCGTTTTGCGACGAAACTGGATATTGCTGAAGAGGAATACATGAAGGTGCTGCAAAATCCAAACGCTTATCCCATTCACCCGAATAATTCGGTTGAAAGGCGGCTGGAGCAACTTTATGATCTATTTAAAATCATATATTCTGATCATGATATTGAAGAACAGGAGGTGGAGTTGCTTAAAAGGTATGCCATAGGTATTGGTTTCTCCCAAAAAGTGGCTCAAGATATCATTAAACGCTCTATGGAGATCTTTAGCAGAATGAGCTTTGACGACTACCGCTACCTGCTTAACAGGGAGAAGTAATTATAGTTGAGAATCAAGAGACAAGAGGCAAAACTTTAGTCTCGGAAAATTCCTCTTTAAAATGGCATTTTTGAGGCTGCTGTTATTCGGGGTTTTTAGCCATGAATTCTTCTACTTTTTCAACCATTTCTTTGTTTCCGCAAAAGAAAGGAACTCTTTGATGTAATTCTGTAGGTTCAACATCCATAACCCGGCTAAAGCCGTTGCTGGCTTTACCACCAGCCTGTTCAGCGATAAAGGCCATAGGGTTGCACTCATACAACAACCTCAATTTTCCCTGAGGCGCATGGGAAGTGGTGGGATAAAAGTAAATTCCGCCTTTGATCATATTGCGATGAAAATCGGACACCAGCGACCCTATATACCTGGAGGTGTATGGCCTGTCCTCCTTTTCTTCCTGGCAGTATTTGATGTAGTTCTTCACCCCTTTTGGGAAATGCACATAATTCCCCTCATTCACCGAATAGATACTACCTTTTTCGGGAAAGCGCATATTGGGGTGAGAAAGGTACCATGACCCCAGGGCCGGGTTGAGCGTAAAGCCATTCACCCCGTGGCCTGTGGTGTACACAAGCATGGTGGAAGTTCCATAAACAATATAACCCGCAGCCACCTGTTGATTGCCCGGCTGTAAAAAATCTTCCATCTGCACGGGCGTCCCAATTGGGCTAATGCGCCGGTAAATGGAAAATATTGTACCTACAGAAACATTCACATCAATATTCGAACTGCCATCTAACGGATCCATCAACACCACATATTTGTTCTTATGATCGTTGTTCTGGCCTGAAATGGTAATGAAATCTTCAGATTCTTCGGAAGCGATCCCGCAGACAATCTCCCTGTTAGTAAGGGTTTGGATGAATTTCTCATTGGCATAAACATCCAGTTTTTGCTGATCTTCCCCCTGAATGTTGGTCTCTCCTGCTGCGCCGGTAATATCTACCAGTCCGGCTTTATTCACCTCGTGATTTACCACTTTTGCGGCAAGCCTGATGGAGTTAATTAATCTTGAAAGTTCTCCCGAAGAAAAGGGGAATTCTGCCTGATTTTCGATTATGAATTCGCCTAACGTCTGATTTTTCTTGACCATTGAAGTAATAAATGTGCTTTATCAAACAAAACTAAAGTAAATAATTTTAAGCTACTACAACGATTTCGTAATTTAATCTTAAAATCAAATCTCTACTTTTGTAATCAAACTGCAACTATGAACACC
>Ga0098069_100566_pt1 | contig 14128 bp, 13 predicted proteins | sample 27_taG_FD_92584 | JGI IMG/M metagenome (GOLD analysis project Ga0098069, IMG submission 92584) | Marine viral communities from Cariaco Basin, Caribbean Sea - 27_WHOI_OMZ | ecosystem: Environmental > Aquatic > Marine > Oceanic | place: Caribbean Sea: Cariaco Basin | collected 2014-11-09 | reverse complement strand
TACAAAAAACCTTGAGCTACTTAAAACGATTCGCCAATGCAAGCCACAATCCTTGGGAGAGCTTGCTGAAATCACAGGGCGTCGCAAAGAGAGCCTGAGCCGCACCATTAAAAAGATGGGTGACTATGGCTTGGTAGAAATCAAAGAAGGTCCTCGGCATGCTAAAACGCCTGTTGTGACGGCTGACAGGTTTGAAGTCACGCTAATTTAAGATGTGCCTGCACGGCAGCTTGCATATACCGTTGCGAGGAGTGCATCGGTGGTTACGGAACTGATCACGCGATTAATTTTGAATAGGCACTTAACTAAGTCTGAAGCTGCAATAGTTGGATGTATGGCAGCTAGCCAATGCTTAAAAGAGTATGGTGCTGGTGTTAGGTGGAATAGCTTTAGCTTTTGTTGGGGATAAGAAGCCCAATAGTCTCTCAGCGAGACCTAGCATTAGAGTTTATAAAACTTTTCTTCTAGCTTTAATGGTGTTTAAATTGATAGATATCACTATACCCTGCTATAACTCGGATGATACAATCACTGAGGTTTTAGATAGTCTTTATGCTCAAACTTTTAACGACTTCCATATTTATATCATCAATAACGCAAGCACTGACAAGACGTTAATAAAAATTAAAAGTCATCCTATTTTTAATAAGATTACTTTGTTAGAAAATGATAGAAATATAGGCTTTGTACGCAACGTAAGGAAGGCGCTTTCGTGCGGAGTTAGAAAGTACACAGCCTTATGCAGTTCTAATGATGTTCTTTACCCTAGATACCTGGAATCTTTGTTATCTCTTCATAATGAAAAATCCAGCCTTTCATATGCACTCTGTGATTTTTATATAAATGATAGATTTTCAAAAAGTGCGCTTTCTAGTGACTATTTTGATACACAAGGATTAAGTAGAATTAACTCGTGCAATATGGTGATGAAGAAGTTTACATATTCCGCCCCATTTTGGGGGTTATATAAGAAAGATACGATAACAAAAATGTCACCGTTTTCATTTAATCGTGGCGCTGACCATGTTTACGTTGCGGAAGCAGCGCTATATGGTGAAATAAGGCAGTATCCAACACCTTTATTCAAAAGAAATTACCCTCAAAACCGAACAATTGACACATTTTCTCTCATGGAGAACGATCAACAACTCACCCCTGATGACGTGGGAGTTAAATTTGGCTGGCATTTTTTTCCTTATGTATCCATGCTTCGCTCACACCACAATATGTTAAGGCGCGCATTTATCTCAAATAGCGAGAAAGAACAATTACTTAAAAGCTCTGTGTTAATCTTAGCTCAACGCTATCAAAGACAAATTATTCAAGAGCTAATGAGGTTTATAAAGTTGAAAGATACGCCGCCTAAGGGCCTGTTGGAAAGACAATATTTTTGTGAAGTGGAAGCCTATATGAACTTCATTAAAGGGTTTCTTTCATTGGAGAAAAGATAGGCATAAGAGTTTCTTTCAAAACAGTCGGTAAATAGTCTGCTAAATACACCTTCTCCCGCCTCATTCACGAGGGGGCTGACTGCACGGTTTGAAGGTGGTGGCTGTTGTTGACATCGCTTACCAGGACCGGACTCTTCAGCGCGAGTGGCTATTGAGTAATGCCGGAGCGCGGTCCTTTACCTGCTGCGCGGATCATGCAGCAGTGCTGAGCCTTCAGCGAAACTGATGATTGAGGAGCCGAGTGCGCTAATCGTGCATGCTCGGATCTGTGGGGGCCGGGTCGAGCAATCGCCCAGTCTACCCGACTAGCCGATCTGGGCTATCTCCCAGTGCTTTTATGATATTTTGAGCTATGCAGCACCTAAAAAATATTACCGCTAAGATATATTCTTATTAGAAATTTTCTACCCAATTAATCATGTTTCTAATACCAGTTTCTTTTGTTACTTCAGGCTCCCAACCAATCAGCCTTTTCGCTTTCTCGATATCAGCCACAAAAACACGCTGATCACTTTCGCGCGGAGGTAGTTGTTGGTACTGCATAGTTATATCAAGCTCTTTTTCAAGGAATGCAAAAAGCTCTAGAAGTGAAGACGAGTTATCAATACCGCCACCAATATTGAACGCTTGGCCTCTAATACTATCAATCTTCTCGGCTGCTTTGAGATACAGTGCAACGCAGTCGCTTGCGTACAACAGGTCACGCACTTGCTTACCATTTCCTGATATCGTGAAGGGTGCTTGAGCTGTACCTTCTCTTATCTCAATGGATTTCTGGGTGAACCACCCTAACCAGCCTTGATCAACAGTCGCAAATTGACGACCACCAAACATGGATGAATGACGAAAGACAGCCGTTTTTAGTCCATAAATTCGAGCGAAATCCAACATGTACTGGTCGGCACTGCCTTTTGATGTGCCATAGGGGGAATGAAAGTCGAGATTCACACTCTCATCGAAGCCATTTGGTTTATCTATGCACTCGTAACGTGCTTCAGTTTCCCTGTAGCTGAATTGTTCCAGATCGCCATAAACCTTATTGGATGATGAATATATAACCGTGCTTTCCGGTGAGTAGAGCCTGACTGCATTCAAAAGATTAAAACTGCCACCTACGTTCACTTCAAAATCCATACGCGGATCGGCAATGGAAGTTGTCATTGCAACCTGGCCGGCCAGATGATAAATCACGTCCGATTTATGTGTACGCACAGTACGTTCTACATCATTAGTGTTACGAATATCGCCATGTATAAACTCAAAATCACCTTGATCTTTCAGCCACTCCAGATTCTGATAGCTACCAAAGCGATAAAGACTATCAAATACAACTAACTCATGACCTTGTTGCAGTATTTCACTCGCAATATTTGAGCCTAAAAACCCACAGCCGCCTGTAACCAGATATTTCATTGAGCCACCTTGAATAATTTTTTAATCCCGTCTGTCTTTTGTGTTATCGCACACCATCCCAAGCGTTTCAGCGCACTATTATCAACTTCTACTGTCATCATCTCACCGTCGCGCATGGGAACATCCCCAAAACCAAGCTGAGTTGTGGTGCTGGAGTTCAGGCTTTTATAGACCGTAAAGATAGACGACGCAAAGTCACGCACACTGGTTAACTCGCCTGTACCCAAATCCAATTCAGTATATTCAGGTAGCTGGTCAGCTTTTTGAAGCGCCAACAAATAAGCGGATACAACATCGTCAATATAGATAAAATCACGCTGTTGAGACCCTTCCGTCAGCGGAATACGGCTGACACCTTGTTCTAGCTGCCCAATCAGCCAAGGGATAAACTTTGTTTGATCATCCTTTGGTCCATACATGTGCTCCAGCTTCAAGTTAACCACTTTAATTGTCTGACTACGCTGCTTGAGCCATTCAGTAAAGTGCTTTTTTGACAGCGAATAGGCATTCAGGTATTTGGGTAATAAGGTGTCTGTGTTAAAGAAGGTGTCTGTGTTAAAGAAGGTGTCTGTGTTAAAAAAAATCGCTGCGTCAAGCACTTTCAAAGCAAAAAGCAAATTCGTTTCAACAACTTCATGTGTGGATTGACCGTGACGGCCGTAACTACAAGCTGTATGAATAACTACATCCACTTTTTCAGCCTTAAACGCCTCTTCCACCTTCACCTGATCAACATCAAAAGCGCTGATCCGCTCCAGCAGGTGGCTAATACGCCAGGTATCCGACGTTGATCGCTTGAGAATGGTCACCTTGTAGCCCTGTGTGAGCAGAGCTTCCAACAGGTGACTGCCCAGGAACCCGGTCGCACCGGTCAGCAGTATGTGTTTCATCAGAAATTCAGCCCGAAGAACTCTTCCAGCTTCTCGGCTACAAACTCGAAGTGTTCCTGACCAAGTGAGGGCTGAACGCCCAGCCAGAAGGTCTGATTCATGGTGCGGTCTGTATTGGTAAGTTCGCCCACGACACGGTACTCCACATTCTCGAAGTACGGTTGACGGACCAGGTTACCGGCAAACAGCAAGCGTGTGCCGATCTTGTGCTGGTCTAGGTATTTCAGCAGGTCCACACGCTGTACGCCGCTGCTTTCTTTGATTGTTACCGGAAAGCCGAACCATGAAGGGTCGCTGTTAGGTGTTGCTTCTGCAACTTCAAGGAAGTCAGACAAGCTGGACAAACGCTCTTTCAGCAGCTGGTAGTTACGCTTGCGGGTGGCAATGAATTCAGGGGCACGTTCCAACTGTGCTAAGCCACAGGCTGCTTGCATATCGGTAATTTTCAGGTTGTAGCCCAAGTGCGCATAGACATATTTGTGGTCGTACCCCTGCGGCAGCGTACCGAACTGCTGGCCAAAGCGGTTGCCACAGGTATCATCACAGCCCGGTGCACAGTAGCAATCACGGCCCCAGTCGCGGAAAGATTCAGCAATCACTTTCAGTGTCGGGTTATTGGTGAATACCGCACCGCCTTCGCCCATGGTGATGTGGTGTGCTGGGTAGAAGCTGAGGGTGGCGATATCGCCCCAAGTGCCGACCATTTTGCCATCGTAGGTTGCCCCCAGTGCATCACAGCAGTCTTCTACCAGCCACAGGTTATATTTTTCACACAGGGCTTTGACTTTGGCCAGATTGAAGGGGTTGCCCAGTGTGTGCGCCAGCATGATCGCTTTGGTTTTAGGGGTAATAGCCGCTTCGATCAAGTCGGCATTAATGTTGTGGGTTTTCATGTCCACATCGACAAACACGGGTACGGCACCAAACTGCACGATGGGGTTAACGGTGGTCGGGAAGCCTGCTGCAACACCGATCACTTCATCGCCCTTTTTAATGGCGCGCTCGCCCAGCTTGGGTGAAGTCAGTGTGCTGAAAGCCACCAGGTTGGCAGAGGAGCCCGAGTTAACGGTAATCAGATGTTTTACACCGATAAACTCTGCCAGTTTTTTCTCGAAATCGGCGTTGAAGCGGCCTGTTGTCAGCCATCCATCCAGCGAAGCTTCTACCATCAGTTGTAGTTCACGGGCACCGATGACTTTACCGGAAGGTGGTATAACGGTTTCACCGGGAGCAAATACCTTGGGTGCCAAAGTTTCATTGGCAAACTTTGCTACGAGATTGCTGATTTCCTGACGGAGTGTTTCGGAGGTCATCGATGATTGCCTGTACTGTAATCGGTATATGAATCTTTGAGTCAGCCAACCTGGTATAGGCTGATCTGATTGAGAGTTATCTCGCGGATGTTCTTTTGGGCGAGCCAGCCTTGATGCCATTCAACAATGCTGTCCAGGGCTTGTTCCAACGACCAGCGCGGCTGCCATTTGAGCTGCGCTGCCGCTTTGCTGATATCCAGCTTGAGTAACTGGGCTTCGTGGGGCTGGGGGTTGGTATCCAGTTGCCAGCTGGCACCAGTGCCCCATTGCTGCACCATGCGGTTAAGTATCCATTCAACGGGCTGAACGTCTTCATCCCGCGGTCCAAAGTTCCAACCTTCTGCGTACGCAGTGCCAATTGTATAGAGCTTTTCAGCCAACATCAGATAGCCGCTGAGAGGTTCAAGCACGTGTTGCCAGGGGCGGGTAGCCAGCGGATTGCGGATTATAACGGGCTGTTGTTGTTCAAATGCACGCAAGGTGTCGGGTATCAAGCGATCTTCGGCCCAGTCGCCACCGCCAATCACATTACCAGCACGAGCCGACGCCAACGCTGCTGTATCTGCCGTATTGAAAAACGAGTTACGGTAAGCAGCGGTCACCAGTTCGGAGCAGCCTTTGCTGTTGCTGTAGGGGTCATGCCCCCCCATGGGCTCGTTCTCACGATAGCCCCACACCCACTCTCGATTTTCATAGCATTTGTCGGTAGTGACGTTAACGATGGCTTTCAGATTACTGCACTGACGTGCCGCTTCCAACACATGCACGGTACCCATGACATTGGTGGCGTAGGTTGCCACCGGCTCGCGATAAGAAAAGCGCACCAACGGCTGTGCCGCCATGTGAATCACAATATCGGGATTGAATGCCGTCATACTGGCTGTAATCGCTGCCAGATCACGAATATCGCCGATTTCTGATTCCATCCCTGCAGCAACACTAGCCTGCTCAAACAATGCAGGTGTTGTTGGCGGCTCCAGAGCAAAGCCTTTCGCTTTAGCGCCCATGCTTTGTAGCCAAAGGGAAAGCCAACTGCCCTTGAAGCCGGTATGACCGGTCAAGAAGACTTTTTTGCCCTGCCAGAAGGCAGTATTCACTGTCGCACTCATCCGTTAATCCCAGGTTTTCCAGGGCGCATTACCTGCTTCCCACAGCTCTTCCAGCAGGTTTTTATCGCGCAGGGTATCCATGGGTTGCCAGAAGCCTTGGTGTTCATAGGCCATCAGTTCTCCATCCTCAGCCAGGCCCATCAGCGGTTCCTGCTCCCAGATGGTGCTGTCATCGATGAGGTAGTCCAATACCCTGGGTGTCAGGACAAAGAAACCGCCGTTGATCATGGCTCCATCGCCCTTGGGCTTTTCCTTGAAGTTCATCACTTGCTTGTTCTGGATATCCAGCGCGCCGAAACGGCCCGGCGGGTAGGTCGCTGTCAGTGTGGCCGCTTTGCCGTGTTCCTTATGGAAGCGGATGCTGTTGGCAATATCGATGTCGCCTACACCATCTCCATAGGTGAAGCAGAAGGCCTCGTCATCCTTGACGTATTCAGCCACACGACGAAGACGACCGCCAGTCATGGAGTGCTCGCCTGTATCAACCAGCGTGACATTCCAGGGTTCGGCGCGCTTGTTATGCACTTCCATGCCGTTGTCACGCATGTTAAAGGTTACATCAGACATATGCAGGAAATAGTTGGCGAAGTACTCCTTGATGATGTAGCCCTTGTAGCCACAGCAAATGACGAAGTCATTGATACCATGTGACGAATACATCTTCATGATGTGCCACAGGATGGGTTTGCCACCAATTTCTACCATCGGTTTAGGGCGGATGCTGGTTTCTTCACTCAAGCGAGTACCCAGTCCACCTGCCAAAATGACTGCTTTCATCCTTCCTCCAGATTCCGTATCAATTCGAGCTTAAAAAAGCATCGGAATAAAAGTGTTTGCTGTTAAGGCCTGCTGCGAACAATTGCACTTGCGCTCTGTGAATCATCGCTTCCGAACCGCAGGCATACACTACGGAGTCACTCAGGTCATGGCCATCATCTATAAACGCTTGCTGTACGTACCCTTTGCGGCCTTGCCAGTCTGGTGCGCGTGAAAGTACCGGGGTAAACGTCAATGGTAGGGACTCAAAAACCGGCTGCCAATAGATATCCTGTTCAGTACGCCCACCCCAGTAAAGATGTATGTGGCTATACGTGTTGGCCTCCGGTGTTGTTGCAAGCTGCTCAAGCATCGCCTTGACCGGTGCAATACCAGTGCCGGTGGCCAACAAAATCAGTTGGGATGCGTTGCTGTTGCGCAAGCAGAAAGTGCCCAATGGCCCTTCCATTCGCAAGAGATCGTTGGTCTTGGCCTCTTCAAACCAGTATTGGCTCATTTTGCCTTGCCTAACCTTGCGAATTTGCAGAGTGATCCTGCCATCTTCACGTGGCGCATTAGCAATAGAGTAGCTCCTGCGCAGCCCATCTTTGCCGATCATGTCCACGTACTGGCCCGGTATGTATTCGAGTCGACTGGCAGGCGGTGTACGCAACACGACCTCAACGACATCCTCTGACAAAGGTTGCAGGTTATCGATACGGCAGGGCAGTGTTTTAGTCTGAATGTTACCCAATGCCCCTAAGTCTTCTATATCAAGCTGAAGATCCGTTTTAGCTTCACGACAACAAGTGAGGATAAAACCATCGGCTATATCTTGCTTAGACAGTGATTCTTCTGCCTGAAGAACCTCAGTCTCCCCACTGACCACTTTGGCTTTACACACACCGCAACGGCCTGTTCGACAACTGTGTTCGAGAGCCGTCCCCTGTTGACGAGCTGATTCCAGTATGGATTTCCCATCCTGGCTCTCAAATATTGTGGCGTTTGTTAATGTTACCGCTGGCATTATCTTTGAGATTCCTTACGTTAGTCTCTACCTGTCAGGTCCCGAGTGATTAACTACTCACTTAAGTGCTTCTTCAAAATGAATCGCGTGGTCAGTTCCACAGCTAAGTGCCTATTCAAAATTAATCGCGTGATCGGCCCCGTAACCACCGAGTAAGCGGTGTACCTCTTCACATAGACGTTCAAACGAGAGATAGGCACTCAAAGGCAGCCAGGTGTACTTCATCTGCCGCCACACAGAATCTCTATCAGATTCAGCTCTGGTGAGTAGGCAGACAGATAGATCAGGTGCACACATTGCGACATCCACTCCAGCCTCTTGCGCCTAAGGCCTTGGAGCGATGCATGCTGGCATTGTCGAGCACCACAACGGCGAAGGTGCCTGGATCCTTCTGGATCACAAACTGGTCAAACGCTTCTATGACCGTTTCCGTGGTCACTGTCTCGGTTGTCGTGTGATAGACCAGTTTGCCGGCTCGGCTTAAGAATCCCAACACGTTTAGCCTTCGGCTGCGGGAGTAGGCAGTGACTTCCAGGGCTTGCCGATAGGGCTCCACGCATACGGCACCGGCGACGCTTGTGAAAAACCTAACTCATCAAAGTAATAGAGCTCGTGCTCGCCTTGGTCCTCTCGCTCGTGAAGCGCTTTCATCAGGTCTTGCGTTTTGCGAAAGTCCGTTTCGTCACGCTGGGTCTTGAGTGAATGAGACCATCAAAACCGGACACTTCCCATTGCTTGAACCATCGTGATACGGCATCGCAGCGAACCTGAAGTATCTCACTGATTTGGTTAATCGTATGGCCTTGGTCACTCAGTAGAATGGCATGCGCCCGACGACGGAGAGCGCGCTTCTCGCCATGGTGATAGGCGGAGGTCAGTGTCTGTTGTTCAGGCTCAGTGAGAGGGGCAACGAAGCGTTTTTCCATGGTTCTGTCCGTGCCAGAAATCCTGGCATGGATATTACACGAAAACTTTATATTAGGCACTTACGTAAGCACTTGCTGCTTGCAAAACGCTATGCCGGACAAGCCAGAGGTTTGGCCATTCAATGGATTGTTACTGCCAATAATGCTCGCGTTCTTGATGTGCCCCCCTCACAAAGATCGTATGGGACCAGTGTGAGGCGGTAAAAGCGAGAGCGGTAGGATTTCCCACTGGAGTGCATAAAGACAATCATCGAGCAGCAGCAACGTCTTTTCTCGAAAGGTGACGGCATCCGCCTCCTTAACTCTGAGCTCAAAATTTCACTTTTAATACTAATTCTTCATCAGGCAACTCTACTAGCTCTTTGTCTTTCTGCCCCTCCTCCTTCAACTCATCTATTAACCCTTCTGCCACTAGATAGTCCTCAGCCTTTTTGTCATCTACTTGCGATAGTAATTCATAGCTCATATCTTTAATGCCGTACACCGTATACAACAGGAAGGCGAGCTTCATGCATTGCTCATGGCTCAACGCTGCCATGCGCTCATGGCTTGGCAGGAAAATAGCATCGGCACTTGTCAATTCTGTCGCTTGGCGCTTCTCTGCGGGCACGCTTTCCGGTAGGTAGCTGCGGTGCTGCTCGTTGTTGAAGCGGTAAAAGCGGAAACCATGGCGAGCCATCCAATGCTGCACTTCGGCAAGGTTAGGTTGGCGCTGGTGGGTTGGCTGGAAGGCGATACGTACTTGAATGGTCAACGTATCTTTGAGCGCTTTTTCACCGTTTTCCAGAATGGACATAGCATCGCTGAGGTCATCTAGAATTAGCCAGTCAAGGCTGCCTAGCCCTTCAATGCTGTCGAGCGCAATCGTGTTGATTGGTAATTTTGCCAATACCTTAGTGTCTTGGGCATTAGCCGCAAACTGCTGCTCTGGGCTAAATGGCTCCAATGTGCTGCTTAAAGCAGGATTAAGGCAGGCGTAGAGAGTAGCTGGCGTGCCATCGCCAAGAACTGCGTGCGGAAAAACCTGAATATCATCGCTGCCCTGGTACTGGCCAGGGTTCTGAATACGGCTAGCAGGATCAAACGCCACGATGCCAAATGCTTTTAATCTAAGTAAATGAGCTAAACCGCTCTGCTGAAGCAATTTACCTGTGTTGTCAATGGTGATGATTTTTCCGCTAAGCTGCCAACTGAACCCACTTTCTTCAATATCCAGCGGTTCTGGATAGACTAACTCAATCGGCAATACGTCGTCTTCAAACGTAGCCTCCCCCTCTTTATTAAGAGTGAGCGCGGCGGGCGCTCGACCATCACAATAGCGCTGCCAGATTGCGCGCATCGCTGTGGTGAAATGCTTAGCAAACCGCGGCGCATCGCACACTGGCGATTTGAGCAATATCTCACGCAGGTGAGTACGAATGGTGCTCAGACTTTCTAAGTCAGCAGCCAAGTCGACAACTCGCTGACGGTACTCTTCCCAACTATTAACGACTAGCTCGGGCATGCCTGCATTAACGAGATGGGTGGCCGAGTGGCGGCCAGCAAAGGTGGGACCTGGCAGTGTAACGACCGGAACCCCCATCGCAAAGGCTTCACAAGTAGTCAAGCCACCAGAATAGGGCCAGGGATCAAGCGCAATATCGACGCGGTTATAGGCTTCCATTAGTTCAAGATGGGGCGAAGAGCCCTCAATTATCAACCGCTCGCTCTCGATACCATGAGACTTCATGAAACCACGAACTTTCTCGCACAACTCATGGCTGTTGTATTGGAAGCTTTTCAAAAACAACCGCGAGCCGGGAAGCTGATGCATAATGTTGGCCCATTCGGCCAGTACGGTCTCGTTCACCTTGGCGGCATTGTTAAAGCATCCAAGCGTGATATATCCATTGCGACTGGCTGGTAGCTCAGCTACAGGAGGGATTCCGGCAGGTGGTTCGTAGCAAATATAGTCATCTGGCATGCGAATTAGCTTTTCAACATAGCTAGTATCGCTGCCTGGAGGAGTTTCGATCGCATCACTGATCAAGTAATCAATAGTATCTAACCCGGTGGTATTGATTAACCCACCCACCCATTTCACCAGCAACGGGGCTGGCTGCATAGCCATTACCCGCATGCGACTGCCTGTATTGTGGCCAGCTAAGTCAATCAGAACATCAATCTTGTCTTCACGAATTTGCTCCGCCAGCGCTTCATCGGAAAAATGTTGAATCACCTTCCATTGAGTTGTGATATTTCGAATACGCTGTGTAATGGCATCGCAGGCACTATTGGTGCTGTAAGCGAACAGTTCAAAGTGATGAGGCTCTAGTTTCTCCAGCGCCGCAGTAATCATCTTCCCAACGGGGTGGCTACGAAAACCATCGGAAATCATACCAATACGCAAGCGTTTATCAGGGGAAATATTCTCAGGCAACGGGCGTTTTGGTATGTCACTGGGAGCAAAGCGTGCTTTCCACTTCTGGCTCAATGCAAAGATTTCTTCGGGCGTAGCGTGTGGATGGTAGTGTAATGCGGTTAGGTGATTGGAAAACGATGTTGCGCTTGAGGCGGATAGCTCGACGGCTTTTTGGTAGTACACTACCGCCTCGTCTAGATCACCCAGGTCACGCAGCACGTTGCCAGCGTTATTCCAGTGGCTATATTCCTGAGGATATTTTTTAGTCAGCCCACGAAATACCTCGAAGGCATCACGGTAGCGATGCAACCGGTACAGCACATTGCCCTTATAGGTCAATATAGGCGGCTTACCGGGCGCTATTTCGAGGGCACGCTCAATATATTCCAGCGCTTTATTGTCTTGGGCACGCTCATGGTAAACACGGCCCATGGAAAAAAGAATTTGGGCATTATCAGGCGCCAGCTCAAGTGCCTGTTCCAGTAGTGCAAGCGCTTGTATATCGTTGCCCTGGCCGCTTTCAGTCCGCCCAAGTAGCTCTAAAATGCCTGGATTCTTGGGCGCAAGCTCGAGGGCGCGCTCCAGCGGGCCACGCGCGTTCTCCCAATCTTCCCGGTTAGCATAATATTCACCCAAGGCCTTCCAACCATTGGGCTCCATAGGCTGCTTTTCGACGTTTTTGCTTAGTTGAGCCAGCGTCGGTTTCTTGGCAGGCTGGCGAGATGGCGTGCGTTGTTGATTGTATCGTCTTTTACTCATAGTGCGACCGGCCTGAAATTCTGATAGATAGCGCTATGATAGCGAAAGGTAGAGCAAAACAAAGCATGAAAAAGAGAGCAACCAGGGGCGTATTGTTAATACAAAACTCTCGCTTTATACGTATTCAGCAATTGGCCAAATACCTTGCCAAACCGCTTAAAAGCATGAACGACATGCGGGTGGCGGCAGGACTTCCTGTCATTACCGCGACGGGGTTGAACGTGATACCGCGCGCAGCATACGTATAACAAGCGAAAACGAGAACCTAGCCACCAAGTCTTGAAATAAAAAACGGGGCCTTGCGGCCCCGTCGTTATTTACTGCGCTAACCTTCAGCTTAAGCGTTACCTTAGCCCAGCAGAGAAAGAACGTTCTGCGGGATCTGATTGGCCTGTGCCAATACAGAAGTACCGGCCTGCTGCAGGATCTGCGCGCGAGTCATATTAGCCACTTCTACCGCGTAGTCGGCATCTTCGATGCGCGAACGTGCTGCGGCGAGGTTAGTCTCATTAGAATCCAAGTTGGTAATCGCCGACTCAAAGCGGTTCTGAATAGCACCGAGATCGGAGCGTGTGGTGTCGATGGTGCTCAGCGCACTATCAAGCGCCGCAAGCGGGTTGGAAGTTTTACCTTCTGCAGCATTGGTGGTGACAAATTCAACCGCTTCAGCGTCAGCGCCGCCTACTTTTTGATACTCTACTACCGCCGCATTCGTTCCATCCGCAGGCGTAGCTGTAAGTTCGGCCTCGAAGAACTCGCCGCCCTCCTGAATGTACATCTCACCATTTTCACCTTCGTACAAGGTACCCGAAGCTGCTCCGATTGCGCCTGTACCGATAGTAGTCGAACCAGCTGTGGTTACTGCAGCACCCGTTGCAACAGTATAAGTCTCGCCATCAACAGTGAATGTTGTACCCTCAGTAAGTGCGGCAGTGCTAGCACCAGTCGCAACTACATTATTAACATTGAAGTCGCTCAGACCCAGAGATTCGCTGTTAATTTGTTCCAGATTTATTGAGATAGTTTCCCCGTCGTTGGCACCAACCTGGATGCTAATAGACGCTTTCTCACCGCTCAATACTTTCACACCGTTGAAGTCGGTTTCGTCTGAGATACGGTCGATTTCTTCGATACGCGCATCTATTTCGTCCTGGATAGAGTTCAGGTCGGCCTGGCTGTTAGTGCCATTCTGTGCCTGTACGGTCAGTTCACGAATACGCTGAACGTTATCGTTAACCTGACCAAGAGCAGACTCAGCAGTCTGTGCAACGGAGATACCGTCATTGGCGTTACGCTGCGCCTGAGCTAGACCAGTAATCTGGGCAGTCATGCGGTTGGCGATGGCCTGACCCGCCGCATCATCCTTGGCGCTGTTGATACGCAGGCCAGAACTCAAACGCTCCATGGAGGTCGCGAGCGAGGATTGTGATTTGGACAGGTTGGACTGGCCAATCATGGAAGTAATGTTGGTATTGATCACTGACATGGTGTGATTCTCCTTGCATGAATACTGGCCTTGAAGGCCCGCTTTTCGGCCACTGTGTGCGCCGTTGTATTAGTTAACGGCCTAAGGAGGAGAACCTTTAGGGGTGAGTAGTAAAAAATTATGTAATGTTTGGTAACTTAGTGATGACTTTTGGCAACTAGCTGACATCGGTCGCGAGCTAAAGCTGCCTCTCACACTGGCTCTTGCCCCAGAAGCAACAAAGCCCCCTTACGATGGGGGCTTCGGGCAATTGGTAGCGGCTACCTCTTGCGCCCTAGCTGTGCATCCAGCGCATCAAACTGCTGGGTTAGGTAGCTACTCATGCTGTTCATTTGGGCAATCATGCTATCTAGCTGGCCGAATTGGGTGCGGTAGCGGCTGATGGTGCGCTCGATGGTCACTTCCATGCGTTCAAAGCGCTCATCTAGGCTTTTCACGCGGTTTTCGGCACCGCTAATCGCTAGCTTTACTACTCCGTTATCGCCAAGCATTCGCTCTACGGTGCTGTCGAGCTGGGCTGCCAAGCCATTCCCTGCTTCGCCACCTACGAAAAAGTCGCTGAGTGCTTGGGGGTTATTGGCGACTAGATCGCTGATT
>Ga0098069_100564_pt1 | contig 14162 bp, 9 predicted proteins | sample 27_taG_FD_92584 | JGI IMG/M metagenome (GOLD analysis project Ga0098069, IMG submission 92584) | Marine viral communities from Cariaco Basin, Caribbean Sea - 27_WHOI_OMZ | ecosystem: Environmental > Aquatic > Marine > Oceanic | place: Caribbean Sea: Cariaco Basin | collected 2014-11-09 | reverse complement strand
TCCTGACTGTCGGATCGGTGCGGATTAAAACTAAAGACAGAAACTAAACATGTAGATTCATGAGCGTAATGCTGGCGGACGCGGGTTCAACTCCCGCCATCTCCACCAAATACTAAAAATCCGATCACTTAATGTGGTCGGATTTTTTTTGATTTAAATTTATTACTAAGTTCGGAATGTAAAGTTTTAATGAGAGTAGAAGGTTGATTGATCTATTTGATAGAGTTCAAAGACAATAAAAGCACTGTTTTCTTAATGCGCTTATAAGAAAAAGGCCTCCAATCGCTTGGAAGCCTTTTAATATAATGGTACCCGGAGCCGGACTTGAACCGGCACGCTATTACTAGCGAGGGATTTTAAATCCCTTGTGTCTACCAATTTCACCACCCGGGCAAAACTTGTCTTATCTAAAAGTAAGCTTTATACTTATTAGATAGTGGTCGCTATTATAAGCATTTCCATTAATAATGCAAGCTAAAATTAACGTCATACTTATATATTTATAGCTAAATAATTGGAGGCTGAGGTCGGAATCGAACCGGCGTTAACGGAGTTGCAGTCCGCTGCATGACCACTCTGCCACCCAGCCAATCAAGGATGCCTATATTAGCAAAAATAATTTAAATTACAAGTCATTTTTTAACGAAACAGCGCTTATTTGCTAAGTTGCCGCTATTTAACCATAAATGAGGCATTATTTGAGCCTTAATAAGGTAAAAGGACAGCAAAAGTGGTGCAAATGAAGTCATCGCCAAACCTAAATTCAGTGATGACTTGTTAAAAATAATTATTCTAGTTTAGCGCTTGCTAGACAATATCTTGATTATTACGTTTTGCTTTTTTGAAATCGCGATAAGTTGCGGTACAGATTAATGTCAGCACCCCAAGGGTAATCGCCGGCCAGACGAGGATATAAAATCCATAGATAAAGACGTTGTCCATGATGTCTCCTTATAGTGTTTATATAAATTTTTTGCTTACTAGATTTTAGTAACAATGGCTAGCCAAGCATTGGTTAACCATCAATGACTAATGAGTTTTTGCTTAAGTTTTTGCTTAAGTTTTTGGTAACGTTTGTGCTTGCGGCTGTTTATCGTAGTTGCCCACCCGCTGTTTAATGAGGTCAAAATCAAAATGCTCGTCACCCATAAGGCTAACAATCACGCAGACGATGGTACTGGCACCGTAAGCGGTCAAGGAAGCCAGCAAGACCATATATTGGCGTAAAAAGCCGGTGGCAAAAATGAGCATCAGTACGAGCGTAATAGCGGCGGCGCCCACACCGATTTTGCGTCCTAAAAAGCCAAAGACCATGAGTCCAATGACGACAGCAGCACCAACACTGGCCAAAATTTCAAAAAATAGTGCGGTGAAGCCTTCAATGGGAATCAGCTCAAAGCGCGCGACGCAAAATAATAACAACCCGACGATGACGGCTGAGGTAAAGGCCACATTGGTGACGCGATTCCAGAACACACTGGCAATCACAGGGAATACAATGGTGCCCCACAATGCGCCAACGAAGACCAGCATGACCAATATATCAAGCTTAAAGCTGGCAAAAATCAATCCGGCAGCGGTGGCAATAATCATGGTTGAGCGTCCAACCAGCATCATGGTTTTTGGTTTTACGCGCCCTTTAGCGATATTTTTGCCATAAACGTCCGCCATCATAATCGTTGATAGCGCCGATAAATCTGAGTCAGCGGTTGAGGATAACGAGCCAATGACCAAAATAAAGAACAAGGCAATAAATACCGGATGCAAATAAGTACTAACCATTTGCGGGATTAAGTTATTCATATTGCCATCGAGCGGTTCAATACCAATGGTCAAAGCCATCAAGCCAATCATACCAAGTCCAATGACGATGCCCGCGTAGCCGACCGTTGCAGTGACAAAAGTGGCTTTGATTTTGCTTTTATCAATGGCAAATAATCGCTGGGTAATGGTTTGGTTGCCGATAGCATAAGCCAATACCGCGACAAAATAAGGCGCCCCTTGCTGAAAAAAGGCTTCAGAAGAAAACAGGTTTTGCTGCTCTAAGGTTAAGTTTGATAAGCCACTGACCATGACCGATGGCCCGCCCATGGCAAATAGCACCGCAGGGATGATGATGACTCCAATCGCCATCAAAGCAACTAATTGAGCAAAATCGGTAAATACGGACGCTCGAAATCCAGAGGTTAACGTATAGCTGAGCACTCCGACACCTGCGATAATGACGCCGGTCTGAAAAGATAACGGCGATAATACTGATACCAAAGCACCAGCAGCGGTGAAGTTGACCATCAAGCTAATTAAGCTGCCCATAAGGTTAGATATTGCTAAAATTAATTGGCTTGATGATCCGTGGCGCGCGTGGATAAGTTCACCTAAGGTGTGTCCATTAGGAGCAAGTTCGCGAAAGCGCATGCCAAAAGGGTAGATGAATAAAATCATCAAGGCGCCCCAAAAACCATAATGTAGCGGTCCTGAAACGCCGTATTTATAACCGGAGGTTGCAGCCGCATAAAACGAGGCTGCCCAAATCCAAGTTGCAGTCATACTCGCCGCGCCCATGCCAAAACCGACACCATGACCGGCGACCATAAATCCAGAAGTGGTTTCCTTATCTTTTTTAATCAATAAAGACAGCAGGTAAGTACCGCCATAAAATCCTAATAAAAGTAAAAGAATGGTGATTGATGAAAATTGGAACAATGACTCAGTTTTCAAATTCATACCTCGCAATTGTTTGAAGAATAAAGGTTTGCAATAAAAGTCATGCCACAAACTGTTAGGAATGTAATAGGACGCATTGGTTCTATTCGCTGCTTGTATACAGCGCACAAGCACGCAATGAGGCAAGCCAAACGCTCACGTTAAATGTGATGCCGCTTTTTCATTTAGCACAGCCTGTTAGACAAATATTTGACAAAAAATATAGACTAAAAATTTGTCTTAGAAATAACGGCGGCAACTCTCAATAGGCGTCTGTTAATGGATTGACCATTACGCTGTCAAGTGATGCCTACTCGATAGTAACGAGACGCTAAAAGACGCTTATTGACTAAGCATCTCTAGCAAAAATACGGATAAGCACTGAGCCTAAACTGCTTGAGCGGTGCTAAATAGAGCTGTTTATAGTAGCTGCGTTAAGCAACAGTTAGGATGGATTTTCATCCCTTTATTGCTTGTGAGCGAACATCCGCTGTCGTGATAATAAGTAAATTTTTACGGCAGTTATTGCCAGTATTTACTTCTCATTGATAAATAAAACTACAGCGATGTTAAATTCTCGTAACATGTTTGTGCGGTAAGAGTAACCTATTCTGTCTGCTATCTCAAATTTTACCGCAGACTTTTTAGTCAGCCAGCATTAAGATAAACTAATAGGTCGTTATTAAAATGATCCTAATAAGCAGAAGAGGTTAGGAGAAACTATGAAGTTTAAACAAATTTTCTTGTATTAAGGAAAGGTAACGATAAAGGCTAGGGGCTCTTTTACGAACTTACAGGGAGAGTTAAGTTGAAGTAAAAATAAGTAGAAAATAGTTATTGCTTAGCGGTTTAGTGATAGAGTTAAATGGATATAATAAAAGAGTCTCCCCTAACTTGTTGTTTTAAGCGTCTTTATAATTGGTATAATAAGTAACTCGGTCATCGCGTAAAAACCCTGCCAGTCCCAAACCATAGTGTTCAGCGACGCGTACTGCAGTACTGGTCGGTGCCGACATACCAACGAGCCAAGGAATGTGGCTACGAATGGATTTTTGTACCAGCTCAATAGACAATCGCGAGGTCATCACCACGCATGTCAGCTTGGTCTTGTTGCGCAATTGCCAACCGATGAGTTTATCAAGTGCGTTATGACGTCCTACGTCTTCAAATAAATACAAATCCTTGCCTTGCATGGTGGCTGCAGCGTGTACCGCACCAGTGAGTTGATGGGTATGCTGGGCGGCGTTAATTTGCTGATGCATGTGCAGTAAATAATTAAGACTGGGCATGGAGGATTCTGACTGTTTTTGTTGCAAGCTGGATGATAAATAATGACTTAAATCGGGAAGCGCTTGCGAAAGCCCGGTGATACCGCACATACCGCAGCCTGTACGTCCTGCTAGCTGTCGCCTCTGCGCTTGAATACGCTGATGACAGCGCTGATTTAGTACCAGCTCTACTACATATACATCATAGTCTTGCAACTGCGCTGAAAATTGCTCAAATGCCGTCTTTTCATCAAGTAAGTCATCCGTTAAATCACTGGTGAATTTTCGGTAACTGGCAATATCGGTCAGTTGCGTTACCTCCCACTCTAATAATTCATGACTATGATGAATCAATCCTTCGCTATACAAAAAACCAATAGCAAGATACTCAAGCTGGTAGGGGCTTGCCATCAATATCGCATAGTGGATACCATTAATGACAATCGCAACCGCTGCCTCTACTGCCAGCAGCGCTGATTTGTCATCAACCTCTATTTCTGCATTTTTAGAAGAGACATTTGCTGTAGATAAATAAGCATGTTTTTGTGTTAAATGTAGGCGCGATAAGGGCACGGTCTGCATATCCATTATTGGCGCAGCAGCATGATCAGCATTGGTTTCTAAATCGGCCGCTGAGCCATTTAACCAAGGTTCTACTGCAACTGCGTTATGTTTACTGAGCATTATATTTTAACCATTACCTTTATCAAACCATCTTTATTAAGCGCTGGCGGCTAGTGTGCCCTCATTAACGCGCTGCAAAACAACGGTGACGGATTTATAAGAAGGCGTCCTTGAGTCTGGTGCATGAGTGTCTAAGTCGATAAGGTCGTTACATTCAGGATAATAGGTCGCCACCGCATTGGCAGCGATATCCATCTCAGTCAGTATTAATGGACCTAAGGTGCGCTGTTCATCTTGACTATCTTGACGCGATACCATAACGCTATCGCCTTTTTGCCAACCTAAACGCTTGATTTCATCGGGATGCATAAATAACACGTCGCGGCGGTTGGTCTGGCGATAGCGGTCTTGATGACCAAAAATCATGGTGTTAAATTGATCATGACTGCGGACACTGGTTAGCTGCCATACTTTTTGCTCAGCGCTTTGGGTTGGATTGTGATCGCTATCGCTATCGCTTGGATGAATCGCGGGTTCATTATTTTTGCTATGGTCACTTTTAGCATTGTTATTTTTAGCATGGCTATGATAGCTCGATGTGGCTTTTGCCATCTGTGCTGCGACATAAGTAATTGGATATTGTGGGACTTCAAACTGCGCTTTGCCGCTATCGGTATTCCAAACGCGATGACGGGCAGGGTGATATAAATGAAAACCGCGCTTATTTTCACGAATACGATCGTTAAAATTCTCAAAGCCTTCAATCGCTTGAGCGATATAATTACGGATGATATCGAAGTCGCTGCTCATGGTTTGCCATGGAATAGACGAATCAGCGCCAAGCACGTGGGTTGCCATATCGGCCACAATTTGCGCTTCAGATTTTAAATCATCACTAATCGGCTCAATGCGACCGCGCGTAGAAACAATCTGGCACATAGAGTCTTCAATCGTCGCGAACTGTTCACCTTTCGCCGTTACTAAACGTTCGGTACGACTGATACAAGGTAAAATAAGGTTGTTTTTACCCGGATATAGCATAGTTTCATTAAGTTTGGTGCCAATAAAAACATTAAGCTCGGTAGCGGTTAAGGCCGTTTGAATCGCAATTTTATCGGGCGCGGCAACGGCATAATTCCCACCCATGCTGATAAAGGCTTTGAGCTTACCTTGCATCAATGCTTTTGCCCCAGCGATGACATCAAGCCCATCTTCTTGCGGCATAGGGCGCTTAAAAACGCGCTCAAGGCTATCAAGTAAGCTCTGTTTAGGACGCTCATGGATACCCATGGTGCGATCGCCCTGCACATTGGAGTGACCGCGCACCGGTGAGGCGCCTGCGCCATCGACCCCAATCATACCCATGAGTAGTAGCAAATTGGTAATCATGGCGACGTTATCTTCGCCTTGGACATGTTGGGTAATACCCATGCCCCAGGTACAAATGGTTGCGGGGCTATCAGCAACAAGTTTGGCAAGTTTAATAATGTCTGCTTTACTAATACCGCAGCCACGCTCTACCTCTGTCCAAGACTGCTGGCGTAACCAGGTATCCAGCGCCTCATAACCTGATGTGTGCTGCTCAATAAAATCATTATCAATTTTGCCATTTTTGGTCAGCCATTTGGCCAAGCCCGTCAATAAAGCGGTATCACCACCGATTTGAATTTGAATGACTTCATCAACCATTTCATCACTTTGCCCTGCGGCCATATGGGTTGGTTTTTGCGGATTTCTAAACTTGCTTAAACCTTGCTCACGCATAGGATTGATAGAGATGATTTTGCAGCCTTGCTTATGAGCGTGTGCCAGCATCTCAAGCATACGCGGGTGATTGGTAGCAGGATTTTGCCCAAACAGCATAATTAGCTTCGCCTGTTCAAAATCTTCCAAAACCACCGTGGCTTTACCGACGCCTAACTGTTTACCGAGCATCACTGACGTTGGCTCGTGACACATATTTGAGCAATCTGGCAAATTATTGGTGCCAAAACAGCGTACAAACAATTGATACATAAAAGCAGGCTCGTTAGTGACGCGTCCTGAGGTGTAAAATAACGCTTCATCTGGCGAATCGAGATTTTTCAACGTATCAGCAATACGCTCATATGCTGCCTGCCAAGAAATTGCCACATAGCGGTCTTGCCCTGCATCATAATATAACGGCTCTGATAAGCGGCCGCTGTGCTCAAGCTCGTAGCCTGACCAGCTTTGTAGTTTTTTGACGCTATGTTTGGCAAAAAATGCGGCATCGGCGCGCCTACTCATCGTTTCACTGGCAATGACTTTAATACCCGTTTCACAGACATCAAGGCTTTTATGGGTCTTATGATCTGGCCATGCACAGCCCGGACAGTCAAAGCCGCCGTTGGGCTGATTGCTGTGTAAGATACTTATACTGCCACGCAAAAAAGCCTTGTAATCCATTAGCTTACGAGTAGAAGCAACCAAAGCTGGCCAACCAGCAGCAGGGTGAGAGTAAATAGGAATTTTACGCATGATAGACCTCATAAGCGAATGGCGATAAGTAAGTATGACTGTAATAAAAGTCATTGCCTTAAGCACTACTATATAATGGCTGGTCAAAATTTTTTAGTCGCATTAACCATAGATAACAAAAAACCTCAAAGCCATTCATGCGTTTGAGGTTTTTTTATTTTATAAATCAGCATGACTGATATGTTGTCAGGTTAGTGCATTTAATAACGCGCATCTTTAGGTTTTTTGCCACTAGGCCAGTCGTTTACTTTACCAGCAAAGTCAGGACGCGGTTGATGGGTAAAAAATTCAGCGACATCGATGGCGTCTTGATCACTGAGCACATTGCCATGACCCCATAGACCTTTGGTTTGAATGCCCATCGGCATATTGTATTTCACAAAAGCCGCCGCTTTATAAGTACGCGCCATGCCCGCACCGATATTAAAGGATTCATCGCCCCATAATGGTGGGAAGACAATATCACCGCGGCTGTCTTTGATACCTTCGCCGTTATCACCATGACAGGTGGCACATTGTACTTGGTATATTTTTTCACCGCGTACAGGGTTACCGACCAAGGATTCATCCACTTTACCAGCATTTTGGATATCGACCTTTTGCTCTTTTGGCGTATTTTGTGACAGCCATTTCATATAGGCCAACATTGCTAGCATTTCAGGTGATTCAGGTTTTAATGGTTTGCCATTCATCGAACGCTGAAAGCAGCCATTGATGCGTTTGGTTAAATCGATTTCTTTACCTGCGCGCGGCATCACACGCGGGTAGAAGTTGTAACTGTTGATATACGGGTCGCCAAGGGGGATTTTACCTTGCGAGATATGACAGCTATTACAGTTCATTTGCGCGCCAACGTGCTCGGGTAATAAGCGCTTGGTTTCGTTTAATAAGCGCTTACCATAAAATATCTCATCAGCGTTTGGCTCATCCAAGATAGACGTATCTTGCGGCAGCACATAAGTACCGATGTCTTCATTGGCATCATCAGCAGTAACTAAGCCATATTTAGGCGCGTTTTGTTCTACAGGCTCGGGCTGTGAGCAGCCACTACTGATAGCGCCGATACTAAGCGCTGAAGCAGTAAAGATGGCAGTAGGTAATTTGCGAATAGTCATTTTTTGAGAGATAACGCTAACAATAGCAGGCAAGTTGAGTGGAGAGTTTTTCATTATTTTGCTCCTTTTGTTTGCGCATTAATACTTAAGTCTGGGGCGATATCGGTACTGGTTTTTGGTTTTTTGGCAAGAAAAGCGCGCATTTTTACCACGTCATTAACACCAATTTCAGGCGCTTGTTTGGTCCAGCTATTACGTACATAGTTGACCACTTCTGCCACATCCGCATCACTCAGGTTGATAAATTCAGGCATGGTAAAGGCCATGCGGTCGTGCGGGGTTTCGGGCATGCGGCCACCGCTCAAGGTGATTTGGAGTACCGAGTCAGCATTTTTAGCATATACCGCGCTATTACCATCAAGGGCTGGGAAAATACGCGCCACGCCTTTACCATCGGCACGGTGACAAACTTGGCAATACTCAGCGTACAAAATTGAGCCGCGCGAATCATAGTTGCCATCAAGCAGTTTTTGCGTGGTAATGTCTTTTTTCGCTGGCAAGATTGTTTCTTTGTTTGGCGCAGGAGACAGTGTTTTTAGATAAGACGACATGGCGTTGATATCATAGTCTGTCATATATTGTGTGCTGTGCTCGACCACTTCGGCCATGGCGCCAAAAGCAGCCGTGCTGTCAGTACGACCGGTTTTAAAGAAGTCATTCAATTCTGCGGCCGTCCACGTAGCCAAACCGCGATGTTCACCGCGAATGCTTTTGGCTCGCCAGCCATCGATAACCGCACCGCTCAAATATTCTTCTGAGTCGGCATTATTTAAGGCGATTTCTTGGAAACCGATACCGCGTCCAGTATGACAAGAGCCGCAGTGTCCAGGACCTTCTATTAGATACTGACCACGGGTCAATAGCGCATCATCAGTTTCTGGCACAAAGTCACGTTTTGGGTCAAACAGTGCTTGCCAATAAGCCAGCGGCCAGCGCCAATTGGCTATTGGCGGCAACTCACTTTTTAAGTTGGCTTGCTTAACGGGTTTGACGTCAGACATAAAATAGGCGTACATCGCGGCCAAATCTTCCTCTGGCATGAGCTGATAAGACGGATAGGGCATCGCAGGATATAGCGCTTTATTATCACGGCGCACGCCATGCTTGACGGCATTTTTAAAGTCGCTAAAGGTATATTGACCAATACCCGTTTCTTTATCAGGGGTAATATTGGTTGAATAAATGGCACCTAGTGGCGTCAGCATCGGCAGACCACCGGCATAGTTCTCCCCGTCAAGCGTCGTATGGCAGGCGACACAGTCAGCAGTACGCGCGATGTATTCGCCTTGTTTAATAAGCCCAGGGTCGGTGATATTAACCTCAATGTCACTGCTCGTCGTGCGCATATTAGGCAGTATTTGCCCAATAATAAACACTAAAATCAGCCCGACAATGGCTGCCATAATAATAATTAATAGCCACTTTTTCATAAGCCTGCCCTCCATAAGATATTTTTACTAAGCTTGTCACTCATCATCACTATTTAATGACGTCCATCAGGCGTCCTTATTAAATATTCAGAAGTTAAACTAATGAATGAAAAGTTACACAATTATCATTCAGTATAGAGGAGCGTGTAACATTGTGATATTGTGGAAAACCACATTATAGTTATGGTTTTCATTTATAATGGCGGTTTGATAGCTCAACTGTAAGGCTAGGTTTATGGTTAAAAAGTCTAAAGTCTGGGCTAGCTTGAACGCTTATTTTATTATCGTTGTAGCGTCCTTTACTTGGTTAATGCTAGCCACTGCCAATGCGCAAACTTACTATTTAGGCGTGCTCGCGCCGCAAGGGGAAACGGCTGCACAAGAGCGTTGGCAACCTTGGCTTAATCAGCTTAATGGACAGTTGCAAGAGGACGCGGTGGTCTTGATACCGCTAGCATTAGAAAATTGGCAGCAGGAAATCGAAGCGCAGCAGTTTGCCCTAGTGCTTGGTCCGCAAGTACAGCTGATTAAAATGAATACCACCCATTGGCGCTGGCTTGCGACCTTGCAAGCTGATACAGAGACCGCTCAATTGGATAGGCCTGATGATAACCAGGGTAAAAACTTTCATAAAAAAAGTTTTAATAAAAGCGCTGATAAGCAGCTTTCTACAACGGTTAATCTAGCTAATAAATTTAATAAACTCAGTCAGGGTAGTCCGTTAAAAGAACCTAGCGCCATGGAAGCCGTCGCCAGTGCACTTTGGGTAAAGGCAGACAGCGGCATTTATCAGTTGCAAGATTTGCAGCAGCGTAAAATTGCTGCCGTCGACAGTGAGGCTTTTGGTGGTTATCTGCTCGTCGCGCATTTATTACAACAAAACGGTGTGCCATCCAACCGTTATCAGACCCAGTTCGTCGGTTATCCTATTGAGCGTACCTTACATGCATTGGCCAGTGGCAGCGTAGATGCAGCGATTGCGCCACTTTGTTTGATGGAAGAAATGGCGCAGCAAGGGAAGATTAGCAAAAAACAATACCGACTTATTCACCCTGTGGCGACCGCTTCTAGCTGTCAGTCTTCAACAAAGATATATCCCAATTGGACATTGGCGGCGACCGAGCAAGCGCCAGCTGCCTTGATTCGGCAAATCAATCAAAATTTATTTGGTTTGAGTCAATATGGAAAGAGTCAACCAGAGCAAGAGTCGTTAGGGATAGGACAGCGCTGGCTACCAGCCGAATCGAGTAGCGATGCTGAACGTATCCTTTATGATATGAATCGTCATCCAGCACAAAAGCAGCTGGGCGCGCATATGGTCGATTGGGTAAAGGCGCATCGATTGTGGATGGCAGTTATCGTTTTAATTGTACTGATATCAACGGTGAATTATGCGTGGATGAGCTGGCTGGCATGGCGACGACGGCAAAAAATCATTCTGCAAAATCAACTGATTCGTGATTATGACCAGCAGCTACGTCAATCAGAACGCTTCGCTGTCATCGGTGAGATGAGTGGATCCATCGCCCATGAAATCAATCAGCCGCTGGCGACCATTCAAAATTATGCGCAAGGCTTACTTATTCGCAGTCAAAGCAGTGTCAGCCGCCAAGACGGTAAAGAAAGTACGGTGCTGGATAAAAACTCTGCCCATAGTTTGAATGCGCTAGAAAAGACCCTAACGGACAAGCAAGTGCTAGAAAAGCAAGCAATAGACAAACAAGCGACAGAAAGTGCGTTACAGCAAATTGTTAATGAAACCGAACGGGTCGCGGCTGTTATCAGTAATATTCGGCGCTGGGCAGGGCGCTCGCAGCCGAACAACGTTCAAGTGGACATCGTCACCACCTATGCGCAGTGTATATTGCTACTTGGTGAAAAAGCCTCAAGTATTGGCTTTTGGTTGGCGAGTGACTATCAGACTTTGCAGTTGCCAAGCTTGGTTCTTGACCAGTTATTGATGAATAGTATGCTCAATGCCGAGCAGCAAGGGGCAACGCAGATAATGTTACGTTGTCAGGCAAAAGATTATAATGGTAAATCTTATATCGTATTGCATATAACCGATGATGCAGGCGGTTTTGATGAGGCGCAGTTGCTTGACCATAAACCGTTAGAGGGTAATCAGCAGTTAGTTGAGGGTCAATCACAACAGCGTCTGACTAATAAATACGCCACCAAATCGACCAAAGAAAATGGTTTAGGCTTGGGGCTGATGATATGTCAGCGTTTGTGCAAGTCAATTGGCGGTATGATGCAGCTTGGCAATATCGAATTCCAGCAGGAGCTTAATACTATACAAGCGTTAGATGGTTATCAGCAACGCTTAAAGCGGTCGTTAAATGGTAAAGTGCGCTTGATAAAAATGGAAAACACTCATCCATTAGCAAACAGGGTAGGTGCGCAAGTGTCTTTTTATCTGCCGCTGCATTTGGCAGATGATGCGCAGAAATAAGATAATCAACAGAGACAGTAAGCAAAAGCGAAAGTGAGCAAGAGAGGGTTATCAACAACCAAGCATTTATAAATTTTACAAATTAACTTAATCATAAGGTTGCGTATGAATGCTCAGCATAATTCAGTTAAGCACTCAGAATGGCAAACGCCAGTTGATAGCAATAATGAACCTCTACTGGTTCATATCATCGACGATGAAGAAAGCGTGCGTCATTCCTGTAATTTTTTAATTAGCAGCTTAGGATTGCCGACCCAAGTGTGGTCAAGTGCCCTGACTTTTTTGCAGCAAGTTGATATCTATTATCCCGCGGTGATCGTCAGTGATTTAATGATGCCAGCCATGAGCGGTCAAGCACTACAAGCGCACCTTAATCAACAGGACAGTCCGATAGCGCTTATTGCATTAACTGGTCAAGGTGAGATTGCTGATGCTGTTAATATGCTCAAACAAGGCGCCGCTGATTACTTAGAGAAACCGATTAATAGTCACCGTCTCCAAGAAGCGCTTGAGCGTGCGCAAGTATTAACCCTCAAACGAGCTGAGCTTTATAGTATAAAAAAGCTCTATGCGCAGCTAACCGAGAAAGAAAAACAGGTCGCTCATGAGCTGATGCAAGGCAATCTAAATAAAAATATCGCCGACCATTTAGACATATCGGTACGAACGGTAGAGGTACATCGCTCACAGGTGATGAAGAAAATGCAAGCGCAGCATGTCAGTGAATTGATTCAAAAATTGGTCATGCTTGATTCTTAAAAACTAAAACAGCCATAAAAAAACGCCTAATGAGAAGGCGTTTTATTTTAAATTCAAAATATTTTGCAAAATGAGTTAGCTTAATATCAAACTGTCATCTTCGACCTTTTCACCGCGGGTTTGCTCAAACATATCCAGTAAATCATGCACATCCATGCCTTTACGGATATCGCCAGATACGTCTAATACCACCTGACCTTGATGAAGCATCACAGTACGCGTACCATGAGCTAGAGCCTGCTGCATCGAATGCGTCACCATCATCGTTGTTAGCTGATTGTCGGTGACGATTTTATCGGTTAATTCTAAAACAAACGCCGCTGTTTTAGGGTCAAGGGCCGCCGTATGCTCATCAAGCAGTAGAATCTTAGACGGTTGCAATGACGCCATCAGTAAGCTCACGGCTTGGCGTTGACCACCGGATAACAGGCCCATACGGTCGGTTAAACGATTTTCTAGACCCAATTTTAATACCGATAATTTCTCGCGAAATAAGTCACGGTTATTTTGATTAAGGGCAAAGTTCAAACCACGTTTGCCGCCGCGCTTATAGGCTAGCGCCATATTTTCTTCGATGGTTAGCGCCTCACAAGTTCCCGCCATCGGGTCTTGGAAAACGCGAGCAACCCAATGGGCACGTTGGTGCGCGGTCTTTTTGGTGACATCAATACCATTTAACAAGATTGAACCGCTATCCACGCGCGTGGTGCCACTGACAGCATTTAAAAAGGTCGATTTGCCTGCGCCATTGGTACCGATGACGGTGACAAATTCACCATCGGCGATATTTAAATTGATACCGCGTAGGGCAGGGTTTTCAATGGGCGTTCCAGGGTTAAAGGTCAACCGCAAATCTGTAGCTTGCATCATAATAATTATTCCTTATGGTTGCATATTGACATTAAGCCCGAACTTTACGACTTAAAAATTTATTTTTAGCTTTTGGCAAGACTAAGGCTAATACCACGAGTAGCGCGGTAATCAAGTTCAAATCTTGGGGACCAAATCCGATACTACGTAGCGTACTGCTTGATAGAGCCACTTGAATAAAGAGCTTATAAAGCACCGCACCAACGACCACCGCAAAGGTAATCAGCCAAATACGCTTAGCTGGAATAATGGTCTCGCCGATGATGACCGCTGCTAAACCAATGACAATCGTACCGATACCAATTGAGATATCAGCGCCACCTTGCGTCTGCACAAATAATGCGCCTGCTAACGCAATCAAGCCGTTAGAAATCGCCATACCAATGATGGTCATCCATGAGGTATTGATACCTTGCGCCTGTGCCATGCGTAGGTTTGA
>Ga0098069_100562_pt1 | contig 14220 bp, 15 predicted proteins | sample 27_taG_FD_92584 | JGI IMG/M metagenome (GOLD analysis project Ga0098069, IMG submission 92584) | Marine viral communities from Cariaco Basin, Caribbean Sea - 27_WHOI_OMZ | ecosystem: Environmental > Aquatic > Marine > Oceanic | place: Caribbean Sea: Cariaco Basin | collected 2014-11-09 | reverse complement strand
TTAGAAATATTGGGGTAGATTATGATAACCTTCCTGATTTTGAACCGTTAAATAACAGGCAAAAGGACCAAAGACCAAAGTCTGTAAACGACAGGTTGAAGAAAGGAATAAATATTGGGCTTAACGAACGACTTTCATTTATAAAAAATCTATTTGACGGAAATTCTTCAGATTATAACCGGGTACTTTCCCAGTTAAATACTTTTAGTTCTTTAGATGAAGCCCAAAAATTTATCCAGTTGGTAGTAAAGCCAGATTACAACCACTGGGAAGGAAAAGAAGATTATGAAGAGCGATTTATGGCCAAAATAGAGAACAAATTCAGTAATTAAATTCGCTTTAATGGGAAAATTATTCCTGGTTCCAACGCCAATAGGAAATTTGGACGATATGACTTTTAGGGCGGTAAAAGTGCTAAAAGAAGTAGATACAATTCTTGCCGAAGACACCCGAAATAGCGGGAAACTCTTAAAGCATTTTGATATTGGTACGCATATGCAAAGTCACCATATGCACAACGAGCATAAAACAGTAGATCACATTGTTGAACGGATTAAAAGCGGCGAAAATATTGCGCTGATAAGTGATGCCGGAACTCCCGCAATTTCAGATCCCGGGTTTTTATTAACGCGCGCTTGTGTTGAAGCAGGCATAGAAGTAGATTGTTTGCCTGGCGCTACAGCTTTTGTTCCGGCGCTGGTAAACAGTGGATTTCCAAATGATAAATTTATTTTTGAAGGTTTTTTACCGGTAAAAAAAGGCAGACAAACGCGCTTGAATTTACTTGCCGAAGAAACCCGAACTATGATTTTTTACGAATCGCCTCATAAATTGCTGAAAACCTTAAAACATTTTTCAGAGTATTTTGGCGAAGACAGGCCTGTTTCGGTTTCCCGGGAAATTACCAAACTTCACGAAGAAACTATTCGCGGAACGGCAGCTGAGGTTCTTCAACATTACACCAAAAAAACACCTAAAGGGGAAATTGTAATTGTGGTAAAAGGAAAATCTTGATGCAGGAATTGTTAAAAGAAGCCAGGGCCTGCAAATTTTGTGCAAAGCATCTGCCGCTTGGAGCAAAACCTATAGTAGAAGCCACTAAAAAATCTAAAATAGTTTTAATAAGTCAGGCGCCGGGAAAAATAGTGCATCAAACAGGAATTGCCTGGAATGACCAAAGCGGAAAAAAGCTTAGGGAATGGCTGGGAGTAGATGAAAATACTTTCTACAATACCAATAATTTTGCAATTCTTCCTATGGGATTTTGTTATCCGGGGAAAGCCAAAACGGGTGATGCACCGCCTCGTAAAGAATGTGCACCCATGTGGCACGATACTATTCTTTCAGCATTAAAAAATATTGAACTCACCATTCTAATTGGAGCTTACGCAGCAAATTATTACCTGCCCGGGAAATTAAATCTTACTGAAAAAGTAAGTTCTTACCAGGATTTTTTACCTGATTATTGGTGTTTACCGCACCCTTCACCGGTGAACCGTTTCTGGCGAAGTAAAAATCCCTGGTTCGAAGAAGAGGTGGTACCTAAATTACAAACCAGGATTCATAAAATTATAGATTAGTTTTTATCTATCATATCAACAAAATCAAACTTTCTTCCACTGAACAAACCTTTATCCGAAAGTTTTAGATCGGGAATTACTAGGAGCGCCATAAAGGAAAGTGTCATAAAAGGAGCTTTTAAGGTACTGCCTAAATCTTTGGCCATTTTATCTATTTCCTCGTATAATCTACCGGTTTCCCAACCATCCTTATCGCTAATTATCCCGGCAATTGGCAGTGGAAGTGCTTTTTGCTCATTTCCATTCACGCTACAAATTCCTCCTTTATGCTTGATGATGAGGTTTACTGCGTTACAAATCTCTTCGTCTGATGTCCCAACTGCGATAATATTATGAGAATCGTGTGCTACCGAGCTGGCAATCGCTCCATTTTTTAATCCGAAATTCTTTATAAATGCGACAGCAGGAGCTTTGTCCTCATACCGGTTAACCACCGTGATTTTTAAAATATCATTTTCAATATCAGAAATTAGTTCCCCGTCCTTTTCTAAAGCTTTCTGCTGAATTTCATTAGTAATAAGTTCCCCATCCAGCGCTTCAATAACTTTAATAGTATTACCGGCTGCTTTTACTTTAAAATCTTCATGCGTTTTGGATGAAGTATGAAAATTATTCGGCTTTTCGAATGGAGAAGATTTGATATGAGATTTACCATTTTCAGCAACTAATTCTCCGTCAATATAAGTTTGTAAAACTTCAAAATTGGTCAGGTCTTTTACAGCAATAAAGTCGGCGGGGTCGCCTACTTTTAATTGTCCGACTTCTAAATTATAGTGATTTATGGGATTGATACAAGCGACTTCCAGCACTTTAAAAACATCTATACCTTTAGCCACCGCCCGTGCACAAAGCTGGTTAATATGCCCTAAAACCAGGTCGTCTGGATGTTTATCATCAGAGCAAAACATCATATTTTTATAATGTTCCGCCAGCAAATCTACAAGCGCTTCAAAGTTTTTAGCGGCGCTACCTTCGCGAATAAGTATTTTCATACCAAGACCAAGCTTTTCCTCGGCTTCTTCAGCGGTATAACATTCGTGATCTGTAGAAATACCGGCTTCAGCATATTTTTTAGCGTCTTCTCCGCGCAACCCGGGTGCATGGCCATCGGTAGGTTTATTAAAATGTCTAGCCCACGCGATTTTCTTCATCACTTCTTCATCTTCGAAGATAACGCCGGGATAATTCATCATTTCCGCGAGATATTTTATTTCAGGAAGTGCTAATAGATCTTTAATATCTTCAGCATTAATCACAGCTCCCGAAGTTTCAAAATTGGTAGCCGGAACACAGGAAGGCGCACCAAAATTAAATTTCAACGGACTTTTCTTTCCGTTTTCAATCATAAACTTAACGCCTTCTTTTCCCAAGACATTGGCAATCTCATGAGGATCTGAAACGGTGGCTACCGTACCGTGAATTGCAGCTAAACGGGCAAACTCGGTAGGCACCAGCATAGAACTTTCAATGTGTATATGTGCATCTATAAACCCAGGAAGCAAAAAGCTCTTTACTTCGTGCTTTTTTTCTTCAATCTTTGTAATCTTTCCATTCTCGATGCTGATTTCCGCAGGAAAAATCTTCCTGTTTTTAATATCTACGAGCTGGCCCTGTATAATTTTGATCATATTTTTTCTGTAAATCCTAAAGCGTGAAATTAGGGATTATTATTAATTGCTGAAAAATTTCTATTATTCTGTTTTAGTGAATTCCCCCTTATTGGTATTGAAATTCTATATGTATTTTTGAAAAAAACTTACGATGCGCTGGACTTTAAAACCTAAACCCGATTCTTTAGTTGTTAGTAAACTTGCCGAAGAATTAGGGGTGGAAACGCCTGTGGCTGCACTCTTGGCGCAGCGCGGAATAATGACTTTTGAAGCTGCAAAAAAGTTTTTCAGGCCCAGTTTGGAAGAGCTGCACGATCCCTACTTGATGAAAGACATGGATGTGGCTGTAAACCGAATTCAGCAGGCAATCGCTTCCGAAGAAAATATTATGGTTTATGGCGATTATGATGTAGACGGGACTACCAGTGTGGCTTTGATGTCTTCTTACTTAAAAACCCTTACTCCAAATATCGCGACTTATATTCCCGACAGGTATACTGAAGGTTACGGGATTTCTTACCAGGGAATTGATTTTGCGGCCGATAACGAAATTTCGCTGATTATTGCCCTGGATTGTGGAATAAAAGCCATTGATAAAGTAGCTTATGCTGCTGAAAAAGGAATAGATTTTATTATTTGTGATCACCACCGCCCGGGAGAAACTATCCCTGAGGCCGTTGCGGTGCTGGATCCCAAGCGCGAGGATTGTGAATACCCGTATAAAGAACTTTGTGGTTGCGGGGTTGGTTTTAAATTGATCCAGGCTATAAATACTAAAAGATTAGGAACACCCGAGGTTTTACTGCCTTATCTGGATTTGGTTGCGACCGCCATTGGAGCCGATATCGTGCCTATTACCGGTGAAAACCGAATTTTGGCCTATCACGGTTTAAATGTGATCAATGTTGCCCCCAGAATGGGTTTTAAAGCAATATTGGCACAGGTCAAAAAGGATAAACTCACGATAACTGATGTAGTTTTTATAATTGCGCCTCGTATAAATGCAGCCGGAAGAATGAAGCACGGCTTGCACGCAGTGAATTTATTGACGGAAGAAGACGAAGCAACCGCTATGGAATTCGCTGCTGAAATAGAGAATTTTAACGCCGAAAGGAAAACTACCGATAAAGCGATTACGGTTGAAGCTCTTGGGCAAATTAAAGAACTACAGGAACAGGAACGTTATAGTACCGTGGTTTATCACGAAGGCTGGCATAAAGGCGTGATTGGTATTGTAGCTTCACGTTTAACCGAAACCTATTACCGCCCAACCCTGGTTTTTACAAAAAGCGGTGAGAAATTGGCGGCTTCAGCACGCTCTGTGAAGGGGTTTGATGTCTATAATGCTTTGGAAGCCTGTAAGGAGCATATCGAGCAATTTGGCGGACATAAATATGCGGCAGGATTGACTTTAGAAGCTTCAGAATACGAGAATTTTAAAGCGAAATTCGAGTCGGTGGTTTCTGAAACTATAGATAGAAGATTACTAACTCCTGAAATTGCAGTAGATGCCGAAATTGATCTGGATGAAATAACCCCGAAATTTTTTAGAATTCTAAAGCAATTTGCTCCTTTTGGACCAGGAAATATGAGTCCGGTTTTTATGACACGAAATCTTACCGATACCGGTTACGGGAAATGTGTGGGTGCAGATGAAGCACATCTAAAATGCAAGGTTGTACAGCAGGGAAAATCGGCAATGTTTGATATGATTGGTTTTGGACTGGGAGAAAAATTCGAGACGATTTCAGAAAAGAAAACTTTTAATGCAGTGTATTCCTTAGATGAAAATGAATGGAACGGGAATGTTTCTATTCAGTTAAAATTAAAAGATATCAGCGAATAAATCTTTTCTATTTAGATTCATTTTAAATAATAATTTTATATTTGGATAACTTATCTCGAAGCAATAGCAAGAGGTATATAATGATGATGAAATTTCGAGGTAGGCTTTGGAATTTTTAAATCTCGATTATCGAGTAAAGTGTTTTAAAATGGAGGATGTTGCATTAATTTATCACAACAAATTAGGAATTGCTTTTCGGTGGAAAAATAACTTACCAAATGCTGACCCAGCGAGAGTACAGATGGTTTTTAAGGATATGGGCTTCTATTTGTTACCTGAAGAAATTCAGCATTTTTCCAATAATATACAAGCTGCTAAATATTATAATTGTGGTAATTGTACCACTGAAAAATCCTGTAGAAATATTCTGTTAAGATCTCCACTTAAAAAAATGGATTTTGCGGTAAGTGCCATAGAGCTGGAACAAATTTCAGATTTAATAGAGGGAACTTTATTTAAATTAAACCTGGAAGATTATCTGAATGGTTGCGGGAGGAATTAAAATTCTAATTTCTTCAAAACAGTCTCTTCCCCATCAAAAACTGCATAGGTGTAAAAGTCAATCCAATCTCCGGTGTTGATATAGGTCGATTTTCCGTTTAGGTCGATTTCCAGGGGTAGATGCCGGTGACCAAAAAGGAAATAATCGTAATGCTTTTCTTCTAATTTTCGTCTACAATATTGAATAAGCCATTCCTTGTCTTCCCCTAAAAATTTTTGCTCCTGGTCTCCCGAGATCGCTTTATTTTTTACTGAAAAATACTGCGCCAGCGGAATACCTAAATCTGGATGTAACCAACGATAAAGCCATTTTGAAAACGGATTGGTAAAAACCTTTTTCATTCTTTTATAACCGTGGTCTCCGGGTCCCAGGCCGTCCCCATGGCCCACAAGGAAGGTTTTATTATTGAATTCAAATTCCTGTGGCTTATGAAATACCGGGATATTAAGTTCGTCTTCAAAATAATCCTGCATCCACAAATCGTGATTTCCCACAAAAAAATAAATCGGGATTCCGCTATCCTTGATTTCTGCCAGTTTCCCTAAAACCCTTACAAAACCTTTAGGCACGGCGTGCTTATACTCAAACCAGAAGTCAAAAAGATCACCGAGGAGAAAAATAGCAGCGGCATCTTCTTTAATTTCATCCAGCCATTTTACAAACCTAATTTCCCTTGGTCTACTTTCTTCTTGAGTAGGTGCACCAAGGTGATTATCGCTGGAGAAATAAACTTTTTTGCCTTCGGGGATAGTCATTTATGATAATTCTAAGCTGTAAATATAAATATTTTAGGAAAAGAGTTTATAGGTTTGGAAAACCTGAGATTTTAACCCTTCCGTCTTAATCTTCTCTCGAAGATTAATCCACCTTCCCTCAAAAGGGAAGGAGTTTCTTTGGTTACTCCCCCTTTGGGGGCTGGGGGGCCTGATCGCTTGCAAACCATTCAGCAAAACTGGATTCAGTTTCCTGGAGTTTTAGCGAGTGTAGTTTTATATGATCGGGTAAATGTTTCTGAATCTTTTTAGCGAAATCTACCACCATATTTTCGCTGGTGGGTTGGTATTCCACAAGAATTACATGGTGTCCTCGATTTTTTAACTCTTCAGCAAGTTCTACGTGAGGCGTGTTTTTATTAAAAACCGTGGCGTGGTCAAACTTATCTACAATTTCAGATTTAACGATCTTTTTCAAATCTCCAAAATCTATTACCATCCCAAACTTCACATTATCTTTATCGGTAATAGGCTCCCCAATCACACAAACACTCAGTTTATAGCTGTGCCCGTGGACGTTTCGGCATTTTCCATCGTAGCCATAAAGGGCGTGGCCGGTTTCAAAAGAGAACTGTTTGGTAATTCTAATCTTGCTCATCTCGCGTTATTTTTGGCAAAGTTAAGGGTTTTTTAGCGTTATATTTTTTTGGCCTTGCAATTATGTTTCTGTTGTATATTTGCCCGTTTTTTTAATGAAAAATGATAACAGAAACTGCTCCCGAACTTTTTGAACAACTGGATTTTATAGAAAATCCTTTTTACGAAAATATTATTACCGATTTAGTTGAAAATCAATACTGTATCGTAGATGATTTTTTTAACGCTGAAGAAGTTTCTATGCTGCGAAATTCTTTAAAATCGAAATTTGAAGAAGCACAATTCAAAAAGGCAGCCATTGGCAATAAAACGAATGAAATTGTTGCGAAATCTATTCGCGGGGATTTTATTTTATGGCTTAATGAAGCCGAAGCAGGAAAGGCTGAAAACCTGTTTTTCAATAAAATCAATTCGTTAGTATCCTATCTAAATAAAACCTGTTTTCTGGGAATTTTAACCAAAGAATTCCATTACGCGCTGTATCCTGAATGTACTTTTTATCAGCGACATCTGGACACTTTTCAGAATGACGGCAGAAGAAAACTTTCTATGGTTTGTTATTTAAACGAAGAAGACTGGAAGCCGGAAAATGGAGGGGAATTGGTTATTTATTCCGAAGAAAATGGAGTTGAGGTTTCAAAGGCTATTTATCCAATGCCGGGACGTGTTGTAATTTTTGAAAGTCAGGTATTGGAACACGAAGTAAAGCCGGTGAAAACTGCAAGGTTAAGTATTACGGGTTGGTTAAAAACAAGGTAACCGAGATTAACTTCTCCTAAATTTTTCTCGAAATAAAGAAACGCTTTTTCTATCTAGCCAGGAATTAGCGCACGGCAGGTTATTTGTTGAATTTTTTATAAAGCACCACAACAATTAAAACAAGCGCTAAAATAAGCCAGAATCCCATTCCGCTTAGAAAACTTAGAAATTCCCACGTATCTTCTCCCATATTAGTTCATGCGGCTTTTTTGCTGCCTTCTTCTCCAGCTATAGCGAGCATAAAGAAAAATGGCAAGAATAAGTAAAATACCCAACAGGTAAAGCCAGTTGTCGGCAATAAACTCCCAGATGGTAAAACCCCATTCCTGTTCGCTGGTTGCGTCACGGTCTTTTGGTAAATGTTCCTGTGGTAAACTCATAGGCTTATTTCTAGAGTGGAAATTACATTTTTCTCACTAAGGAATATGTTATAATGATGCTAATTTCCTCTGCTGTGGTTTTTAACCATTTTGAGAATGAAGTTTTTTATTTCTGATCCTTCTGCGATGAAAAAACATTAGCGGTCCTAAAATTAAAAGGAAACTAAAAAGTAGTACCAAGAAATTATCGGCCAAAGCCGAACCGATAGAAACCCCCAGATCTTGAACTTGGCCGCCGTTGGTGTTCAAGTAAAGTAAGCGCATATTTTTATTTTTTATATTTAGCTAAAGCATTTTTAGTAAAATCTGAAAGTACTAATTCTCCCGAAATTGCAGCTCTTTCAGCCAGTAATTCATCCCAGTGATCTGTATTTTTCCACAGCATTTTCTTCATTTCATAAAGTGCCTCGGGATTATAAGAAGCCAGTTTTTCGGTAAAAATCATTACCTCTTTATTAAGTTCTTTTAAACTTTCAAATACCCGGGCATATAAGCCTTTATCCTTTGCCCAATAAGCGTTTTTCCATTCGTGGGCTGCGAGACTCAATTCCCCAAGTGCGCCAACGCCAATTTTGCGTTCTACGGCCGGAGCAATTACAAATGGGCCAATACCTATACTAATTTCTGAAAGTTTAACCGCAGCAGCATCAGTAGCCATGGCATAATCGCAAGCAGCAACCAGCCCCACACCGCCACCAACAGTTTTTCCCTGGATACGGCCAACGATGAGCTTTTTACAGTTGCGCATTGCATTTAGAACTTTTGCAAAGCCCGAAAAGAATAATTTTCCGGCCTGCAAAGTTTCTATCGCTACCAGTTCGTCAAAAGATGCTCCGGCACAAAAGGCTTTTTCTCCTTCAGATTTCAATAAAATCACTTTTACGCTGTCGTCTTCAGATAATTTCTGAAACTCTATCTCAAGGCGATCTAATAACTCTGAAGGGAAAGAATTACTGGCAGGATGGCCAAATTCTAAGTGGGCGATTCCATTTTCAATATTGGTATATAAACTTCCGTTTTCACGTGTGGTAGACATAAATTTGATTTTTCAGTTAGCTGAGTACCCAAATTTAGAAAGATTAACGCTGAAATAAATTTTTTTGATTCAATAATTTAAAATTCAATTTTAGAACATAAATCTTCTTCTACCATTGATGTAATTTATTTACAATATGAATACCAGTGATTTAATTAAAACCTTCGAACAGCTTATTTTTCATTTTCTTTGTTCGCCCAAAGAAAACGAAACAAAAGAAAAGGCGCTTTTTCCAAGGTATTTTTCAGCAAAGCTGAAAACCAGTTTTGTTTTGCTAAAATCTTTCCAGGGTTTCAAGATTTTTTAACGCAAAAACAAAACTGATAATGCGGAAAAAGATTCCAAAGCGCTGCTTTGAAACGTCAACATCACGGTTTTTCAAAATTCTTGTATTGAATCCCACTGAGACTGCAAACTGCTCACTAAAGATTGCCAACTGAAAACTCAAACTTCTTTCTGTAAATATTTTCTTCTGAATTTAATGACCAAACCGGCGCTACGAATAAGCATCCAGACAAAAAATGCGATCCAGATTCCGTAAAGTTTCAACCCGAAATAATCTGAAATTAAAAGGGCAGGAGTGAAGCCCAGAAACGTGGCCACCAGCAATAAATTACGCAGATACTTTGCCTCTCCCAAACCTTTAAAGATTCCGTCGAACATAAAGGCGATGGCATTTACCGGTTGCATTAATAATACGATCCAAAAAACCGATGAGAATATAGCCAGAACAGCAACATCCTTATTAAAAACCAACCCAATTTGGTTGTAAAACAGTCCGCAGATTGCCATTAGGATAAAAGCGATCAATACCGCGTATTTGCTTATTTTTTTACTGAGTTCCCATAAATTTCTATAATCCCTGGCGCCCAGTAATTTCCCGCCAATTGCGTTCCCTGCATTCGCATATCCATCTATAAAAAAACTAAAGAAAAGCCAGATGTTCATCAAAATACTTTGAGCGGCAATATAGTTTTTTCCGTAATCGGTGGCGTAGGCATTGGCCAGGTAAATGGCGAAATTTAAGGCAGCCGTTCTTACAAAAAGGTTGGCGGCCATAAGTAAAAGTCCTTTTAAACGCGGATTTATATTCAAACTTAGTTTTAAGTGAAAAGGGGTTTTTTTAAAGAAAAACCAAAGGGCCATTACCAGCATTGTCCCTTGTGCAGCAAGACTGGCATAAGCAGCACCTTTAAGATGCATTGCAGGAATAAGTCCGTCGATTCCGTAAACCAATAGAAAATCCAATCCTACATTCACCGCGGCACCGGCAAGACTGCATTTCATTGCCCAAAGCGTGTTTTGAAGTCCGCGGAAAACGCCAAATATTGCAAAAGTCACCAAAGTTAACGGATAACCCAATGCACGGATTTGATAATAGTCTTCAGAATATTTTAAGATCAAACCTTCGGCGTTATATGCGCTAAAGATTGATTCGGCGAAAAAGGCGGTGGTAGCATAGATCACCAGGCTAAAAGCAAAATTGAAATATATGGCCTGCGGAATAAGCGTTTTTACCGCGTGTATTCGGTTTGCACCCAAATGCTGGGAGACAATGGCAGAAATAGCGGTTTTGGTTTGCGCTACGATCCAAATAATCGCAGAAAGAAAAGAACCCACGATTCCTGCTGCGGCAAGTGCTTCAACCGAGTTTTTTTCTATATTTCCAATTACTGCAATGTCTGTAAGGGAGATCAACGGCTCGGCAATTCCGGCAATAATTGCGGGAATGGCAATTCGGTTTATATTTTTAAAACTTACAGAAGATTCCAATAGCAGATATTTTCAGTAGCAAATATAGAATGCTTTATTGTAAAGCCTTATCGCAAGAATGATTTCTTAAGGGTTTTTCTCAATTTTCGTTTAAGAAGGTGCTAGAAGTTTTTCGTAGCAATGAAAAGGATATTCATTTTTATGCGGAAAATAGACATCACCAAGTTTGGTGTATCCACGGGCTTTATAGAATTTTTGATTGCGTGTGTTTTTACTGAATGTGTCTAACCTTATAGAGGTAAAATTCTTGTTTTTAGCGAATTCTTCAGCAAACTCCATCATTGTCCTGGCGTATCCCTTTCCCCAGAATTCAGGGTGCGTGGCCAGCCTGTGAACATACAGATTATTGTCGGTTTTACTTAGCCAGTCTATATTGCGATACACTTCATCCATATTGGGAGTAAGAACTATAATTGCGATAATCATATTCTCTTCCTCCAAAACATATAATTCTTCCTTCTCAATATCGTTTTGAAGTTTTTCGAGGGAAGGATAACGTTCATTCCATTGAAAAATATTTTGCTGCTGAAGCGCTTTCGCACAGGCTTCGGTTAGTTTCTTGATCTCCCTGAGATCGTTTTGGTTAGCTTTTCTAATCATTTTTTAATCAACAATAATAAATAAAAGTTATCTGTTGGAATTTACAGAAAATTATTACATTTGCCTTCCAATTGGGGGATTAGCTCAGCTGGCTAGAGCGTTTGGCTGGCAGCCAAAAGGTCATCGGTTCGACTCCGATATTCTCCACAAAACCACCGTCTTCGCGGTGGTTTTTTTGTTTTTTGAACTTTTCATTTTCATTATATTGAAAGCTGGCTAGAGCGTCCCGATGCAAGATCGGGAAGGTCCATCAGTTCCCCCGAAGCTTCGGGGCGATATTCTCCACAAAACCACCGTTTTTCGCGGTGGTTTTTTTATTTCCGAAATTATAATTTCGCAAAAATAACCACGCTGTCTAAAAAAGGTTTTCGTCAAGCTGAACTTGTTTCAGCTTCTAACATGTTTAGATTATCAAAATATTAGATTCTGAACTAAATTCAGAATAACGGTTTATTTAAAATAAAAAAACGGTCTTAAAAATTAATTCAAGACCGCTTTTGGTGAAAATATATTTTTAAAAAACTTAAGATTCAGCTTCGTCGTTATCTATGTATTCGTCCTTTAGATCCTGAACGCTGGCTGCAAGGAACTCTGATGTTCTATTCAACACGTGCTGAAATTCCTTAGTTAATTCATCTTTATTCCAGGGGTGCGAAATACCAAAAACGTGATCGGCATTTTCAACTAAAAGTAATTTTGAAATCGCACTCCATTCAAATAAATTCCCGGCATCAGCTATTGAAACTGTGGTGTCGTTACTTCCGTGAGCAATAAAATGAGGAATGTCCAGTTTTTTAGCCGATTTTTGAATATTTAGACGTTCCCTGTTTTCTTTAAAATTCTTATAGAATTGGTAATGATGCGGTAATTGCTGACCGGTACGCGTGTTTTTTATGTATTGTACGCCTTTTTTCTCCCAGGCTTCCAATTCTTTTTCTTTTGGAAAACGTGAAGCAAAATCACTTACCGCGGCAAGTGTGATAAGTTTATCGATCCTTTCTTCTTCAGCCGCTTTTATAATTGCAATACCGCCACCACGGGAATGCCCAATTAGGTTAATACTTTTTGCGTCTATTTGTTGAGCCTGGTCAAAATCTGGTGTTAGCACCCAGTCTATCACTGTTTGTAGATCGTCTAGCTCTTTTATATAGTTATTATCGCCAAAGGCTTCAATATTTAAAAATTCTGTTGGATTTTCGGGAGATGTCCCATTGTGAGAAAAATTAAATTTCACAAAGAAATAGCCTTTTTCTGCATAAAATTCTCCCATTTTATCCCAGGCGCCCCAGTCTTTAAAACCTTTATAGCCGTGGCAAAAGATTATGATTGGTTTTGGCTTTTTATCGTCCTGAAAAATTAAATCAATTAAAATTGGCTTATTATGCTTTCCATCAATCTGGAGATTGGTTCTTTTAGTAATTTCCATAGGTTTTTTTATATTTCTTTTTCTTTAAAAGGAATTTCAGGATCGCAAATTTCGATAATTAGTTTTTTTAATTCTACTTCGAATGCTTCAAGAATTTCCCTGTTTATAGCTGTTTCTTTATTTTTTGTTCTTGGTTTATCCTTTTTTCCGAATTTCAGGAACCCGCTTTTTAAATTTTTAAATGAAATTATTCCTGCTTCCACTGGAAATTCAAGCGAATTTTGATCTTGCATCATTTTCGTATACGCCAATACCTGGAAACTTTTACTGTATTTATCGTAATCTGAAGCGAGATCTGCCCAATCTACAATTTCAATTTTATCCTGGGTTACCTTTCCCGTTTTATAGTCAATAATTCTGGTGATACCGTTAGTATTTTCCACCCGGTCTACTTTTCCACGCATAAATATCGGAAAACCAAGCTTCTCTATCTTAATTTCAGATTTTAAATTTTCCTCAATTTTCAAGATTTTAACTTCTTCGGTTTGAAGTCGGTCTAGTTCCAGGTTTAAAAAATTACGGAGATAACGCTTGGCAACTTCATAAATCAACAGGTTTTTACCCTGGTTTACCGGCCCGTTCATATATGATTTTTTAAACTGAAGCGTGATCTCTTCTTCGATCTTTGCTTTAAAAGCTTTAATGTCTTCTGCAGTTAGCAGCTTATTTTCCAGCGGTTTGTAGAAATTTTCGAGACTATCGTGTACTACCGTCCCCAGCGTATTATAATCTACTGTTTCTTCCACTTCTTCGCTATCACGCACCCCAAGAACGTACTGCCTGTAAAAATCTAGCGGGTTTCTTATGTATGAAGTCAATGCCGAAGGGGAGAAACCGTAAGTAGCAAGCGACTTTATTTTCTCCATGATTTCAGGGTTTTTTTTAACTTCCCGAAGCTCATTTTTAATCGCCGGAACTTGTGGGCTCACCATAGCATGTGTGAGCCGATGCGCCTGTTGTTTTTCAATTTCCAGTTGAGTAAGAAACCTGCTTTTTTCTCCGGAATTTAACCCGTCGGTTTCTGTGTTGTAAAGCAGGTGCACATTTTTAGCACGTTGCAAAAGCCGGTAAAAGTGATAGGTATAAACTGCGTCTTTTTCTTTGTAGGTGGGGAGTTTATAGTTTTGTTTTAGATCGAAAGGAATAAAGGAACTACCCGATTTCCCCGAAGGTAAAACGCCTTCGTTTACCGAACAAATAATAATATTTTTAAAATCTAAGGCGCGCGACTCCAACATTCCCATAAGCTGTAAACCTTTAAAAGGCCTTCCCTGGAAATCCAGGCTTTGGGTGCTCATTATTTCTTTATAAAACTGGTAAAGCGACTTAATACTTTTT
>Ga0098069_100561_pt1 | contig 14223 bp, 14 predicted proteins | sample 27_taG_FD_92584 | JGI IMG/M metagenome (GOLD analysis project Ga0098069, IMG submission 92584) | Marine viral communities from Cariaco Basin, Caribbean Sea - 27_WHOI_OMZ | ecosystem: Environmental > Aquatic > Marine > Oceanic | place: Caribbean Sea: Cariaco Basin | collected 2014-11-09 | reverse complement strand
TTGGTCTGCCACCGGAGCATCGCCACCGCGACTAGCCTGTTCAGGAGAGGCGACCCCAGGCTGGGGTGGCTGGGTGGCTGCGCCCGCTGCTGTGGCATCACCTGGCGCGGCCGGCGTGCCAGGCACAGACTCCGGTGGAGTTTCATCAACCGGCTCACGCAGTTCTAGTCGCTCCATAGAGGCGGGTGAGACGTTAGCATCACTGCTGTTCGCTGCTCTTGAGTCGATGGTTGCTTGTGTCGGAATATGCTCCATCGGCACTGGCTCGAAGCTGCCATCACCCCCATATCTATAGTAGGAGTGACCGCCCTCCTGCTCGAGAGCATAAATGGCATGTCCGCTCCCAGGAACTTCTGGATCTTCTGAGTACATGACGGGCACGAAGGTATCATTCCCAACTCTGAGGCTATTCGTGCCTTCTCCAAGTAGAAGGCCTCGAGTGTTCTGTTGATCGGCCTCCTCAATTTCGCGGCGATCAATGACTGCTAGCTGGTCGCCTGAATCAAGCAAGTGATAGCGATCTGGAGTTTCTACGTCGCCCTGCGCTCCAGCTTCCCTTGCTGCAAGCCCTGCCGCAACAGGAACGCTCATGCCGGGCACACCGTTTTCTCGAACGAGTGTGGTGTCATTCTCTGCCCTCGCTGTGCGACCATCATTGCCAGCATTCGCAGCGCCAACAACACCGGTTAAATCGTCTCGCTGATCCTCAACGTAGGCGTGATCTTCATCCCTCCGCTCTGATACCAACCCACGAATGTCCTCGTTCCTACTGCGCATCTCATCAACCTGGCGCGGTGAAACCGGTGTAGGCACAGAGCCAGTCCGACTAGCAACCAGTTCCTCAGCAGCTCTCTCTTGAACCTGACGGGCCTCTTGATAGTCACGCGAAGCGGCGAAGAGGGCCGATGCTCGATCATCAGCACCGCGACCCTGAAGCACCTTCTGGGATTCACTGTCAGTCAACCGCTCTGAATATCGCTCACCATCCGTACCTGTGACGGAGATCATTCCATTCTCACCAAACGTCAAGCGGCCTGAATTTGCTTGCTGTGTGCCGGCTTGGTCACTGGAAGAGATGCGATCCGAATAGCTTTCACGCGAGCCAACCTCATCCGATGCCGATAATCGGCCATAGGCTGAAGCGCCCGATTGGAGGCTTAATCCGGCACGAATCTCAGCGCCACCCTCAGCTCGAGCGCTCAGGGCGCTATGGTTCGTAACATCATCGATTTCTTCTCTCGAGTATCCTGCCGCTTCCATCTGCTGCCATATAGCGCCGACCTCCTGCGCATATTGCTGTCCTCTCTGGTCCTGCGTCATTCTCGACCAGTCCACAGACCCATCTCTCACAAACCCTTGATCCTGAGCATATTGGGTAGCAGAGCTGAGGGTATCGGTGAGCATCCGCTGCGACTGTTGCGTAAAGGCTTCCTTCGCCTCCATCGTCCTGCTGGTCGCTTCACTATATGCCTGAGAGGCCGAATGACTCTCCCGGAAATCAGCTTGCCGCAGCCCCACATTCATATCCTGGCCGCTCAGGTTGGTCACCATGGAGCTGGCAACACCCACATGATGGGCGGAAACTTCGTTGCCGGAGGTATAGCGATGCGAGGTCTGATGGGCGTTCATGTTGGCATTGTTCATGCTCACCTGGCCCGCAGTCGCTGCCCCTGTCGAGATGCTGCTTGCCGCCGTCGCTGCATGCTGGGCGCCCGAAGCCCTATCCAGGACAGACGTGAAGGCCATGCCGCTACCAGATACCAGTCCCCACATAATGGCTGGGACAAGCGTAGCCATGAAGCCAGAGGCCATCACCATTTTGTCGGACATCTCGGTGACTGCTCCCATGTTGGCCATGGTGAGCCCATCAGAGATATAGCCAGTCGTCTGACCCTGGAAGTAGAGCATCATGATGTAATTAACGATGGCCAGGCCGGGCCACCATAGAATTAGCCACGTCATGACCTGGGCATAGGAGACACCCATTTTCCGACCAAGGCCAGGCACCAGGATGGCCGCAAAGACGATCGGCGCCAGGCCGATGACGAACGCCTGGAGGATCGCAAAGAAGTACCCCGACATATCCCGGAACAGAATCGCGGTGCTGTACCAGCCAGATTGCTGCGCTCGCCTGGCCTGCTCGATATTGAGAGCCGAGATCAGCTCGCTAGAGCCTGTGGCCATCGCAGCGTACTCATACGTGCCCGAGTACATTTCAGCAATCGCCGCTTGTGTAGCGAGTCCTGTGGCGTCCTGGACGACACTGCCACCAGACGCCCAGCGGAACGAGTCCTCGAGGGCTGCCTGGGAAAGCGTCGTATCGCCGGCCGCCTGCTGGAGCCAGAAGGGAGAAACCTCCCCCATGCCGCTCACCAAAGCCGGTGCAGTGGCTTGCAGGCGGCTGTCGATACTGGCATAGGCCTCATCGCAAGCGTACATTTCACCGCGGGGCTCAGCGGTTGAGTAGACGGCCGTATACACGGCCTCATTCAGGTTATTTCCCAGAACCCCCCACGCATTAGTGGAAGTGATTAGGGTCACTGGGGAAATCTGTCCATTAAAGATATTCGGCAGTGCGCAGTCGTTGATGAAGCTCTGGATACTCGACCGGAGGTAAGGGTCACTCAACCGGATATTCCGCATATCATTGAGCATGCTTGCGGCCATCCCGACTGGGGCGCCTTCAGAAATCCTCAAGTTTTGATAATCAGGCGTCGTGAAGTTTGTTTCTATCCCTCTTGTTGCCCACATGCCAATCTCAGATATAACCACGGCTGGCAAGCCAATGGCGGCCGGCACACCCTGTACCTGCTGGCTAAACTGGGGGACACCAGCACCATCCCATACCATGTCCTCGACATAGATATTGATTTTCAAGCTGAATAGCAGATAGATGGTCAGCAACATGCCGCCAAAATAGAACGCTATTTTATGAAAAGCGCCTGAAATTATCCCCGTAAAACTGAGCGTCAAAAAACCCACCAGGGCCAGCACCATCGTCAGGTTCCTGAATCCCGGGTTCGAGGCTGGATCGGTCATCCGCTTGATTGCCTCGAGAATCTGCGCCAGCGCGTACCCATTCCCATAGCCGTAGAAGGTCCAGGTATCTGCACCTCCTCCTGGCGTCAGGACATTATCGGCAATGGCCAGGCCCGGCATCGCCAGCAGTGCAACGCCCAGGCAGAGTGTGATCCAGCGAGCCATCAGTTCACCTCCCGGGCCATGTCACGCGCAAACTGCATGCCGGAAAGCCCCATGGCATGGAGGTTGCGAAGGGTAGAGCGATTGATGCGATCGACCTGGGACATGATGTTCTCCTGAACCTCGGCCATGATGTTGATCTGCTGGGCCTTCTCGGAGGTGAGAACGATCAAGTCGTTCTGGGCTTCACGGAACTCACGCAGAACCTCCGCGGGCACTGCTGTGTTCATCGACGTGCTTGCCGTGGCTTGCACGGCATGCCGGATATACTCCACGGAGATCATGTACGCCAGGATCATCGCGTTCCCAACTACGAGGTCATAAGCGAGATCCGGGTACGTTGCCGCGACATTGACCGCCTGGTAAAGCGGGAAGGGCGCCGCGGCAATGATCGCCCGCTGAGAGTCCGTCAGACGCTGCCCTGAGGAGACGTTCGCGACGGCCCCCTCCAGTTCCTGAACCACGGTGGCCAGAAATCCCTGTCCAAGGGTGAGGTTGTTCACTGGGGTTCGTTGTGGCTCCCAGCAATCCTTAATATCTGAGCCGTTGCAGGTGTAAATCTCGATCACGCCGCTATCGGCCCCATCCCACACCTTGTCCTCGCAGTAATCGTTGATGAAGTCGGCATACTGGAGGCTGGCCGGCGCTTGCTGACTGCCACACAGGAAGATGTCGAGCATCGCGTCGGGAGTCTCGATGGTGGACGGATAGGTATTGGAATCCCCTGAGCCCCCGCGGTTGCGAACTTCCGTGCCGATCCAGCTCATCAGCAGCTCGGCGAAGATTTTGTTCTCGGCGCCCATGTTGTTGTTGCCACCGCGGCCGGGGGCAATGCCCGCTTCTTGCAGGCCCAGCCAGGTCCGGTTGCCGTCAATACTCATCGCCAGGGCACGGTCCCCCTCGTTGTTATCGAGGTGGCCTCGGATCTCAGACCCTGCGCTCTGGCGGGTCTCACAGGTATCCTGTTGAGCGGCGATCCAGTCGCTCTCGATGCCCTCGAACATACCCACGGAGCTACACCAGAGGTTCCCCACCTCCTGGGAGTAGTCGGGGAAGCCATCCACCAGCGCATTAGCGACTGCACAGCTGTCCTGGGACATCTTCGCGGCGGCCTGAGCCATTCGCTGCGCAAACTCGAGGACATCACCACAGATCGGGCACAGCTGCTTCAGCGCCAGCTGGAAGGCCAGGGCCACCACCCCCTGCGCGATCTGCTCGAGCATCTGCTGAATTTGCTGGCTGTCGATGTACGAGAAGCCCCCGAAGTGGGAATCTATCCCGTTACAGCCGACCTCCAGCCGCGGCGGATCGATATTCACCAGCGAGTAGCGATTCTGCGAGAAGCGCATGGTCATCCCGCCGGCCGTGTACCCATGGCGTGTCCGCGTCCTGAAGGAAGTGGCGTCTGTGGTGCTGCTGAAGGCGCCCCCGGCGCTCGAGAGGCGCCCAAAGGCATCCTGCAAGGCATTCGCCTCGGCCTGTTCGATGGAGACCGTCATGGTCGCACCGCTGAGCACGGCAGCCCCCACCAAGGTGGCTAATTTCGTTTTTCGGAACATCAGTCATCTCCCTGGGGAATGCCGGCGCCGAGAGCGCCAGCAGAGCGTTCAAGCATGTCGGGCACACTGAAGTCGACGGCCGGCGTCGAACCGTCTGTGGCGGCATTCAGCCCCTGTTCAGCGGCCCTCTGGATGGCACCAAAGAACACCTCTATCCGCGAGGTGATGCGCTGGGTGGACTCGACGCCGCTGGACACCCGGAACCACAGGTCGTCCTGGGGCAGGTGAAGCCACAGGTCGGGCACGGCTTCGATACCCAGGTGACGAGCGGCCTCGATGGTTTGGCCCGAGGCCTCACAGGAGTCCTCGAAGGCCGGCATACAGGTGTAATCCAGCGGAGCGTTGTAGATCGTCAGTCCTGTGCGCGTGGCCAACTGGGACATCACGGGCTGCATGTCATGGCAGAATTGGCAACTGGCGCGGGTGAACCAGACAAGGAAGCCACCTTGTTCATCGATCTCCCTCATAACGGCATTCCTGCGCCCATCGCGTGCTCGGGACGCGGCTCGTAGGCCGAAGGACGATACCGGGCTATGCACCAAAGGGTTGAGATCCTGATTCTGGATCTGATTCCATTCCCACATGCGCGACATGGTGATTGCCTGATCTACCGCCCACCGCATGTATCGCTGAAACCGCTCAACAGACTCGGGGTTGTTCGGGTTCATGACAGACTCATTGAGCAGGGCATCGCGCTGCTTTGCTTGGAACTCGAAGTCCCCGCTGGGATCAACAAACCCGCACGCCGGAACCCACTGTTCGGGATCGGAGCAATCTCTCTCTGGCTCCTCCTCTTCCATGGCCGGCATCTCAGGAATTGCCTCCTCTTCATCCTCGAGCTTGTCCTCATCCTCCTCGTCCAGATACCCCCAGAACCAACCACATTCGCCGGGGTTATTTCTGTCCAGGCAGGCCATGGCTGAGGAGCGGTCGGCATGCGCATTAAGCGCCAACCCAGCGGTCAATAGCGCCACGAATGACGGCGCCAGCAGCGTTCGCGCAAAGCGATATGTCATAGAACTAGACTCCGAAAGAGCAATACCGCGATCACCCAGGCCACCAACACTGGCCAGACCTCGGAGGATCGTGAATCCCACAGCTTGAGCGAGTGGCGCTTTCCGGGGTGCCAAACAGGCACCCCCGAGGGTGTACCGGCATCTCCCAGCACGTGTGATAAGGCGCCGAGGCTGAACCCCATCAAGACCGCCGCACCAAGCGGAGAGTAGGGGAGCCAGGCGATGCTGATTGCCAGCAGCACCAGCCACGGCGCCGGCCAATGTGTGATCGTCCGGTGGGGTATCAGCGTGAAGTCACCTCGCCGAATCTCCATCCAGTCGGGGGCGGTCGCGCCCGGGTAGGAGGCGGCCGTTACCGCGACACCCGCGGGCACGCCATACAGCGGTGTCACGATGGCGGCTGCCGACACCCCGAAAGCCAGGCCAAAGAGCCGATGTGCATTGCCTGTCACGTCCCCTCCCGATGATGGATGCAAGCAAGAAAGCCCCTGATCCAGAAGGAAAAGGGGCGTTGAAGGTCATGCGTGTTGTGCCTGGGAGCGCGCCAGCAGGCGACGACGCTGCGCGATCGCTCCTTTCAGGCGAGCTTCCAGGTGAGCATCCAAGTGAGCCGAGTTGACCCAGCGTTCCGCTGCGTTCAGTCGCTCGAGGTCCGAATGCTCTATTTCCGCCAGGATCGTCTCTGGGGAAGCCAGGCGCTGAGGCCTGCGGGCTTCAGGGTCACACTGGCCAGGATCTCCTGTTGGGAGAAGCTGAGCGGTGTTCACCCTGGACCGCTGTGCGGCATTGCCATCATCATCCGGCCCTTGCGCCAACCCCATGAGGGACAGCAGGCCATAACGCCGGGCATAGGTCTGTGCAGAAGCCACACCATGACTGTCCCGAGAGTCGACTGGCATCTCACAATGCGAGCCAATAAACTCGCCGGACGGACCATGAATCAGCATGGTTTCCATCACCACAGCATCCACCGTTCCCGGTACAGTCGCTTGAACCAGCGCCATTTCATGCCGATTCAAGACGCCGCGGATGCTGCCGATAATGGCATTCAGGCTGGCGTAGCTGTTGTCGTACATTGGATTCGTGGAATCCGACGCTACCACACCACCCAGCTCAGCCTGGGCTGCTGCCAGAGCCCTACCGATATTGGCTATCGAGTCACTACGAATCATGTCGCTCTCCTCTCATCCCCCAACGAGGGGTCTCATGAGAGGTAGGGGGCGGGGTGACGTTAGAAGCAGGCGGGAAGAAAAATAACAATGCATCCCTTCGTAACACCATGAAACGAAATAACACACGGAGGACTGATGTTTTATGCGAGGGAACTGGAGGTAAGGCGCGGGGTAGAGGATGTCAGTCTAACTACCCATATAATTAACGAGAATAAGCCTAGCGAAAGCGCAGTGAGTCACCAGCAGGTCGACCCGGTGATGCAAGCACTGCAGAGTTCAGCCCCACCAGGCGGTCTTCTCAGCGTGCTGAGGGATACAGCAAGGGCGTCATCATGGAGGAGGAATTAGCAACATAGCCATGACACTCTTCAAGCAGCAATCGGGCGAACCATAACGCCATGTCAGAACAATAAAAAAGCCCTCCAAACAGATGTTTAGGAGGGCTTGTCAATTTAAGCAGCCTGCGTTTCTCGCGTCATGCCAGAAAACTGACCACTCACATACACATCAGCCCAGTCGACGCTCTTATCCTCACCAGAGCTGGGTGCATTGGGGATTCGGACGGATGCCGTGACCCCCTTCTCCCACAGCCGAGCCTGGAGCGCTTTCGCGGCATCCTGACCCGCCTTGCGGCCCTTCCGATCGGGAAGATCACGATCAGCCCAGATCACTACCTCCTGCAGGCCTTCCGGTGGCTCGAACGTGCCCATCAGCGAAGCCGACAGAACCGGCCACACCACCATGCCAGTCGCTGCCCGAACGGCAAGCGCGGTCTCGATGCCTTCCGCAATCCCCAGAACGCCACCAGAGGGCGCACCAAGACGAATGGCACCACCGCTGACCTCACCACCGTTCACCACAGGAAATAGCTTCTTGGCCTTGGCTACCGGCGCTTTCTGCACGATGCCATCAGCGCCCCGCACCAGATAGGTACGATGCACCGTGACCGGCTTGCCCTCGGCATCCCTGACCAGGGTGAGCAGAGTGGGGTAGCGGCCGACCACTTTGCCTTGCTCGAGGTAGGGGAGGTTCGGATGTACCCGGGCCTCACCTTCCAGCAGCGCCAGCATCGGTTTCACCGGCAACCCGCGGAACTGCAGGTAGCTCGCCATGATGAACCGGCCTTCTCCTCGGTTCAGCGGCAGAGCCTCCTGCCACCGCTTGCGAAGCGTTGGCCGAATGTCCCGCTTCTCCGCGTCGGGTCGCGCCGGCTGGGCCACCTTGGTCGGCGCCAGCGGCTCAACGGCACGTTCACCAAGCGCCCCCATGATCTGCTCCAGGATCTCCGGGAGGGTCCAGCCATTCAGCTCTTTGAGCAGGCTGAATCCATCCCAGTTGCCACAGGTGCAGATCGCCGTGCCACGCTTCTTGAAACCACGATCCAGGCGGAAGTCCTCTTTGCCGCCATGGATCGGGCAGTCCACGTGATGGCCAGGGCATGCCAGAGCCGCCTCGAGTTGCGGGCAGAGCGCCTGGAACACCGTGTCCCAGCGTCCCTCTGCGGCACGCTTCACGTCAGCGATCTCATACTTGTTACTATTGCGCATGATACTCTCCTCTCTCATTTCCGGTCGCCCGGATCTCTCAAGGAGGTAGGGCCACCTGTGACGCTTACCTGGAGATAGGGGAGGCACTGCCATACGCAGTGGCTGTTTCGCATGCGAAACAAACCAGGAAGGAAAAAGCCCCTTCCGAGGAAGGGGCTGAAGGGGAGGAAGGGCTCGTTCCGGCTACGCCGCTAGGCGGGGAGCTTGGGAGACAAGGCCACCCTTGAGGTGCTGCTCACGAAGTCGCTGTAAGCAGTCGCCGAGGAGGCGGCCAACTGCGCGGAATGCACAGTGGACGACCCCTTGGCCCAGAATTTCATGGCTGACAGTCTCAGACAGGCCATGAATGAGCATTTCAGGGACGGTCTTGACCCTGGCATGCTCCTCCTTGGTCAGCAGCCTCGAGAGGCCGCTGTCCTCGGGGTGACGGACAAACGGTTCTGTTGATCTGGCTTTGGCATAGCCGCGTCCGATCGTGCCAACCCCATCTTCCGTGCCATCCAGCAGCTGCCGGCGGAACCCCTTACCCGATGAGAGATCACGCGCCTCCTTGGCGGCGAGATAGTCATAGGTCTTGTATCGGGCCTCCACAGCCTCATGGGGCTCCAGCACCGCCGCGAGAGACGACTCGCGCTGACGTGCTGGCTGCAAGGCCTCGAGGTCCACCTCAATGCCCTTGCTGACAGCCACCATGCACAGCCGATCACGGCGTTCCAGGGCACCCAGGGCATGGCCATCTAGGATGGTCTCCTGAACGTCATACCCGATCCCGGTGAGGACGTGTCGAATCACCATCATGCTGGTGGTCGACTGGTACGGCGGCACGTTCTCCAGCAGCACCATCGCCGGCCTCAACGTCTGAATCGCATTGAGGAAGGCCACGAACAGGCTGCCGGCCGTTTCATGGGCCTCAGCGCGGTCCAGGCCGTTCTTGGCCCTACCCGACAAGCTGGCCCCTGTGCAGGGCAGTCCCGCGCAGAGTAGGTGGATCGGGGGGAGCTTGTGCCACTCCACCCCCTCCATCGGCCCCTCGATGGCAATGCTGTCGTCATCCCAGACCGGGTTGTTGGCCAGCGATGCCTCGAGATATGCGCCTTCCAGCTCATTGGCAAAAGCCAGCCGGGAGGGTATCCCTGCATCCGCCAGGCCAGTATGGATCGCATGATCCAGGATGCCGCCACCATGGGCGATTGAGCCGATTTCCAAGGGCTTCCCCTGGGTCAGGGACTGCAACAGCCGCCCCATCCGATCGGACTCTGCCAGGTCATGATGGTGAATCGTGATGTCGACGCGGTTGCCCCGCACCACGACCCGCACCCGCTCCACGCGACCCAGCGCCTGCGCCAGCTCACCCGCGGTGATGTCGATCACCGGCAGGACGGCCTCACCACGCTTGCGCCGTGACACCTTGTAGGTGCCCTCATCGGTGAAGTGCAGCGTCAGGCTCTTCTTGCCGGCCACGAGGTTGAAGCGCTGCCCCGGGGAGATCCCGGTTCGCGCCAGGCGATTGCCCTCCAGCCACAGACGCTTCTTGCCACGATGCTCACCAATCTTGGTGTAGATCACAGTGCTCTTGCTCATTGCGATTGCTCCTCTCTCATACCTGCAGGCGTGCAGGCCTCAAGGGGAGATAGGGAGTCCGGTGACCTATGCCGGCCGGCAGGGGCCACACCTAGCAGCAGGAGCCGCGGTGCTCTTCAATCGAGGCCTCTTCCTCGAGGCGATCGGCGGTTTGATGAAGGTCGGCCACGAGGCCTGGGCGGGCACCTTTGGCTTGAGCTTCCGCCGCCTGTGCGCGTAGCTCGGCGGCTCGCTGCCTGGCGAGGTAGGGCGGGAAGGCATGGATAGCAGGGCAGGCTGGCACAAACGTCATGCCCGGGGGAGAGAAAACGAGGCGAGACACCGCTCGGCCGTAGTTGTCGAACACGGTGGCACCTTCCAGATAGCGGGGATCATCACCGCCGACTTCCCAGGCCTCGAGCAGCTGACGTGAAGCATGCTGCTCGACGTGCGCGAGTGTCGTGGCCAGGTCGACGTGATGGTGGTGGGGCTTGAGGTAGCTTGCCATGTGGGGCAGCCATGGGCATATCGGCTCTCTGCGCTTACCCACCAGCCGCACGCGAGCAACGTAGGCCAGCTTAGGCAGTGAGACCAGGGCATTGAGCATGGAGCACTCTCTCGCGCTATCCAGGCCCAGCGCTTTCTTGTGAGCGATCGCCTTGGACAGAATGGAATGCTCGACGCGATACCAGGCCGCGAACTGCATGGCATCGGCTAACCGTGGATGGCGCTTCCCCAGTAACCGTAGTGGCAGGGAGCGAAGCTCGGCCGTCATGGCTGTACTCAGTATGAAAAAGACCCCACGGAGTGGGGTCTGTTGAATAAGCTCAGGCAGCAGCCTTGATGGCCTGCACAAGCTGGATGCCTCGGGCTAAGGCTTCCTGCGCCAGCTGAGCGGCATGCTCATCAAGATGGCTGTTGGTGTCGGTGATGTTGACCTCGACACCTCCAAGGGACGCAGCACAGTCATCCAAAACCACTGTCTGACCGGCGACATCCACGCTCACCTTTGCGCGAAGGATTCCGAAAAACCACTCATCATCGCGCCACCGCTGCCGGGTCTTGTCGCAGTAGCAGTCGGAATGATCCGGCGTGATGTCAGGGTCTCGGTCCAGGAGCACGGTTACCGTGAAGTCACCGTGGCTGCCCTCAACCGTGTCGGAGCAAATGGCAAAGTTGTCGAATTTCGTGAGTTCCATGGTCTCTCTCCTCTCTCATTCCTGCGGATGCAGGTCTCAGAGGGAGATAGGGGAGGGGGTGACACTCGGCCCGGCACTTGGCCAGCGAAGGAAAAAGCCCCCTCATGGAGGGGGCAGGAATGCGAGCCAGAAAGGCCTACCACGCCATATCTCGCGAGGCGACGGCTTTCCTGTAAGTTTCATCAGCCAGCAGGGCCGCCAGCTGATCAAGGGCTTCATTGCCAGGGGCATCATTGACCAGGACGCCACGGCGTTCAGATCGCGCTTCCGGGAAGGACAACAGCATACGGCCTGAAGCCGCTGCCGCCTCTGCCTCGAGGTGCGCGATGAAGCTCGGCATGTCGTCATCTTCGTCCACACACCACAGGTGCCGTGAGGGCGCCTCGTAATCGAGGCTGACACGCACAGTGACCTTGAAGCCGCCGACAAACGCCGTCACGGTATCGCCCGGCATCACACAACCGCCAAAACTACCAATATCCATCTCTGTCTCCTCATCCATTCCTACGGGGTAGGTCTCGGGAGGAGATAGGGCAGTCCATGACGCTGGTGGTCAGCTGGGAAGAGAAAGCCCCCTCGAGGAGGGGGCTAGGAAGGGCATCAGGCAGCTTCGGCGTTGGAACCTGCCATGCGCATCGCCTTGCTGAGCGCGGACTGCGCCAGCACGGTGGCGGCCTCATCCAGGTGCTGATTGGATGGGTCGTTGACAATCATGCCATGCCGGATCACTCGAGCCTCAGGCACCCGGATCTGGTAGCCATTCACCGCGATCCAGACCTCAGCCTCGAGCTGGGCAATGAAGCTGAAGCGGTCTGGGATCGCCATGACACGCAGCATCTCGTCGGTAGGTGCCTCGAAATCGACCCTGGCTGACACCTTCACGGTAAAGGCGCCAACAGTGACCTGAACGCTGTCACCCAGCATCGCATCGTTGCCGAACGTGGTGAGTTGCATCGTCGTCTCCTCTCATTCCTGCGGGATTGCAGGTCTCGAGGAGAGGTAGGGCGTCGGGTGACGCCGCCGGCCAGGGGCATCAACGAGAAAGCCCCAACTAGCAGGGCTAGAAGGGGCTTGAAGGGTACTGCTAAGAATCTGATCAGCGTTGAGCTGCAGATTTGCTGCGGAGCAGCTTACCTTGGGCTGAGGAGCCACAAGGATGCCTCGAAGGGGTTGGCAGGCATGCTGACGTAAGCGCCATCGCGTGAAAGCCGAACAGCCAGCGGGCCTTGTCCAAGCATCCTGACAACCAAACCAGCGAGGTGTGGGAGAAGCACTCATAGCGCTCTCTCTCATCCCGTTCATCGAACGGTCTCGCCAATAAGATAGGGGAAGGGGTGACGCTCGCAAAGCCGTAGACGAAAATAAACCGTAAATAAAGTAGCGTTTCAGCCCTCGGATGGGCTGATTGGAAGAATCAGGTCAGCACTGTCCGCGGCGGTGCTGTTGACCGCCTGGCTGACCGGCTGGATCGCCAAGCTCGCGATCGGCATCGGTCGTAGGCGTTGCTTCAACGTATCCCGATCATGGATCTCAGGGTTCAGCCAGTCCTCGGCGCCAGCCCCCACTACCACAGGCATTCGACTATGGATGTCCTTGGCGAGGCCCTGGGCGGGCTGTGTGACGATCGCACAGCCAAGCTGGCCGTCCGCCAGTGTCGTGAACACCCCCGCCAACAACAGCAGGCGCTGCGAGGCACCGTGGAAGAAGAACGGGAGCTTGGCATCGCCGTCATGCCGCCATTCGTACCAGCCGTTGACCGGGATCAGGCAGCGGTGGCGGGCGAAAGCACCTTTCCAGAAACGGCTCGAGGCCAGGCTCTCCGCTCTGGCCACATGGGTGCGTGGCGCGTCTTCCGGCGCCCAGCGCGGCTTGAAGGTCCACTGCAGGGAAATGACTTCAGGCTCGCTGTCAGTGGCCGCAATAGCGACGATAGGCCCACCCGGCGCGATGTTGTAGCTGGCTGGTGGGAAGGCTGCCCTGGCGAGGGGATAGCCTAGCTGGCTGGCCACCGCTTGGGGCTCATCGAAAAAGGCAATGCGTCCACACATGGCTGGGCGTCACTTTGACTGTCATGAAAAACCCCCATGAGCATGGGGGCAAAAGGGAATCCCGCTCTAGGTCGGGGTCACTGTTAGCTTAGACAGTAGCCGAATGATGGCACAGTCGCTGATATGCCAAGTCTGTGGTGTCCAGAAAGAGTGAATCACCATGCTCTTGGATCTCGTTCACTTGATACACCCCATAGAAAATATACGCCTCATTCTTCTTCCACGGCTCAGGCCCGTCGCCTCGACATGGAACATGGAAGTATCGGTCGTGATGGCTAAGCTCAATGCAGTCCAAGGCAAATATCGGCCAGCCCAATGTGCGAGCCTCCTTGGTCAAGGCCAATCGTCCTGAACAGATGTCCAGGTTCGCCGTCACCCACCGCAGATCGTCACCACCAATGAACATCTCGTCAGGGTCTACAACCTGTACGCATACCGTGACACGTGTGGGACCGCTGCTGGGGCGAGTTTGACTCGTATGCTGATAGCTCATCTATTTTTCCTCCTCTCATTCCTGCAGGCATCACAGGTCTCGACAAGAGGTAGGGCGCCCGCTGACCTAACGGCCAGCATCATGATCGGTCGCTTGGGCCATGTCGTAGCTGGCAGACTGGGGAGCGTCACTCATGCTGGCGCGGCGAGGCCGCATTTTGTTCCGCATGCGAAACAAAATCTGCCGGCGGCAGCTCGATGAAATTGAGCAGGAGGCGGTCCATCGCCCGGCATGCCGTCGCTGGGATCACCCGGACGGTTAGGATGAACCGCCTAACGCAAGGCATCGGGTATCTGCCTGGGAAGGTTGACATCCTCCCCGGCCTGAAGGCCGGAGATTCCTACGGCGCTCAGGCGTGGCATTGAGCCATCCCTGAGTCGCTTCGGTGGGTTCCTGCTGCTGGCGGCCTTACCGCACCACTCACTTCA
>Ga0098069_100560_pt1 | contig 14227 bp, 12 predicted proteins | sample 27_taG_FD_92584 | JGI IMG/M metagenome (GOLD analysis project Ga0098069, IMG submission 92584) | Marine viral communities from Cariaco Basin, Caribbean Sea - 27_WHOI_OMZ | ecosystem: Environmental > Aquatic > Marine > Oceanic | place: Caribbean Sea: Cariaco Basin | collected 2014-11-09 | reverse complement strand
AAACCCCTTACCCAAATGGTTTCCCATCTTGGACTAGCAGAAAACCTTACATTTCACGGCTACTTAAAGCATAACGAGACTTTGAAGTCATTGATACAGAACGCAAATGTATTTGTTCACCCAAGTGTATTAACAAAACAAAACGACAAGGAAGGTATTCCAGGTGCTATTGTAGAAGCGATGGCAAGTGGATTACCGATAATAGCTACCCGCCACGGAGGTATACCATTTGTTATTAAAAATAAGGAAACAGGTTTCCTTATCGAGGAAAAAGATGACCGTGAAATGTCCCAGCTCCTTATTAAGCTTTATGATTATAACCTTAGAAAACAAGTTGGAGAACAGGCTAAAATCTATGCCCGGGAATTTTTAGACCTACACAAAAAGGCCCTGGATTTGGAAGAAATTTATAAATCATTAATTTTTAAAAATAGCGACTATGTGTGGAATAGCAGGGGCCATAAATGCCGAACTAACTAAAGAGTCCTTAAACCTTATAAAGCATAGAGGACCTGATTTTCAAGATTTTGTTGTTGAAAATATGGGAGGCAATTCCGTTTATTTAGGACATACCAGGTTATCTATTCTAGATTTGAGTCCTACCGGTAATCAACCCATGAAATCAAGTTGTGGCCAATATACATTGATTTTCAATGGGGAGATCTATAATCATCTCGAACTCCGTCAAAAATTGACATCCGTAGATTTCAAGGGAACCTCAGATACAGAAACTATTCTTTATTATTTAATGAAATTCGGAATCGACGGGGTTCGTGATTTCAACGGAATTTTTGCGTTGGCACTACTTGATAAAAAGGATGAAAAAATGTATTTGGCCAGGGATATGTTTGGAGTAAAACCATTGTACTACTATCAAAAAGGGCAAACCTTGCTGTTTTCTTCAGAACTTAAAATAATAAAGGAAAACCCTGCGTATGAGAAGGCTATTGACCTTGATGCTTTAAATACTTTTTTGGCGTTTCGTTATAATCCTGCACCAAAGACCATTTTTAAAGGCATTAAAAAACTGGAAGCTGCCAGTTGTTTGGTTCTGGATAAGAACTTAAAAAGTACCCAAATAGATTTTTGGCCCAGAAAACAAAAAATAAATCATAATATAAGTGAAGCTGAAGCAGTAGACCAATATAGTTTTTTATTTGAACAGGCCATTAAGAGGCAGGCTTTAAGTGACGTACCCATAGGAGTGCTGTTAAGTGGCGGACTAGATTCTGCAATGGTGGCCCATATGTTAGCTAAACATACAGATAAGCAGTTAAAAACCTTTACCGTAGGTTTTCAGGGAAAGGGTAATTTTAATGAACTCGATGATGCTCGAGAGACGGCAAAATTCATTAAATCTGACCATTATGATATCTTCATGAACATTGAGCAGTTTCTGGAAACTTTTTCAATGTCTTACTATCATACAGAAGAGCCTATTGCGGCAGCTACAATTCCACCATTATATCATGTTTCGAAATTAGCTCATGAACATGTAAAAGTGGTGATGAGCGGTCAGGGTGCAGATGAGCCTATGGCGGGTTATAAAAGATACCGTGGCGAAAAAATTATTGGTGATTACGGTAAAATACTTAATATGTTGCCTTTAAATGCAATACAAAAACTTTTTCCCGCTAACATAGCTTTGGAAAGAGGTATTTATTCGTCCAGGTTCAAAAATGAGGTAGATCGGTTTGTCGCTATTTTTTCACTTTTCACTCCAGAATTGAAACAAAAACTTTTTAAACCAGAAATAGCCGCCGTTGCTTTTTCGGAACAAAGAGACCTATTCGATAAAATCTTGGCAAATTCAGACCCTAAAGCAAATTCTTTAAATCGTCTCTTATACCTGGATACGCGAAGTTTATTGCCTGATAGTTTACTGCTTTTTAACGATAAAATAACTATGGCTCATTCCATTGAAAATAGGGTGCCATTCTTAGATATGGATCTTGTTGCTTTTATAGAGAGTCTTCCTATAAAATATAAGTTGAATGGAAAAATCACAAAATACGTTCAACGCAAAGCGGCAGCGAAATTTTTACCGGGCAATATCATTAATAGAAAGAAAAAAGCTTTTGAAACACCAATAGGAATATGGTTTAAACAAGAACTGGGCAATACGCTGATAGAACTGATTGAAAAACCTAACTCCTTAAGCCGGGAATATTTTAATATCGCTTTTATTAAAAATATGATAGACCTTCACAAGAATAAAAAGCGAGATTATGAAAAGCATTTATTCATTTTATTGTCTTTAGAATATTGGTATCAAAATTTTTATTCCGAAAACTTTAGTGATGTAGTATTAGAGAAGGCAAATTATATCTCCAGATAATACTCCAGAACTGAAAAATTTTTTCAGAAGAATATTTATTAAATGCGTTTATAGAAATACTGAAGCCTAATGAAAAAGAAGAAAATCATCCTTATTTGTTCTGATGGAGGCCATCTTGCCCAAATTTTAGAGTTAAAAGACATGTTTTTAACCTACGATTATCTTATTGTTACAGAAGAATCTCCAGCTACGCTTCCATTAAAAGAAAAGTATAATATTAAATATCTAAAAGGTAGATCCAAAGGGCAAAAAAGAAATTTATCTTTTATTTATAGCCTGGTAGTGAATGCTTTTCTATCCCTAAAAATTTTAATTCAGCATTTTCCAAAAGCCATTATAACTACCGGCAGCCATACTGCAATTCCTATGTGCCTGTTAGGGAAAATATCAGGAGCAAAGATTATCTGGATTCTTAGCTATGCCAGGATAAATTCAAGGGCCTTTTCTGCAGATATAATTTATCCGTTCGCTGATAGGTTTATTGTACAGTGGCCTGGCGTACAAAAGTTTTATAAGAAAGCTATCTATCTGGGCGGTATTTATTAACTATTAATACATTAATCATGATTATAGTATTGTTAGGAACCTTTCCAACGGCATTTAAAAGACCTCTTATTGAAATTGAAAAACTTTGCAAGAAAGGCCTGATAACTGATGAAGTGATTGTTCAGAGTGGGCATACTCAATTCGATTCGGAATATCTGAAAATACGACCTTTTATTACTCCAGATGAGCTAACTGAACTGTATAAGCAAGCACGTGTAGTAATTACCCAGGCTGGTACTGGCTCTCTTATTAAAGGGATGAAACTGAATAAAAAAATAATAGCTATTCCCAGGCTAGCTAAATATGGAGAAGTGGTGGATGATCACCAGGAAGAAATTCTTCATGAGTTTACCAAGCTAAATTATATACTGCCCTGGACAGAGGATGTCGCTTTGGAAGAGGTATTAAACAAAATTGATGATTTTGAACCCTCGCCTTATATTTCTACTAAACAAAATATAATCGATCATTTAGAAGGATATATCAATTCCTTATAGAACATTTTTAATTTCAAATATTTTAAAACTTATGGTAAAAGTCGGCTTAATAGGTGCTGGAAAAATGGGAATATCTCATTTATCAATTTTAGGAGCCCATCCAGATGTAGAGGTAGTTGGTGTATGTGATACGTCTAAACTTGTTCTTAGTGCACTGGAAAAATATAGTAAGTTCAAATGTTATACTGATTATCTTAAAATGATAGAAAAGGAAAAAACAGACGCGGTATTTGTGGCGACTCCTACTAAATTTCATTTTGATTTTGTAAAGGAACTTTTAGCACGGAATATCCATGTTTTTGTTGAAAAACCATTCTGCCTCACGGAAGAACAGGGAATGGAACTGACTTCAATGGCATCAGACAGAAATTTAGTGAATCAGGTAGGATATCATAACAAATTTGTAGGCACTTTTAGAGAAGTGAAAAAGTTGGTTAAAACAGGTGCTATAGGAGAAGTTAATCATTTTATGGGAGAGGCTTACGGTCCTGTGGTCACAAAGAAGAAAGAAGGAACCTGGCGTTCTAATCCTTCTGAAGGTGGTGGATGTTTAATGGATTATGCATCTCACGTAATAGATCTTATTAATGATATTCTTTCGCCAATTACGGCTACTAAAGGCAGTATTCTAAAATCTATCTATTCTAAAAAAGTAGATGACGCTGTATATTCTATCCTGGAGCTTTCTAATAAAACTACCGGGATGCTTTCTGTAAATTGGAGTGATGAGACCTATAGGAAAATGTCTACATCAATCACCATAAATGGAGAAAAGGGTAAAATTATTTCAGACGCTAATGAATTGAAAGTATACTTTAAGGATAATCATTGTCCTGAAGGTTATTCTAAAGGCTGGAACGTGAAATATGTAACAGATCTAACTCCGCAGGTAGATTTTTATTTAAGAGGGGAAGAGTACTCGGCACAGGTTGATTATTTTATAAATGCCGTTATCGGAAATGTTCCGAATAACATAAACAATTTTCAAAGTGCCTGGCTTACCGATAGAGCTATTTCAATAATAAAGAATCAAAAGTAAAAACAGGATGGAAAGAATACTATACGGAGACAATCAGTTTTTTGCGGTTAATCATATCTCCGACGCAAAATCTATGGCTCAGTCTATTAAATTTAAAAGTGATGAAGCTATTATAAGAACTTTAGATTATGCTATTGAAGCCGGTATTAACACCTTTATGTGTACTACTCACGATAGGATAGCGAAAATATGTGATGTGATAAGAGCAAATCCCAATAAATATAAAAACTTTAAAATCTATCCCTGCATGCCTTATGCTCATAAATATGCAAATGCTGTGACCGAGTTGGGAATTCAAGGTACAATTAAACAATATGTTCCCGGAAATCTTTTTGGCACCATGTTTAAAGGAGGAATGGCAGTTGTATCTAAAGACTTTCTAAAGATTATGGAGCTTCTTATAGATGCTGAAATGAAAATGTTTAAAGGAATTAATACACCGGTGATTTTTCTTCAGAATGTGATTACCGATTTACTACTGGGACTGGGAATGGTAGAGGTATTGAAAGGTTTTCACGATTATATCATTAAAAAGTATGATGCTGAACCTGGATTCATAACCATGAATATGCCTAAATTATTAGACACACTTGAAGGCGCCGGAATAAATAATCCTATTATTTGCTTTTCAATGAATAAGGTGAATTTTAGAATGTCTGGAGGAAAGGATTTGTACGAAGAAACGCTGAAATCGCGAAAATTGAGAGCTATTGCAATGCAAGTTTTAGGTGGGGGAGCAATTCCTCCAAAAGAAGCTTTAGAATATGTCTCCAAATTGCCGAATGTAGAATCTATTCTTTTTGGAGCTTCATCAAAGGCTAATATTGAAAATACAGTTTATAATATTAGAAGTTTTGATAAAGAGAAAATCACCTGATTTCTAATGAAAAAGCTTCCAGATATTTTGATTAAAACCTGATGATTAAATTTAATATGCACCGGGTTTTACCTCATCATAACAGCTGTTTTCATTCCCGATTCTAACTTCATCATAATAAATTACTTTTTGAAAAGAATCGCTTCCCCAATTCCACTTGTAAACACCAAATTTAAAATATGGATACGCATCATCATTATAAGAATTAGGCATATTTTGCCTATCAATTACCTTTTTACCATTCATCCATACTTCGAGTATCCCGGTATTGGTGTGGGAGTATTTGATATGTACTACCCAATCAATCCATTCGTTTTTCGGGATAGCTCCCAGATCGATATATTCCAGGCCATCAGAGTAACCACTGTCCATAATTTTATCAGCATCCCATCTGACCATCCATTTAATTCTACCATCACTAGTAAGTAATGTATTTGAAGGACTTCTATCTACATGTTCTCCTTTATCTGCCTGGTCATGCCATTGCCCAATTACCTCGCCTGTAGAGCTTGAGGTATAGGAGGCCGGGAAATATTGTGAAAAACCATACCATCCTTCTGCACGTGCTGTATGTTGTGCCTGGGACATTTCAGTTCTATGGCCGCCCCAAATTTTAGGATCACTCTTATTAATCTCGAACCGGCCTGCTGTTGTTCCCTCTCTTTTTATACTTTTTTCTAGTTGGAAGCTATGATCTACAGCATGTTCTAAATAAAAATCACCGCTTTGTGGATCATCCTTTAGATCGGGATTTTCAAAAGTTTCTACTAAAATTAAATTATCGGTATTTCGTTTTTCAGGAAAATGATTAAGAATAGTTAGGGACTGTATTTCTCCTAAAACATGATTATAGTTTCCAGAGAAAGCAGAAGATGAAAAAAGTAATATGAAAAGGATATATTTCATTATAATATAAATATAAGAATTGCTATGCATTCTTTTGATCCTAAAAATATAAACTATGATATTTTAAAATGTCGAGCACTAGTTTATTCTACCTCACCGGAAATACTGTTTGCGATAATAAACCCAGCTTCATCATAGAAGTTAGTCTTTGGTAACTAGAGGTTTTTCAATTCCAGTTAAAAATCAAAAATCTCAGCTCCAAATTTTTATCGATCTTAATATTATAAATGTTTTTTTAAGTAAATCTATTAGAAGTATTTAGGGCCAAAAAAACCGGTACTAATTTTCATAGTACCGGTTTTTCGAACCATTACAATAAGTTGAATAATTATGTGGCTATTGTGCTTCTTTAGATACTATTTCTACGAGCTCGTATTTAATAGAAGAACCACCTAAAGGAGGGTTTTCCAATTCTGTTTTTTTCACTTCGAGTCCGTATACAAAACCGGGTTCATAAGAGAAACCTTCAATACTATTAGAAAAGTAGAAATTTTCCCAGTTATCTGTACCTATCATATCACCTTCTTGAACAAGCAGGCAGGTGCCTTCCATTTCTCCAACACAACTCACAGTATAGCTGTTTACCATCATGTTAATCTTAGATTCTGGTGGGGCTACTTCTTCCGAACCTCTAGGTTTCACCTCATCATAACTACTATTTTCCGTACCGATTCTAACTTCATCATAATAGATTACTTTTTGAGAAGAATCGCTTCCCCAGTTCCATTTGTAAACACCAAATTTAAAATATGGATAAGCATCATCATTATAAGAATTAGGCATATTTTGCCTGTCGATAACCTTTTCACCATTCATCCATACTTCTAATATTCCGGTATTGGTGTGGGAGTATTTGATATGCACTACCCAATCAATCCATTCGTTTTTTGGAATAGCTCCCAGATCGATATATTCCAGGCCATCAGAGTAACCACTGTCCATAATTTTATCAGCATCCCATCTGGCCATCCATTTAATTCTACCATCACCGGTAAGTAATGTATTTGAAGGACTTCTATCTACATGTTCCCCGTCATCTGCCTGGTCATGCCATTGCCCAATTACCTCGCCTGTAGAGCCTGAAGTATAGGAGGCCGGGAAATATTGTGAAAAACCATACCATCCTTCTGCACGTGCTGTATTTTGTGCCTGGGACATTTCAGTTCTATGGCCGCCCCATATTTTAGAATCACTTTTTTTAATTTCAAATCTACCTGCTTGCGAGCCTTCTTTTACAATATTTTCCTCGATGCTGAAGCTATGGTTTTCAGCGTGTTCAAGGTAAAAATCACCTGCTTGTGGGTTATTATAAAGTTCAGGATTTTCAAAGGTTTCTTTGTAAATTAAATTACCTGAATCTCTATTTAAAGCTGGCCCAGATTCTAAATTCATAGATTCCGGAGTGTCAGAAGATGTAGATTGTTGCTCTACAATAGCCTCATCGTTATCTGGAGAACAAGCGAATATTGCTAAAAGTAATATAAAATGGAATTTTTTCATTATTTATAATTTAGATTTAATTCTTTATTTTGTTAATTATAGGCAGTGAAAACTGCATTGTTTGTATTAAAATTTCCTGCTAAAAGAGTAAAGTTTTGTTCGGTGAACGGGGAGATTTTGTAAAAAGTAATATGTAATCAAATGTTTTCATTAGAATATAATATTAGATTTAAGATGTATAAATTTTAGTCTGTGTTATGTCGTAATTATGGATAACGAATGGGCATTTTTTTGAATCTGCTCCATAAGCCGCGGTAGCCATTTTGCCAAAGCAATTAATTTTTATAGATGAAATTTTTCTTAGTTCTGCAAGGGCTTTAGTAAAGTTGAGTACCTGAGACCATTTGGTTTTGCTTAAAAAACCTTTTATAGCCTGGTACATATCCCTGTAAGATGAATAAACCTGGCTCTTGGAATAGGATAATCTTCCTTCTAGATTAGAGCTATAACTTCCGAACAAATTAATTGAGGAGGTTAGATTTTTATTTTTGAAGCTTTGCATTAGTATCTTCTGACTTTGGCATGGCAGAGACGTTAATACAAAAAGTACTGGAAAAAATAATTTCATATGAGTGTAGGGATAGAGGCATTCAACTATATTTTTTCTGGCCAATAATTTTGCCGCGAAACTAATTATTAAAATCGATAAAACAATTGTTTCAATCGTCTAAGAGCATTCTTAAGTCCTAAAAATCAATTTTTTATAAAAATTGTAGGAGAATACTTATGGATTGATGTGGTAAGTTATAGTCAATATTATGCCAAGAAGATTAAGCCTTATCTTATATAAATGGAGACGTAGTAAATATAGGCCTAATGCGAATAATTTTTAATTGCCAGGTTAGTGAATTAGGGAGAAGAATGGAGTATGATTGTGTAGATTTTTGGACTTAACCGTGCATAATATCCACACAAAATTTAAAAGTATCCCATTAGTTTTGAAAAAACACTTTACCGCAAAGAGAATTTGTTCCTTTAAAGAAGAAATAAAAAAGTACCGGTGTTAAAGATTAAAACAAACCTTCGAAACTCTTTAAATTAGAATTAAACCTATAAATAAGTTTCTCTTCATTTTTGGAGTTATAACATCGGTCGAGCAATATCATACCTAATCGCTTTCCTTCATACTCAAGGATAAAATCAAAAGGATAATCTTCATGGAAAATTTTATTACATTTTTCCAGAGCGATAGAAAGTTTTGTCGAATCAAGGGGCAATTCTAATTTCCTGGAGAGAACGGTTTTTATAATTTGATTAGGGGATATCTTCTTCTCATCCTCTAGAATACTGCTTATACTTGAATTTGAGGATTGAGGTAAACTTTTGGGCTTAGAAACCAATCTTTTCCAAAATGTAGTTAGATTACTAAAATTACTTTTGTTTCTACTATCAGATTTCGGTAAATCTATCGGTGAGTCCTCCTTTTGAGTTTGCAGAAGCAAATTATCATCATTAATTAAAGAAGAGTAGGGAGTAGATTTCTCTACAATTTGGGGGTCGAATTTCATTGTTTTTTTATCTCTTTTCAACTAAGAATATACAAAAAAATAACAATATTAATTTATTTTAAAATTATTAATGAAATTACGAATTTTTTTCAAAACTGTTCATCTTAATTTTTTATTGAAGAAAGTGTTTAGCAATTCTTACAATTACTAATGAATAGTTGAGCAGAAGGCAAATTGAAAATATTTTTAATCAGCTTGTTGTCTTGTTTTTTATCTATAAAAAAAGCAGCCAGAAAATAGGGCTGCTTTTTAAACTATTAATTTTTTATTTAAAATTATTTCAGATCAAACCTATCGAGGTTCATTACTTTCTCCCAGGCTTTCACAAAATCTTTTACAAATTTTTCTTCTGAATTTCTGGTTCCATAAACTTCAGCTAAAGCTCTAAGCTCTGAGTTCGATCCAAAAATAAGATCGACTCTACTTCCTGTCCATTTTACTTTATTAGTGGAGCGATCTCTACCTTCAAATTCGGTTTGAGCATCTGACGTTGCTTTCCATGTGGTTTTCATATCAAGAATATTCTTAAAGAAATCGTTGGTAAGCTGTCCCGGTCTTTCTGTGAAGACACCGCGTTTAGATCCATCAAAGTTTGTATTCAAAACCCGCATTCCACCAACCAGTACCGTCATTTCTGGTGGAGTTAAGGTGAGTAATTGTGCCTTATCTACCAGCATTTCTTCGGCTGAAGCCGATATATTGTCTCTATTCCTCGCATAATTTCGGAAACCATCTGCATTTGGTTCAAGAGGTTCAAAAGCTTCAGCATCTGTTTGCCCTGCCGTAGCATCTGTACGTCCCGGTATAAATGCCACGCCAATTTCATGGACAGCATCTGCAGCGGCTTTCTTAATTGCAACGCAACCTCCAAGTACAATAAGATCTGCAAGGGAAACTTTTTTATTTCCTGCCTGTGCTTCATTGAATTCTCTTTGAATATTTTCCAACCTGGTTAATACTTCCTGAAGTTGAGGAGGATTATTAACTTCCCAGTGCCTTTGTGGTTCTAAACGAATACGCGCACCGTTAGCGCCTCCACGTTTATCTGAACCTCTAAACGTTGAGGCCGAAGCCCAGGCGGTAGAAACTAATTGTGAAACACTTAATCCGGAATTGAGAATCTTTTTCTTTAGTTCCTTAACATCATTCTCATTTACTAATTCGTGGTCTACTTTAGGAACAGGATCTTGCCAAATAAGTTCTTCCGATGGTACTTCTGGTCCCAAATATCTGGAAATGGGCCCCATATCACGATGCGTTAGTTTATACCATGCCCTGGAAAAAGCATCTGCAAATTCCTCTGGGTTTTCGTGAAAATGTTTTGAAATTTTTAAATACTCAGGATCTTCTTTTAAAGCCAGGTCTGTAGTTAGCATAAATGGTGCGTGTTTTTTTGAAGGATCGTGCGCATCTGGTACAGTTCCTTCACCGGCACCATCTTTTGGTCTCCATTGATATGCACCTCCTGGACCTTTATGACATTCCCAGTCAAATCCAAATAGGTTTTCAAAAAAATTATTGCTCCATTTTGTAGGTGTTTGTGTCCAGGCACCTTCAATTCCACTGGTGATTGTATTTTCTGCATTTCCGCTTCCAAAACTGTTCTTCCAACCGAGTCCCATTTCTTCGATTCCTGCTCCCGCAGGTTCTGCACCAACATATTCATTGGCATCGGCAGCGCCGTGGGTTTTTCCAAAGGTATGTCCCCCGGCAATTAGTGCCACCGTTTCATAATCGTTCATTGCCATACGGCCAAAAGTCTCTCGAATATCTTTGGCAGCGCCAATAGGATTAGGTTCTCCATTAGGACCTTCTGGATTTACATAGATAAGTCCCATATGTGAAGCTCCTAGTGGATTTTCCAGGTCACCTTCTTTTTGGTACCGCTCTTTGTTTCCCAGCCATTCTCCTTCAGAACCCCAATAGATATCTTCTTCGGGTTCCCAAATATCTTCCCGGCCACCGGCAAAACCAAAAGTTTTGAGTCCCATGGATTCAAGAGAAACGTTTCCGGCAAGGATCATTAAATCAGCCCAGGATATTTTATTACCATATTTTTCCTTAATTGGCCAAAGAAGTAAGCGTGCTTTATCCAGGTTGGCATTATCTGGCCAGGAATTTAAAGGAGCAAATCTTTGCGATCCAGAACCTGCGCCGCCACGGCCATCACCAATACGATAAGTACCCGCACTATGCCAGGCCATTCGAATAAAAAACGGACCGTAGTGACCATAATCTGCCGGCCACCATTCCTGGCTATCGGTCATAAGGTCGTTTAAATCTTTTTTTACTGCTGCAAGATCAAGGCTTTTAAAAGCTTCAGCGTAATTAAAATCTTTATCCATTGGATTGGATAAATTAGAATGCTGTCTTAATATTTTTAGGTTTAAAGCGTTTGGCCACCAATCTCTATTGGTAGTTCCCATCCCTGCAGTTTTTTCAAGTGCTCCTCCCATAAAAGGGCATCTACTGGATTCGTTTACGTCCCATACTTTATGGTTATCAGGATTTTTTGATTGATTGTTTTCCATAATTGAAGAGTTTTAGTGGTTTAATACTCTAAAAATACTATAATTTTTTCTTATGGGTTTTCAATTTTTATACTAAATAACTATAGGGATTAGTTAAAAACTATGGAGTGAATCTTAAGAGCCAGAAGTATTAAAATCTCTTTTATAAATCCTCTTTTGAGTTTTTATAAAATAGATTTCGAACGCTTGTATAGAGATTTTAAAGTACATAGTAGACTATAACTCAAAGTTGAGTAACTTATTAGTCACCGACTTCAAATATAATACTGATCTTAACCTAAGCTTTTTGTTGGGGAGTGAAGATTGCAAAACAATTTCTGTATAATGCGATAGGTATTTCTCAAAGGCATTTAAACTCTTTGTCTACCGGTAATCTCATCTATATTGATACGGTAAACTATAGGGATATCAGAGCTTTCTGCTTTGCTTGAGAAATTCTGTATAAAATCAGGGTAAGACTGTTCTTTATTTTTGATCACTTTTTTCACTCCTTGAGAAAATATACGAAGCATGTGTTTGGCATCTATTCCGGTTAATTCTTCAAACTTGCCATATATAAGAACCGATTTCCATTTCTCTAAATTAGTAATTTCATCTACCTGAAAGGAAACCAAGGGGTTTTTACGCATCGCTTGAATTTTATTTCCCTCTCCCGAATAACTCAAAATACTGTTATGTTCTGGGTCAAAATAATAAGTTATAGGAATAATTTCTACTCTTTCTCTAGAGAAATATCCCAGCCTCCCAATATAATTTTCGGCAAGGATTTGAGTACTATCGGTGGAGGTCATGGTTTCCATAATGCTTGAACTTAAAAAGACCCTGTAAGTTAACTCGCTATCTCTAAATAAAATATGACAAGTATCATCAAAAGTTATTTTACTCAATAATCGAGATTGAATACACCGAGGCTTGCCTCGAAATCAAATTATATTTTTTCAATAATAATCTTTCGTGAGCATGCGCCGAATTAGTTTATTTGATAAACGAGATTTTAAGCGCCGAAGCTTGAAAAATAGAAGCTATAAAAACCGGACTTTTTTAATTGGAAGTAGCGAGTGCTCTTCTTTCCTTGCTTTTTGAAGTTTTAGCTTTCACCTTCTTTCCATACCAGACCAAAAAGCCGGTAATGGGAAGAGAACTGCAAAGCAGGCTAATTAGAAAAGCAAGAATCTTACCCGGTAATCCCGCGATGGCACCAACGTGAATATCATAATTCATTCTTAATATTTTTTCGGCTACACCGGCTTCTTCGTAAACACCGTAAATAGTTTCAGAGGGAACTTCAGCCAGATCGTTTTGGTCATAAAATCTATAATCTGAATCATAGTAAATTCCGTCACTATTACTTACTTCTACGTAAATACTATGGTTTTCATCATAGGGATAGTGAATTTCATACTCTTTAGCATCGGGAAATTTATCTTTAAGAAAAGGCATTAATTGCCTAATAGGTTCATTCCCATCCCCGGTACTTTTAAAACTTCCCGCCGGGTTTTCAGGAACCGAAAATACTACTTCTTTTTTTCCGCCAATGGTTTTATAAAAGCCCGCAGCAAAGCTGTCAAAAGTCATTATTAGTCCCGTGAAAATGAATATCACGGCGATAAAACTAGCATAAAAACCTATAATTTGATGAAGGTCATAATTTTTTCGTTTCCATTTAGTGCTTCCTTTCCATTGAAACCAGGTACGTTGCTTCCTGACTTTTTTATTTTTGGGCCACCATAAAATAATGCCCGAAACTAGCATTAGAAAGAATATAAATGTGCTCCAGGCAACGATCTCACTACCTATTTCTGCTGGTAGCCACAAATGCATATGCCCATCTAAAACAAAGTGAAAAAATCCTGAAAGATGATCTTCTATATGTAAAATTTCGCCGCTCCACGGATGTACAAAAACCGATTTGTAGAACTCTGGTTTTTCTTCATAAAAGATTACTTCTATTGGGCTGGTGCCTCCCTGGTATAATGTTCCATGAACGTGTTTTCCGGGAAAAACATTTTGCGCTATATTTTTTACTTCCAGGGGATCTATCTCTGGATTATTTTGAGGGACAACTTCTGGAACATTAGATGTTAAGGCTTTAATTTCTTCCTGAAACACCCATAAGCAACCGGTAATGGATACAATAAATACAACTAAGCCCGTAGCCAGCCCTAAATATAAATGTACTGTGCGTATATACTTCCTGAACTTCTTAGTTGGTCTATTCTTTCCCATCGCCAATATTTAAACCTGGCCAGAGCCAGATATTTATTTTTCTATTAGACCTTTTTAAGAATTTTATTTGTAATAGGTCTAAATAAACATAAAGCGAAAATAAAATCTTTCTGCTAAAAGCGCAAACTTTATTTAGAATTTATTTAAATAATGAATATGTTTCGGGAATTTGGAGTGATGAGTTTAAATGCCTGGTCCTTTTTTAATTTATTCAAAATCAATACTAAAATTATTTTGAGTGTTGTATTTTTCTTGTTTT
>Ga0098069_100557_pt1 | contig 14253 bp, 15 predicted proteins | sample 27_taG_FD_92584 | JGI IMG/M metagenome (GOLD analysis project Ga0098069, IMG submission 92584) | Marine viral communities from Cariaco Basin, Caribbean Sea - 27_WHOI_OMZ | ecosystem: Environmental > Aquatic > Marine > Oceanic | place: Caribbean Sea: Cariaco Basin | collected 2014-11-09 | reverse complement strand
CTTCCCCGCCGAGATCAAATAAAATATTATTCATTAGTAAATAAATAATACTAACTACCGCTTGCCGCGATAAAGTTACAAAGCCAAGCGATCCAATTTCAGAAAGTATAGATTTATTAAGTCCGAAGTCTGGTAAACTGATCTTAAGCTCCGAATTTTTAGAGACGAAAAACCAGAAAACATAGGCAAAACAAAAAAGATAAGAAGCCGTAGTAGCCCAGGCTGCACCCCACATGCCAAGCCCCATTTGATTGATGAAGATATAGTCCAGAAGTAAATTCCCTACAGACGGAATTATCATGGCAATCATAGCGAATTTGGGTTTTCCTTCTGCCCTAATCACGGTATTACCCATCATGCAAAGTGCTAAGAAAGGCACTCCGTAAAGTACTATGGTGTAATATACTTTTGCAGGTTCAAAAATATCACCTTTCCCTCCAAAAGCAGGAATAAGGGAATCCACGAATATTAGCCCAATAATAACTAAGGTAATGGTAAGAATTAGCGTTAAACTAATCTGGTTTCCGAAGGTTTTTAAAGCTTTTTTACGGTCATCACCGCCAAGTGCCCGGCTAATTATAGACGAACCACCAATACCAATAGCCATTCCCAACGCGGCAATAAAGAATGAAACCGGCAGTACTACATTAATCGCTGCAATAGCGGTAGAACCAATCCAGTTTCCTACAAAAATGGTATCGATTAAAATATTGAGCGACATTACCAGAATTCCTATGGAAGCCGGTGCCGCTTGCTGTACAAGTAATTTACCTATTGGTTTTCTCCCAAGATTTTGAGAATTCGCCGAGGCCATTATGCTTCGACGGGCTTTTGGTGCGCCCACTCATCTACCCAGCGAGAAAGCACCTTTACCCAATCATCCCGATCGTTCAAACACGGAACCACTGTAAATTCTTCACCTCCTACTTCGTGAAAAATCTCTTCACCTTCCATAGCGATCTCCTCTAAAGTTTCCAGACAATCTGAAACAAACGCGGGAGTTACAATAGCTAGTTTTTTCATTCCCTGTTTTCCAAAACGCTCTATGGTTCTATCGGTATATGGTTGCAACCATGGATCAAAACCTAAACGAGATTGGAAAGAAACACTGTATGAGTTTTCTTTTAATTCTAAGTATTCGGCAACCAGGCGTGTGGTTTCATAACACTGGTGACGGTAACAAAATTGGTGTGCTGCAGAAGGCGTTTGGCAACAACTTCCATCTATTTTACAATGAGACTTGGTAACATCGCTTTTTCTAATATGTCGCTCCGGTACGCCGTGATAAGAAAACAATAAATGTTGAAAATCTTTTCCTTTTAATTTTTCAGCAATACTTTCCGCTAAAACCCTAATATAATCTGCGTGATTATAAAATGGTGGCACTGTAGTAAATTGCATATTTGGAAAATGTTCTTTTCTAAGCTGTTCGGCTAAAACAAGAATAGTTTCTGTGGTAGCCATCGCGAATTGAGGGTATAAAGGAAAAAGCAACACCTCGTCTACACCCTTAGCGTGCAATTCCTGAAGCCCAGATTTTATACTCGGTTCTCCGTAACGCATCGCCAAAGCAATGGGCACAGAGGTATTCGTATCCATTTTTTCCTGAAGGCGTTCTGATAAAACAATTAGTGGAGAACCCTCATCCCACCAGATCTTCTGGTAAGCTGCAGCCGACTTTTTAGGCCTGGTATTTAGTACAATTCCTCTTACTAAAAGTACCCTGGCCCAATAAGGAACGTCAATTACACGTTCGTCCATTAAAAATTCGTCGAGGTATTCTTTTACATCTTTTGGGTCGGTGCTTTTTGGGGATCCCAAATTAACCAATAGTACGCCTTTACTCATAGTTTTTCTTTTTCAACATCAAAAATAAGCTTATTAAAAGTGTAACAAAGCTTTATATTATTGCACTTTTTTATGCCTTAATAGAGGAATTAGTTTTTTGTTTTGTCTAACGCATACAAAATACTTTGTAAAATATGCTCTTTAAAACCGGGTTCTATATATGATTGAATGGTGTGACCCAAGCCTGTATAAATAGAAACTCCGCCGTAACCGGTTTCCCTAAACCAGGCTATGGGATGCTCTTCTCCGTTTGTTCCGCCTTCGTAAGAATTCTCATCAAGGTAAAGCAACACCTGCATTTCAGGATTTAGATTTTTGTAATTGTACCATTCATCTGTTCGCGTCCAAATCTTTGGCAGATGAGAAACAGCCGGGTGTTCAGGCATATTTACATAAATATCTGCCTCCTGTATTTCTGGGTGGCCAGCAAAGTAACCTCCTACCAATTTGCCAAACCACGGCCATTCATATTCAGTATCTGCTGCGGCGTGAATTCCGAAGAAATTACCACCGTTTTCTATATATTTTTTGAAAGCTTCCTGTTCTTTTTCATCCAGCACATTTCCGGTAGTGCTTAGAAAAATTACGAGATCAAATTTTGCCAGGTTCTTTTCATTAAAATCATCTGCATCTTTAGTGGCAATAACTTCAAAATCGTGATCTTCTCCAAGATCAGCAATAAAAAACCTTCCTGTAGGAATTGATTTATGCCAAAAGCCTTCGGTTTATAGAAAACCAGCACTTTATTTTCTTCTTTTTTGACCTGACCTTCAACTTCCTGGGCAAAACCGGGGTTTTGTGAGATAAGAAAAAGCGAAAGGAAAATAGTCAGCATTAATCTAGACATAATTAAACGTTTGTATTTAAAGACATGATATATTTCTTTGGCGTAGTACCAAATTTCTTTTTAAAAGCCGCAATAAAATGACTGGAAGTACTGTATCCCACCTTCAAACCAACTTCGTTTACGTTATAATCGCCACTATCCAGAAGTTTTCTTGCGAATTCCATTTTATAGTCAAATAGAAAACTGTATACCGAATCGCCATAAATTTGCTTAAAACCTTCTTTAAGCTTTTTAAGGCTTAATCCAATTTCATCAGATAATTCCTGTAGCGAAGGCGGCTCAGCCATTCGGGAGATCACAATATCTTTTGCCTTTCTAATCTTAATAATATTTTCTTCGTCACTAAGAAAAGGGCATTGCTCTACATCTGGATCTTCCGTTCTATTAAAATACAAACTAAGCAGCTCATAAGCTTTACCTTTTAAATAAAGATTTTTAATGCTTTGGGTAAGACTAAAATTCATTACCTGATTAAGCACTATCGCCATAGAAGGCGAAATGGGAGCATCTTTATAGTATTTTTTATCTTTATTATCGGCACTTAAAAAGGTGATATACCCGGCTTCCTGCGAAAAAAGCGAATGGAATTTTTTAATAGAAATCACCAGGGAAATTAACCAGGAATTTGGTTCTAAAACTAAGTTAAGCGGAAGATCCTGCTGCGGATTATAAAGTAATAATGAACTTTCTTCATTAAGCGGAAGCTCGTAATTACTGTTATTAAACAGAAACTTACAATTTCCCTTTAAATTGAAGTGAAACTGGATAAAACTACTGTCTATATCGCGAATAATTTTTTGATTATCAGAAGTTTCGTTTTGAAACTTTAAAAGATAAAAACCATCTTCAACTTTTAATTCTTCCGTAAATCCTTGAGCGTTATTTTTATCTTCTAAAATCATATTTTTAATTTTTAGACTATTTAGAATTGTTCTAAACTATTGCCTCCAAATCGACTATCACTACTACAAATGTAAGCAAATACCATTTTTTGAAGATATAAAAAACCTAAAATAACTGAAAGCGATACAAAAAGTACTTTGAGCGTTACTTTTTGATTTAGCATTAGCTTAATTTTGCGACCGAATAGCCTAAATAGGTACATGGAAGATTATCACATCGCAAGCGGAAAACATTTTTACACAATAGGCCTTAGCTACAAAAAGGCTGATGCAGAGATAAGAGGACATTTTAGCTTAGACGAAGAAGCAAAGAAACGTTTACTTCAGCAAGCTAGTGCCGAAGGGATTGAAGCTATCCTGGTAACATCTACCTGCAACCGCACCGAAATTTACGGATTTGCACAACATCCATTTCAACTTATTAAACTGCTATGTGAACATACACACGGCACCGTAGAGGAGTTTGAGAAAGTAGCTTATGTCCATAAGAACAAACAAGCTATTTCTCATATGTTTAGAGTTGGCACCGGGCTGGATAGCCAGATTTTGGGAGATTTCGAAATTATTAGTCAGTTAAAAGTTGCCTTTACCCGTTCTAAAAAGCTTGGTCTTGTCAATGCCTTTTTAGAAAGATTAGTTAACGCAGTAATCCAGGCTAGTAAGCGCATTAAAAATGAAACCGAAATTTCTACAGGTGCGACTTCCGTTTCTTTCGCCTCTGTACAGTACATTCTGCAAAATGTGCCGAATGTTTCTGATAAGAACATTTTACTATTCGGAACAGGAAAAATAGGTAGAAATACTTGCGAAAACCTAATAAAACACACACATAACGAGCATATTACCCTTATTAACCGCACCAAGGATAAAGCGGAAAAAATTGCAGGGAAATTTAATCTTATCGTTAAAGATTACGCCGATTTACAGGCAGAAATAAGAAATACCGATATCCTAATTGTGGCTACAGGGGCGCAAAACCCTACTATTTCTAAAGAATTGATCTATTCTAATAAAGATCTACTGGTTTTAGATCTTTCTATCCCAAAGAATGTTTCAGAAGATGTAGCGCAATTACTGAATGTAAAACTGGTTCACCTGGATCAGCTTTCAAAAATTACCGATGAGAATCTAGAACGCAGAAAGCAGTTTATTCCTGAAGCCGAAGTAATTATTAAAGAGGTGGAAACCGATTTCAATAAATGGCTGGAAACCCGAAAATTCGCTCCTACCATAAAAGCTTTAAAGAAAAAGCTTAGAAGTATGAAAGATGCCGAATTAGATTTTCAGCGCAAGAAAATTTCAGATTTCAACGATGAACAAGCTGAAATAGTTAGTGACAGGATCATTCAAAAAATAATGAAGCATTTCGCTAATCATTTAAAAGGAGATTCCGAAACCACCGATGAAAGCCTGGAACTAATCCAAAAAGTATTTCAGCTAGAAGAACAGGCCAAATGAACAAAGTAATTCGCATTGGCACCAGGGATAGCGAACTCGCGCTTTGGCAGGCAAAAACGGTGCAAAATGCATTAGAAAAGGCCGGCCATAAAACCGAACTAGTTCCCGTAAAATCTACAGGAGACCTTAATCTAGACCAGCCACTTTACGAAATGGGCATCACCGGGATTTTCACCAAAACCCTGGATGTTGCTATGATTAAAGGCGAGATTGATATTGCTGTGCATTCTATGAAAGATGTACCTACAGCATTACCTAAGGGCATTGTTGAAGCTGCGGTTTTAAAACGAGCTAATACTAAAGATATTCTTATCCATAAAGGCCTTGATTTCTTAGAAAGTGAAGGCACTATTGCCACGGGAAGCCTTAGAAGAAAAGCGCAATGGCTTAATAAGCATCCTAATCATAAGGTGGTAGATTTACGTGGAAACGTAAATACCCGAATGAAAAAATTAGACGATAACGACTGGAACGGAGCAATTTTCGCAGCTGCCGGCCTTGAGCGCATCGCTCTAAAACCAGATAATTTCACAGATCTTAATTGGATGATTCCAGCCCCGGCACAAGGTGCAATGCTTGTGGTGGCCATGGAAGAAGACGAATTTACCCGCAAAGCACTTGCTTTATTAAACCATAGAGAATCTGAAATTAGCGTGCATATTGAGCGCGAATTCTTAAAGGTTTTAGAAGGTGGTTGTACCGCCCCAATCGGTGCTTTAGCCACTATAGATAAAGATTTGGTTTACTTTAAAGGCGCATTATTTAGCCTGGATGGGAAAGAAAAAATTGGGGTAGAAAAAACAGTTTCCATACACGATATTGAGAATCTTGGAAGGCATTGTGCTGAAGAAATTCTCAATAATGGCGGTGCAAAATTGATGCAGCAAATTAAAGCTGAAATAAATACCGAAGGCTGATTCTCATTTAAATAACTATGAATGAAGAGCATTCTCTCTACCAAAAAACTCATTAACTCCCAGAAACAATTGTTTCTCAATTCGGGATTAAGCCTGGTAGAATATAATGCGATTGTAACCGAAACTACCAATTTTAAACTTCCTTCAGAAAAAATTGAAAACGCCATTTTCACCAGTAAAAATGCAGTGAATGCCGTTTTAGAAAAAGTTCAACTTAAAAATTGTTTTTGTGTTGGAGAAAAAACCGGGGAGCTTTTAAGTGACAATGGATTTCATATTCAGGAAATAGCAGATTATGGCAAAGATCTAGCCGAAATTATTACCAAAAAATATGCTGCTGAAGAATTTACTTTTTTCTGCGGAAATAAAAGAAGAGATGAACTTCCTGAGGTTTTGCAAAAACAAAATATCCAGTTTAAAGAAATTGAAGTTTATAAAACAAGCTTGAATCGGCAGTCCTTTTCGCAGGAATTTGAAGGTATTTTATTTTTTAGCCCCAGTGCAGTGCAGAGTTTTACAGCTAAAAATCAGTTAAAAGGCACTACCGCTTTTTGCATAGGAAATACCACGGCTGCAGAAGCCCAAAAACATACAAATAACATAATAATTGCTACCAAACCAACTATTGAAAATGTGATTGTGCAGGTAGTAAACTACTTCGGAGCAAGCTCACGAAGCATTTAATATTTAAAAATATAATTTGATTTCGAGGTAAGCCTCGGAACATTTAATCTCGATGAGCGAGTAAAATATTCTAAAAAATGATTAAAAACGATCTATTTCTAAAAGCTTTAAAAGGAGAAACGGTAGAACGCCCACCGGTTTGGATGATGAGACAGGCAGGCCGTTACCTTCCAGATTTTATGAAGCTTAAAGAAAAATACGACTTTTTCACACGCTGTAGAACACCGGAATTAGCAACCGAAATCACCGTCATGCCTATTCATCAAATAGGGACCGATGCTGCTATTTTATTTAGTGACATTTTAGTGATCCCACAGGCTATGAATATCGAGGTAGAAATGAAACCCGGTGTTGGCCCGTGGTTGCCAAATCCAATTCGTACTGCTAAAGATGTAGACAATGTAATTGTTCCAGATATCGAGGAAACTTTAGGTTACGTAATGGACGCCATTAAAATGACCAAACAGGAATTAAATAACGAAGTTCCACTAATTGGTTTTGCCGGCTCTCCATGGACAATTCTATGCTACGCCGTGCAAGGGCAGGGTTCTAAGAATTTTGATAAAGCGAAGAAATTCTGCTTTACTAATCCGGTGGCTGCCCACCAATTATTACAAAAAATCACCGATACAACTATCGCTTATCTTAAAGCAAAAGTTGCTGTCGGAGTTGATGCAGTACAAATTTTTGATTCCTGGGGAGGAATGTTAAGTCCTGTAGATTACCAGGAATTTTCCTGGAAATATATTCAGCAGATCATTGATGCTTTAAAAGATGAAATTCCGGTTATCGCCTTTGGAAAAGGATGCTGGTTTGCCCTTCACGAAATGGCAAATTCGGGAGCTTCAGCTTTAGGTGTAGACTGGACGCTTAGCGCCAGAAACGCTCGCTATTTAAGCGGCGGTAAAATCACCTTACAGGGTAATTTTGATCCTTCGAGATTATATTCTCCTCCAGCAGAGATCAAAAGAATGGTAACCCAAATGATTAATGAATTTGGAAAGGATAGCTATATCGTAAACCTGGGTCATGGTATTTTACCCGATATTCCAGTTGAAAACGCACAAGCTTTTGTAGATGCGGTAAAAGAATACAAAGCTAATTAGTGGCAGTCTGGGCGCGGATTAAAAACATGAACTTTAAGGAACTGCTTGCGGTCTCTAAAGTTTTTATAATTAAACCGCGCTATATTTTACCAACCTACCGGGCAACGATTGAGACCATAAGAATTTGTGACGATCTTTATAAAAAAGAACATCATAAAAATGGGAAAGAAAATGCCTTTAGACACGCCCTCTGGAATTATTTAATTTGCCAGAAATGTTTTAAAATTTCCAGATCGGTTGAAGCTGCCAGAGTTTGGAGTGACCATTTTACAGGTTTACACGAAAAACTTTCTCCAAATAAAAAACTGGCCAAAGCTATGGATTTACACAACAACCGGTTTGGACAGGCTTTATTTAAAGGGAATGACGTTCCAACGGAGAAAATTATTCTTCTGTTTCAGGAAAAAATGAAAGTGGCTATTAAGGTTTCCAAAGTAGAAGAAATAGAAAAAACGAAAGATAAACTGGTTTATATTGAAGATTGAAAATGAGAGCGGAATTTTATAAATATATTGAAGATTTACAGGATCGCATTTGCGAAAAACTCGAAGAGATAGACGGCACAGCCAAATTTCAACAGGACCTTTGGGAACGTGAAGAAGGTGGTGGCGGCAGAACCCGGGTTATAGAAAACGGTGCTGTTTTTGAAAAAGGCGGCGTAAATATTTCAGCAGTACACGGCCCTTTAGCTCCGGCAATGCAACAATATTTTAAAGTTGGCGATGTAGATTTTTTTGCCTGCGGACTCAGTTTGGTGATCCACCCCAAAAACCCAATGGTACCAACAGTTCACGCAAATTGGCGCTATTTTGAAATGTACGATAAGAACGGAAATGTTTTAGACCAGTGGTTTGGCGGCGGGCAGGACCTTACGCCCTATTATCTTTTTGAAGAAGACGCCGAACATTTTCATAAGGTTTCAAAAGAAGCTTGCGATAAACACTCCCCGGAGTTTTACCCGGAATACAAGAAAAAATGTGATGAGTATTTCTGGAATTCGCATCGAAATGAAGCCCGTGGAATTGGAGGATTGTTCTTTGATTATTTAAAAGCTTCCGAAGAAAAAAGTATTGAAGACTGGTACAGTTTTGTAACCGAAGTTGGTGATAGTTTCCTGGAAGCTTATGTACCCATTGTTGAAAAACGTAAAAAGTTATCATATTCTGAAGCAAACCGAAACTGGCAGGAAATAAGGCGTGGCCGGTATGTGGAATTCAATTTGGTACACGATAAAGGCACCCTTTTCGGCCTAAAAACCAATGGTAGGATAGAAAGTATTTTAATGAGTTTACCTCCGCATGTGCAATGGGTTTACGATCATCATCCAGAACCCGGCAGCGAAGAAGAGAAAATATTGAAGGTTTTGGAAAAACCGAAATCTTGGGTTTAATAGCTGTTAGCCTTTAGCTTTTAGCATTAAGCAGGGAAGTATGAGAAACTATAAAAATTATTCAGTTTGGGAAAAAGCTCATAAACTCACGCTTGATGTTTATCAAATAGTAGCCAATTATCCTCAAGAAGAGCTTTATAGTTTGGTTAGCCAAATGAAACGTTCTTCCAGTTCTATTCCCACAAATATTGCTGAAGGCTGCGGAAGGAAAAGCGACAAAGATTTTGCAAGATTTCTCTACATTGCATTTGGTTCAGCCAATGAATTAGAATACCAAATTCTATTAAGTATTGATCTTTATTTTATAACAGAGGCAGAAGGCAAACCATTGATGCATCAAGTAGAGGAAATTAAAAAAATGCTGAACTCTTTAATTCAAAAATTAAATTAAACGCCAACAGCTAATTGCTTATAGCTATTGGCTTAAAGCCAAAAATATGTATCCATTAAGAAGAAATAGAAGATTAAGAACCAGCGAGGCGATGAGAAGCCTGGTTAGGGAAAACGCAATAACTCCAAACGATTTTATCGCGCCACTTTTTGTGGTTGAAGGAAAAAATAAAAAGGAAGAGATCGCTTCTATGCCTAATTATTTTAGGTTTAGCCTTGACTTGCTGGAAAAGGAAGTAAAAGAGCTTTGGAGTCTAGGAATAAAATCGGTTTTGCTTTTTGTAAAAGTTCCGGAAAACCTAAAAGACAATGCGGGAACGGAAGCTTTAAATGCTGACGGACTAATGCAACGCGCTATAAAATCAGTGAAAAATTCAGTTCCGGAAATGCTGGTGATGACCGATGTTGCGCTGGACCCCTACTCTGCCTATGGCCACGATGGTGTAATTGCCGATGGAAAAGTAATCAACGACGATACTACTGCTATTTTAGCTGAAATGGGACTTTCTCACGCTAAAGCCGGTGCTGATGTTCTAGCTCCAAGCGATATGATGGACGGCCGAATTTTTGAAATGCGCAGTCTTTTGGAAGATGAAGGTTTTCACGAAACCGGCATTATGAGTTACAGCGCAAAATATGCTTCAGCATTTTATGGACCATTCAGGGATGCACTGGATTCTGCACCTGTTGATGCCGAAAATATTCCGAAAGATAAAAAAACCTACCAGATGGATCCTTCAAACCGCGAAGAGGCGGTTAAAGAAACCCTTATGGATATTGAGGAAGGTGCCGATATTGTGATGGTAAAACCAGGCTTGTGCTATTTAGATATTGTTCGTGATATTAGAAATGCAGTAGATGTTCCAGTTGCGGTTTACCAGGTTAGCGGCGAATATGCAATGATTAAAGCTGCAGCCGAAAAAGGTTGGTTAGACCACGATGCTGTGGTTTTAGAACAATTAACCGCCATAAAACGAGCCGGTGCTTCTATGATTGCCAGCTATTTCGCTAAAGATGCGGTGAAATTGATTTCCTAATTTTATAACTAAAATTTAGCGATAACCAATCAGGTTTTTATATACATTTACAGGGTGAAAAACCAGAAAAACCAGAAAAATTTGAAAGCTTTATATGCGCTATTTGCCATATTGTTTATGTCCTTTTCAGGGCAGGGCTTCGCTTTTTCTGGTTTTTCTGCTCATAATCTTGATTCCCGTAATTACGATTATCTGCAGGCCGATCAAAATAAACAGGCGGTACTATTTTCTGAAGTTATCTCTTCTGAAAATACTATTTCAGAAGAAAATCTGTCTATTTTTTCAGGGAATTCAGCTCCTACTTTTACTTCAAAAGAACCCTTACTGCTTCCAGTTGAGAAAAAATCTTTTTTCAACTATATAGACCAAAGACAGTTAATACTTCAACAAATATATCCTTTCCATTTTTTCTGGTGAATTGCTTGATTTCCGAAGAACTTAAGGTTTTTCGCAATTCATATTTAGCTCAAAAAAAAGAGCAAACAAATTAAAATTCACCTAAATATTATTAAAATGGATACCGTATCTACACTAATTGGCCTTGGCCTTTTAGCCGTTTTTATGCTGCCAATATTATACCTGATTTGGCAACAGAACAACAAAGAAAAAAACAGGCTTAAGAACCTTAAAAAAATAAGTGCTGAAAATAACTTAACAACCGATACCGTTGAGATTTCGGCCAATTTATTGCTGGGGTTAGACAGTAAAGCAAATAAGCTGCTCATTATAGAACCTGCCAATAATATGCAACACCGGGTTTTGGATCTCACTAGAATAAAGAATAGTAAAGTAAATTCTCATCCTTTCCCAGAGAATCATAAATTAATTAAAAGTGTTAGTTTGGATCTTATAGAAGATAGTAAGAACCAAAAACCTACTGAAATTATCTTTTACGATCAAGATGACAATGAGAATAATAACGCATCAGAAAGGTTAGTAGCAGCCCAGAAATGGCAAAGGATAATTAGTGCAAAACTCTCAGCTTAAGGCTTAATCAGCCACTCTTATTCAGCCTCGATTTTAATCTATCGGGGCTGTTTTTTATGTTTTATCATTTCTTTGCATCTGTTTGCAGGAATTATCTTTAAATTAGTATTTCAAACAAGCCTAAAAACCAATATGGGATTACTAATTTTATTTGCTGTTCTTTCCATTTTCTTTTCTTTTATGTGTTCAATTTTGGAAGCAGCTTTATTGAGCGTAACCCCTTCTTATATCAAAATAAAAAATAAGGAAGGAAAAGCATATGCCAAGACCCTGGCAAATTTTAAACAAGATATAGACAAACCACTAATTGCAATATTAACGGTAAACACCATTTCTCATACCGTTGGAGCAATTTTAGTAGGTGTACAGGCCGAAAAAATCTATGGCGATGGCGGTAATGCTGTTGGTATAGTTTCTGCAGTTATGACGGTGGCTATTCTTATTCTTTCAGAAATAATCCCAAAAACCATAGGCGCAACTTACTGGCAGGCTTTAGGAAATTTCACTGCTAAAGCACTTAAAATAATGATTTTCCCGCTTAGGTATACCGGTATACTTTGGTTGATGATGCTTACTACAAAACTAATAGGGAAATCGGCTCACGTTTCTTCTATGAACCGTGAAGAATTTGCTGCCATTACCGATGCTGCCGAAGAAGAAGGCGTTTTTGACGAAAGTGAAACCACGGTTATTAAAAACCTACTTGTATTTAAATCGGTTAAGGCAAAAGATGTAATGACGCCATATTCTGTGGCGATTATTGAAAATGAAGATACCAGCATAGAAGAATTTCACCGAACTCATAAAAACCTTAAATTTTCCAGGATTCCAGTTTATAAAAACCAAACCAACAATGTTACCGGTTTTATTTTAAAAGATGATGTGTTGGAGGAAATGATAGATGATAAAGGTGCTGAACCTCTAAGCACATTAAAAAGAGATATTTTTATGAGTGCTGAAGACACTCCAATACCCGAACTTTTTGAGAATTTTGTTCAAAAAAGAGGGCATATTTCCATGATTGTAGACGAATTTGGAAATACCGTTGGTCTGGTAACCATGGAAGATATTATTGAAACTTTGTTGGGACTTGAAATAATGGACGAAAGCGATAGTATTGAAGATATGCAAATGCTGGCCCGCCAAAATTGGGAAAAAAGAGCTAAACGCCTTGGGTTAATTCAAAGGAGAGACAATGAAGAAAACGAAGACGAAAAATCAGATATTTCTGAAAACTCCACTGGGAACAGCCAGAATTAGCGGAGATGAAGAGGGGGTTTCGGCCATTCAGCTTCTGGATGAAAAAATTCCAACTTCAACAGAAATTCCCAATTTTCTTCAGTCGGCGTTTCAACAATTAAACGATTATTTTAACGGAGAACTGGAAGAATTCAGTTTAAAATTAAATCCGCAAGGAACCGCTTTTCAGCAAAAAGTTTGGAAAGCACTTAACGAAATTCCTTTCGGAAAAACCTGTAGCTACCTCGATCTTTCCAGGAAATTAGGTGATGAAAAAGCAATAAGGGCAGTAGCTTCAGCCAATGGAAAAAACCCACTTTGGGTGGTAGTTCCCTGCCATCGTGTAATTGGCAGCAACGGTTCGCTAACCGGTTATGCCGGTGGATTACAGCGAAAACAATGGCTTTTAAACCACGAAAACTATACTTCACAACTTTCAATGTTCTAAAAACCTCAGCCCTATGACTAGATTTTTAAAGATTCTTGGCTCGGTAATACTCGTCCTTTCTATCGCCATTGTTATTCTAATTATTTTTGATTTCGGTTATATTTTCCGCGGAATTCAAGCCACTTATTTTCAAGGTCACAACACTGCTTTTATAGATGATTATCCACATTTTGAAAACAGGCTGATTGAGGCAGGAACTGAACCTGATAAATGGCCGGAACATTCCAATTATAACTCTGTTGAATCAACTCAAGATCTAGCTCAATTAAACGAAGAGCTGGAAACTGCTGCATTTTTAATTATTAAAAATGACAGTATTTGGTTTGAGAAATATTACCAGGAATATGGCCCCGACTCTAAAACAAACTCCTTTTCTATGGCTAAAAGTATTGTTTCGGCATTATTGGGAAGCGCTATTAAAGATGGATATATTAAAAGTCTGGAGCAACCTGTTTCCGATTTTTTCCCACAGTTTGAATCTGATCTAAAAGTTGGAGACCTGGCTTCTATGTCTTCTGGCCTAAACTGGAATGAGAATTATTATAATCCCTTCGGGATGACTGCAAGGGCTTATTTCGATGAAAATATTCGGGAATTAGTATTACGCCTAAAAGTAACCGGAACTCCCGGAGAGCGCTTTAAATACCTTAGCGGCAACACTATTTTACTCGGTATGGTTATAGAAAAAGCCACAGGGGAGAATCTTTCAGATTATTTAAGTCAGAATTTATGGAAACCCATGAATATGCAGCACGATGCCCTTTGGCAACTAGATAGCAAAGAAAGCGGGATGGAGAAGGCCTATTGTTGCATAGCTTCTAACGCAAGAGATTTCGCACGGTTTGGGAAACTTTATAAAAACAATGGGCAATGGAATGGCAAACAGCTATTGAGCCCCGAATTTGTTAAGCAATCTACTCAGCCAAGGTTTAAAGACAGTCCGCAATATGGATACGGATTTTGGTTAAGCGATTATAAAGACAAAGATATTTTCTATATG
>Ga0098069_100553_pt1 | contig 14418 bp, 7 predicted proteins | sample 27_taG_FD_92584 | JGI IMG/M metagenome (GOLD analysis project Ga0098069, IMG submission 92584) | Marine viral communities from Cariaco Basin, Caribbean Sea - 27_WHOI_OMZ | ecosystem: Environmental > Aquatic > Marine > Oceanic | place: Caribbean Sea: Cariaco Basin | collected 2014-11-09 | reverse complement strand
GTTCAGTAACATCAGCTTCAAGATTGTCTATTCGCAATTCTGTTTTTTCCTTTTCCGCTTCATTAGTGCAACTAAGTAATAATGCTACTACTGCGGGGAGTAAAAATATCTTTTTCATTCAGCTAAATTAATTGAATTAAAATTCCGAAAATGAGAAGAAATTCATAAGAATCAGCAAGTAATTCGTGACCACTTTCATCTGCTATTTTTAGAATGTCTTACTCAATAAATTACAATTCCTGCATTACTAAATACGTGGTGTAGCCTAAATAAAACACCAGTAAAATTAAAGCTTCCCAGCGATCTAAGCGTTTTCGTTTTCCGGTGAACATTGCTAAAAGCAGGAAAAGAGTACCTCCGGCCAGAATATAAAGATCCTGGTTGAAGTTCAGGTTAAAATCAATGGGTTTTATCAGGGAGGCCGTAGAAAGAATAAGGAAGATGTTGAAAATATTAGAGCCAATAATATTTCCTACAGCTATATCAGCATTTTTCTTAGTGGCGGCCACTATAGAGGTAGCCAATTCGGGAAGAGAAGTACCTGCCGCAACAACCGTAAGCCCAATTATTTTCTGACTAATTCCCATATTTTCGGCAATATCTATGGCGTTGTTTACCACTAGTTGTCCACCTAATACAAGTCCTGCCAGACCTCCAATTATAAAAATCGTAGTTTTTAAAGGAGAAAGGAGTTGAATATTATCTTCTTCGGCTACATCATCATTTTTAAGTTGCTTGTAGACATAAAATAGAAAAGCCAGGAAACAAAAGAGTAAAATAAATCCGTCAAAATTGCTTAAAAGACTTGTTTGATCGGGAGAGATAATTTGGTCGTTAACCATCATAAAGAGAATTACCACCGCAATTAGCGAAATAGGGATCTCTTTCCAGGCGGTACTGGATTGCACTGCCAGCGGAGTAATAAGTCCGGTAATTCCAAGAATAATAAACAGGTTGAAGTTATTACTACCAATCACGTTTCCAAAAACAATATCAGAATATCCATCAGCGGCGGCAAAACTGTTTACCACCAACTCCGGCGCCGAAGTTCCAAAAGCTACAATGGTGAGACCGATAGCAAGATTTGAAATATTGAATTTTTTGGCGAGTGCAGAAGCACCATCAACCATATAATTCGCTCCAAAAATTAAAATAACAAGGCCTAAAACGAGTAATAAAGAAGAAGTGATCATTATTCTTTAGAATTATTTAATAAAACAGGTTTTCCTAAACCAAGCTCTTCTAATTTATCCATTTGAGTTTCGGCATCGCCTACAATTAAAAAATACATTTTTTCAGGGTTGATATATTTCTCCGCTAGTTCCCGAATATCTAAAACGGTAAGTTCGTTTACTGTTTTTTCACGTTGTTTTATAAAGTTTTCATCTCTACCAAAAGTGCTTATTTCGCTAAGCATATCTAACTTAGAATTTAAAGTTTCGAACTTCCTGGCGTTACTTTTAATCATAAATCCGCGAGTTACTTCCATATCTTCTCCATCAAAACTAGAAGGATAATCTTCAATAATTTCTTTAATTAGTTTTACGGCATCGTAAGTAATATTAGTTCTTACGCCGCTGGAAATTAAAAATGGACCTTTATTTTTTCCTGCATCAAACCCGGAACGTATACCGTAGGTGTAGCCTTTTCCTTCTCGTAATTCCTGGGTGAGTTGTGAGGCAAAGCCGCCGCCACCCAAACGGTAATTCATAACTTCGGCTGCATAAAAATCATCATCTGTAGCGGCCAGGGCAGGAGCCCCAAATCTTATAACCGATTGTTTTGCGCCGCGTACATCATAAAAGTAAATCTGTGATTTCTCCGGTAGCTGAGGTTGAGCAACCTCTGGTATTTTAACCGATTTAGGTGGCCAGGCAACCGAGAGTCCACGAATTCCTTTTACCGCTTCCTCTTTTTCAATAGCACCAGCTACGTGAAAAACACTGCGCTTTGGAGAAAGATTTTCCGAATAGTAATTTTTTAAATCCTCTAAAGTAATGGCTTTTACCGAAGTTTCAGTTCCTAAATTATTTTGGCCTAAAATATGGTTTTCGCCATAAATAAGCTTTCTGAATTCGTTATTTGCAATACTGTTAGGATCGGCTTCCTGCCTTTGAATTCTGCTAAGTGCCTGTTGTTTTATAAGTTTAAATTCGGTAGAATCCCAGCGAGGTTCCAGTAAGATCTTCTGAACCAGGTCTATAGTTTTCGCATAGTTTTTAGCAAGTGTGCTTCCGCTTAAAACCATTTTTTCATCCTGAGCATTTACTTGAATATCTGCGCCCAATAACTGAATTGCTTCTTCCAGTTCTTTAGGAGTTTTATTTTTGGTGCCTTTAGTCATTAAATTTGCTAAAAGATTAGAAACTCCAACTTTATCTGGACTTTCAAGCAATAAGCCTCCCTGCATTTCAAGGCTAAATTTTACTAAAGGAACTTCATTATTGGTAATTCCGTACAGTTTAAGTCCGGATGGAAGTGTTTTTTTCCATATATCAGGAGCATTCAATTCCGGGGTGCTGCCATAGGGTGGTTCTATACTACGGTCAAAACTTGAAGGAGTTTTTTCGTAGGAAGCATCTGCGGAAGCATTTACTTCTTCTTCTTCTTCTTCTTCTTCGGCATTCTCAACTATTTTTTCTTCTACAACTTCAGCTTTTTCAGAGTTTTTCAGGGCAAGTTCAGTTTTACCTTGCGGTACAAAGCTGGTCGCTACAAAATGCTGGTCTTTAATATATTCCTTATACACCCGCAAAACATCTTCTGCAGTAACAGCCAATATTTTTTCTACGTCTTTATTAATATAATTCGGATCGTTAGCGAAAATTTGATATTGAGCCAGTTGGAATCCTTTTCCTAAAACGCTGGACAGACTATTGTAAAAATTGGTTTCCTGCTGCGCTTTAATACGCTCTAAGTCACGCTGCGGAATACCTTCGGCTTCAAACTCTTTAAATGTTTCAAAAACTGCATTTTCCACAGAATCTAAATCAACTTCGTTATAAGCGGTAACCTGAAGCATTAGTTGTCCCGCTAATTCTGAAGTATAATTAAACATTTGTACGCGATCTGTAAGTTCTTTTTCTGCAACTAGGTGTTGATAAAGCGGGGCGTTTTTTCCGTCACTTAAATAATTAGCTAAAACTTCTAGCGCGTAGGAATCTTCGTGATAAGAATAAACGCTTGGCCAGGCGATGGTTAATTCTGGAAGCCTGGCGAAATTATCTTCGTAATACAGTTTTTTGGTTTCATCCAGCTCCACCATTTGCTTTTCCTGGCGAGCTACTTCTGGACCACGTGGAATTTCATCAAAATATTTATGAACCCATTCTTTGGCCTGCTCCCTGTCAAAATCTCCGGCGATGGTAAGCGTTACATTATTGGGAACATACCAGCGGTTATAAAAATCCTTTACATCTTGCAGCGTGGCATTCTGAAGGTCTTCTAAAGAACCAATTACCTGCCAGTTGTAAGGATGATCTTCAGGATACAGGTTTTTATCCAGAACATACATCGTATGGCCGTAAGGACGATTATCTACACCCTGTCTTTTTTCATTTTTTACTACTTGCTTTTCTTTGGCAAGCACAGGTTCGGTAACGGTATTTATAAAATACCCAAGTTTATCGGCTTCAGCCCAGATCATTTTTTCCAGAGCGTCTTTTGGTACGGTTTGAAAATAATTGGTACGATCCCGACTGGTAGAACCATTGGCACCGGAACCGCCAATTCTCGCACTCAGTTTATCAAGTCCGCCTTTCCCTAGGTTTTCAGATTCTAAGAAAAGCAAATGTTCAAAAAGGTGTGCGAAACCGGTTCGGCCTTCTTTCTCCCGGGCAGAACCCACGTGAGCAGTTAAAGCTACAGCCACTACGGGATCTGATTTATCGATATGAAAAATGACATTTAAGCCGTTTTCCAGAGTAAAAGTTTCAAAATCTACATTGAAATCGGTTGATTCCTGGGATTGAATAGTTGAAGAAAGTGCAAAGCTGCAAAGCAGTAATAGTATAATTCTGAATTTCATTAAGATGAAGTTTTAGCTACCCAAAATTAGTGTTTATTTCGATTATTTCAGAATAAATCATTTGTGTCATCGCGAGGACTGCGATAGCGGGACGTGGCAATCTAGTGCTAAAACAAGCCACGAATGCACCAATAAAGATTATTCGTGAATTCGTGGCAATAAATTTATCGACTTCTATAATCTGAATTTGTTATTATTCACAAAGAAAACTGAGTTTGCGAAGAACAATTTCCCATTCTCCCAAAATGCCCGGAATAAAGGATTATCTACCATATAAATAATGCTTCCGCTTCCCATTCTTTCTTCTCCGAAGATCAGCGAATTTTCCAGATTTTTTATAGCTGAACTTCCTGCAAAACCTGCAACTATTTCCGGTTTTTGAACGTAGGAAACATTAAAGCCTTTATCCAGGAATTTGTAGCTGTCACGGCTTAATTTTAAACTCAAATAAGTGGCGCCGTAGCTAAAAGCCATAGGATGTGTATTATCTAATTTGGTTTTTATAATGCTCCCTGTAATCATATCTTTCGCCGCTTCCCGCTCTCTTTGCGCATACGGAATTAAATTCTCTGTAGCCGTAGAATCTTTAGCTTCTGATTTGTTTTCTTCAAGATTAAAACCATCTTTTCCGGCAAAGGTGCCTACGGCGCTACCAATAGCGATAAGTTTTCCGCCATTGCTCACCCAGTCCTTTACTTTTTTCAAGGTATCTTCATCTAAAACACTGGAATAATAACCTGCCGGCATTATGAGGACATCAAATTGTGCAAGGTCAAAATTTTTAAAATAGTCATTATTTAAAGAGGTTAGCGGATAATTAAGGTCCTGTTCGAAAAAGTACCAGATCTCGCCATAATTTAAGGAAGAAGTGCCTTCGCCTTTTAAAACCGCAACTTTCGGCGGATTGATAAGTTTCACCTCCGGAGATCCAAAATCGGGTCCGCTGCCGGCAAAACTAGTGTTTGCCGCGACAAGTTGTCTTTGATGTTTATTAGCAATTTCAACTACAATTTCATCAAAATCTTCGTTAGTTCTGTTGTCGCTTTTGGTAATGATCAAACTTCCCCGGTCAAATTTCTTTCCTTCGCTGGTAAAAGGAATTTCAGTAAAACGCACCTTAATATTTTCCTTTAGCAATTCGGCTAAAAATTGGGCGTCCTGCAGGGCATTCCATTTAGAAACATAACCAGCACCCGAAGGATTTGCTGTATTTGTAATTTTAGCATTTGTAGAATTTTCTTCTGAAGAAACTTCGCGTGTGCTCGCTACTGCTTCCAAACCATAAGCATAAGGTAAACTCCAGGCAGTAATATCATAGGTTAGGGAATCGGTTAGGGTAGTGGAAGGTTCAAAAAGCACCTTTACCATTTTACCTTTCGGCTGGTTTGTATTGATCACCAAAGTATTTTCGTCAGCATTCAAATTTCCTCTTTTACCTTCGGAATAATTAAAGCCTTTTAACCTTCCTGCTGCTGCATTTTGATACTTAATTTCGTGCTTATCCAGCAATTCTTTTAGCGAAGCAATTTTATCGGGATTTCCCTTTACCGCGAAAGATTTATATTCTAAATCTTCATTATCAAAATACTTTTTGAATTCAGTATTTAAAGTTTCTGTATTTCTACTGGCTACTTCCACAGTTGAAAGCCCGGTGGTGTGATGGTGAGCTACCCGATTTTTTAAAGTGAGTTCGTAACCTTCATCGGTATTAATTCCCAATCCGGCACGGCCGTGACCAGCTTGCTCGTAGGTCATCCCAATGGCGCCCATATAAGTTGGATAAGTATCTCCGTAACTTGGATACAGTAAATCGAAACGTTCTTTGGTAAAAAACAGCCAGCCTTCTTTATCAAAATATTCGGCGTGATTTTTCCCTATTTCGGTTTGAAATTCCTTTTGGAATGGAGTGATGATCTCGTGAAATGGTTCTGCAGCGGGAGCAAAATAATAAGGCTCATTAATGCCCTGTTCATGAAAATCTACATGAATATGAGGCATCCACTGGTTATAAATTTTAAGGCGTTGTTGAGTTTCTACTTGCGTGGCCCAGGCCCAGTCGCGGTTAAGATCAAATAAATAATGGTTTGGTCTTCCACCCGGCCAGGGTTCGTGATGTTCCGCTGCCGCTTGCAATGGGTTATAGGGCTCTGCTTTTACCTGGTTGTACCAATTAGCGTAACGATCGCGCCCATCGGGATTAACGCAGGGGTCTATAATTACTACGGTATTTTCCAGCCAATCCTGTTTTTCGGTGATCAAGGTATATAAAGTTTTCATGGCTGCTTCGGTACTGGAAGCTTCATTGCCGTGCACATTGTAGCTTAACCAAACGATAGCTTTATCAGCATCGGCTTCAGATGCTGTTATTCCAGTGTTTCCAAGATGATTTTTTCTAATTTTTTCCAGGTTTTGTAAATTTTCTTCCGAAGAAATCACCGCATAGGTAAGGGGGCGACGCTCATTGGTTTTTCCGTAAGTATGATATTGTACTAGCGGAGAATTTTTAGCTACCTGTTCAAAGTAATTCACCACATCGGCGTGACGGGAGAATTGCTCCCCAATTTCGTAGCCCAGAAATTCTTCCGGACTTTGTAATTGTGCATTGATTTGTAAACCTAAAAATAGAAAGACGACAGCGAGTAAAGTTGATTTCATTGATTGATTTTAAATGTTGAATGTGTTTGTAAACTACCTCGGGTTTCTCGATAAGCGATTAAATGTTGTTCTCGTCAAGCTGAACTTGTTTCAGCTTCTAACTTGTTTCATATTAATAAGATCTTAGATCCTGAAATAAATTCAGGATGACGACTTTAAGCAAAATTAAAAATACATAACTCTAATAATCGAGTAAAAACAGTATCTAGCGCCAAATTAACTAAAAATTAGCGAATAAAATTCTTAACTTCGGTATCTTTACCATCCAAAAAATTGCTAATGCCAACCGAGTGTATTCCGTACAAAGAAACCAATTATTTTACCGAGCTTATTTTAGATTATCTCGATGAAAAAGAGGAGCTAAAACCATTTTATAATCGTTTTCCAAACCTGGAGAATTTTAAGGCGCAAATAGATGAAAAGTCTTCTTTTCCGCTAAAAAATCGAGAAATCCTGGTAAAAGCTTTAAAAGAGCAATATTCTGGATTGGAAGTTTCAGAAGCCACACAAAGAAATATTGACGCGCTGGCAGAGGAAAAAACCTTTACTGTGGTAACCGGTCATCAACTTAATTTATTTACCGGTCCGCTTTATTTTTTATATAAAATTGTTTCCACAATTAACCTTAGCCGAAAAGTAAAGGAAAAATATCCTGAAAATAATTTCGTCCCGGTGTACTGGATGGCCACCGAAGATCACGATTTTGAGGAAATTAATTTCTTTAATTTAAACGGAAAGAAGTTTCAGTGGGCCAATGCGCCGAAAAATGCTGAAAATGATGCCGTAGGAAACTTATCTACCGATGGCCTGGAAGATGTATTTAAACTTTTTTCGGCTGAAATAGGCGGAGGGAAAGATGCCGATTTTTTAAAGGAACTATTCAAAAAAGCTTACCTGCAGCACGATAATCTTGCCGATGCAACTTTATATCTCGCCAACGAACTTTTCAAGGAAGAAGGTTTGGTGATACTGGATGCGCAGCAAAAAGAACTCAAGAGGCTTTTTATCCCTTATGCTGAAAATGAACTTTTAGAACAAATTTCTCATAAAACTACCACGTCAACTGTGGAAAAACTGAATGACCTTGGGTATAATATTCAGGTGAATCCTCGGGAAATCAATCTGTTTTATTTGAATGATGGTTTGCGGGAAAGAATTATAGAGCGAGATGGCGAATATTTTGTGCACGAGACTGAAATACAATGGAGTAAGGATGAAATCCTGGAGGAATTAAAAGAATTTCCCGAGAGATTTAGTCCAAACGTAATGCTTCGTCCCTTGTACCAGGAAGTGATTTTGCCTAATCTTTGTTATATAGGCGGTGGCGGAGAGATCGCATACTGGCTGGAGTTAAAAGAATATTTTAAAGCTGAAAATGTTGTTTTTCCGGTTTTATTGCTTCGGAATTCAACTTTAATTCAATCAGAAAAACTGGATGAAAAGCGAAAGAAATTAAATATTTCAAACAAAGAATTGTTCTTGAAGCAGCACGAACTTATCAATAGAAAAGTGCGGCAAATTTCAAATATTGATATTGATTTTTCTGAACAGAAAGAACATTTGGTAGAACAATTTCAGCAAATGTATGAGCTGGCAGAGAAAACCGATAAATCTTTTCTTGGTGCCGTTAAAGCACAGGAAGTAAAACAATTAAAAGGCCTTGATAATCTTGAAAAACGTCTTTTAAAAGCACAAAAACGAAAATTGGAAGATGAGGTAAGTAGAATTGCAGCGCTTCAGAATGAACTCTTTCCGAACAAAGGATTACAAGAGCGCCAGACCAATTTTTCGGAAATTTATGCAGAATACGGCCCCGAATTGATTTCAGTATTATTAAAAGAATTAGACCCGCTGCAAGCGGAATTTAAAATTTTGACCTTTGGAAAAGAATAAAATGCATACCATAGATATGGACCTGGTAGAAATGACGTTAGACGTTATGAAATATACCATAGACCGTATCTCTAACATTACTCCCGAAATGGGAGCCCCAAAAAACGAAGAAGAATTATTTAGAATTGTGGGTCAAACCGTAACCCCAGAGGGAATTGGTGGAGAGAACGCTTTCCAGCTTTTTCGTGACGTTTTAGTTAAAGCGACGGTGCCCATAGACCATCCAAGACATTTAGCTTTTGTACCCGCTGCACCAACACGCGCAGCGATTATGTTCGACTTAGTGACATCGGCTTCCAGTATTCACGGAGCATATTGGATGGAAGGTGCCGGGGGAATTTTTTGTGAAAACCAGGCGATGAAATGGCTGGTTTCGCTTACCGGTTTACCCGAAGGCGCTTTTGGCGTTTTTACTAGCGGTGGTACGGCGGCAAACCTATCAGCTATGGTGGCGGCAAGAGAGGCGTGGCGTTCAAAAGACAGCCAGAATGTAGGAAAAAAAGCTTTGATGCTTACTTCTCACGGGGCACATAGTTCTATACAGGCCATGGCAAAGGTGATTGATGCCGATGTGGTGATGATAGATTGCGAAGAAGAAAATCTTACCGGCCGCGAACTGCAAAATGCAATTAATGAATTGGAAGAAAAAGACCGAAATCGTCTTTTTGCAGTAGTCGCTACCGGTGGAACCACAAATGCAGGTATTATAGACCAATTAGATACCATTGCCGACGTTTGCGAAAAGGAAAATGTATGGTTTCACGTAGATTGTGCATACGGTGGTGGTGCCTTGGCCGCTCCTTCGGTAAGACACTTGTTTAATGGAGTGGAACGAGCCGATAGTATTACGATAGATCCGCATAAGTGGTTGTTTTCTCCTTACGATTGTGGAGCGGTTATATATAAAGACCTGGAATTGGCAAAAAATGCACATTCTCAAAAAGGCGCCTATCTTGAAATTTTTAAAGACGATGGCGCCGAAGGCTTTAACCCGGCTGATTATCAAATTCAATTAACCAGAAGAATTAGAGGAATGCCGCTTTGGTTTTCTTTAGCAATGCATGGCACGAATAAATATCAACAGGCCATTGAGACCGGAATTGAACTTGCAAAAAAGGCAGCTATAAAAATTGAAGAACGGGATAACCTGGAGTTGGTTAGACCGTCAAGTTTATCGGTGGTTTTATTCAGAAGAAAAGGATGGAGTCCGGAAGAATATAGAGACTGGACGTATAAAAATCATCGGGAAGGCCTGGCGTTGGTAACACCAACTACCTGGAAAAAAGAAACCGTAGTTCGTTTTTGTTTTATCAACCCTGATACTACCGAAGAAGATATTGATATGATTTTGGATACAATGGATTAGAACAAAAGTCTATAAGTTAATTATGGTATTTATTTCACAGGGCTCCAATTGAAGCAATGTTTTAATTTATCCTGCCCTTCATTTCTTTTGCTCGTCCAAAAGAAACGAAGCAAAGAAAAAGACGCCTTTTTCAAGGAATTTTTTGGCGAAACGCCAAAAACCGTGAATAAAACCCCGCGGACGTCCGGTTGAAAAAACCGGCCATCCTGAATCTCGGAGTTTTATTCACATATTCTGCGAAAAAGGATTTTAATCAATTAGCTTAGAAACAAATATTTGTAATTCTATACTGGAGATATTGATATGCTTTTGGATACCATGGATTAGAAGTAAAGAGATCTTACAGGTTTTTAAAACCTGTAAAGTCTCGACTTTCAATCAATCTCATAATTTAACCGCATCGTAATAGATGCGGTTTTTTTCTTATCGCCGGTGTTGTAAGCGCCACTCCAGGAATAATCCTCTCCGCTATTCTGTCCGGTGATCTGGAAAACGCCCATATTGGCATTTTTTAATTCACCTAAACTTCCTCCACTATTTTCAGCAATTTTCTCCGCTCTTAATCGGGCATCCTCAGTAGCTTTAGAGATCATTTCAATTTTAAGATCGGCGAGTTTGGTGTAATAATATCTAGGCGGGGTAGAATTAAACTGTACCCCTTTGTTAAGAAGTTCAGTGATCTCACGAGAAACTTCTTCTACAAGCTCTACATCTGCAGATTCAATTTTTACATTCTGAGTAAGCTGGTATCCCTGGAAGATGCTACCCACATAATTTCCATTTTGGTATTGATTTTCTCGCTGCTCTGATGTTTGCACCGAATTAAAAACAATATTATCTTCTTTAATTCCTTTTTCTATAAGGTAAGTTCTTACTGTTTCTTTATCAGAATTCAAGTTGTTGTATGCTTCTTCTAAATTGGGGCTCATTCGGCTAAAACGACCTTCCCAAACAATTAGGTCAGAGGTGAAATTTTCACTTCCGGAACCGGTTACCGAAATAACTCCATCGGGATTCGCCCTGCTCACGTAAGATTCTCCCAGGAACCAGGCAGCAATTACAATTGCAATAGCAAAAATTATAGCACTTATGTATTTCATTTTGTGAAATTGAGGGTTTATAATAAAGATAGAAAATAAATCGGTTGGCTATTTTATTTTTGTCTCAAATTCTTACTTTTGCCTATGCAAAAAAACGTACTCATTTTAGACTTCGGCTCGCAGTACACGCAACTGATTGCAAGGCGTGTGAGAGAACTCAATATTTACTGCGAAATTGTTCCATTCAACAAAATTCCAGACGATATTTCAAGCTTTAAAGCGGTGATCCTTTCGGGGAGTCCGTTTTCAGTTCGTGGAGAAGATGCTCCGCATCCAGATCTTTCTAAGATTCGTGGGAAACTACCAATCCTGGCAGTATGTTATGGAGCGCAGTATTTTGCCCATTTTCACGGTGGAAAAGTAGAAGCTTCAGAAACTCGTGAGTATGGAAGAGCAAATCTTTCAGTAATAAAAGATGGCGAAACCTTGTTTGACGGGATCATGGAAAACTCACAGGTTTGGATGAGCCATAGTGATACCATAAAAGAATTGCCGGCAAACAGCGTGAGAATTGCCAGTACTACAGATGTTTTGAATGCCGCTTACCGAATTGAGGGAGAACAAACTTATGGGATACAATTTCACCCTGAAGTTTATCACTCTACCGATGGGAAACAATTGCTGGAAAACTTTTTAGTGAAAATTGCCGATGTAGCACAAACCTGGACACCGGGTAAATTTGTTGATCTAACAGTTTCAGAATTAAAGGAGAAAATAGGAGACGATAAAGTAGTCTTAGGTTTAAGTGGTGGCGTAGATTCTAGTGTTGCTGCGGTTTTATTGCATAAAGCTATCGGGAAAAACCTGTATTGCATCTTTGTAAATAACGGTTTGCTTCGTAAAGGAGAATTTGAAAGCGTTTTAGATCAGTATAAAGATATGGGGCTAAACGTTAAAGGCGTTGATGCTTCGGTACGATTTCTGGATGCCCTTTCAGGAGTAAGTGATCCCGAAGAAAAACGAAAAGCTATTGGAAATGCGTTTATTGAAGTTTTTGATGACGAAGCGCATAAAATAAAAGACGTAACCTGGCTGGCCCAGGGAACTATCTATCCCGATGCTATTGAATCGGTTTCGGTAAACGGAGGTCCTTCTGCAACCATAAAGTCGCACCATAATGTTGGTGGATTGCCAGATTTTATGAAATTAAAGATCGTAGAGCCTTTAAAAATGCTCTTTAAAGATGAAGTGCGAGGAGTAGGCGCCGAAATGGGAATTGATGAAGAGCTGTTAGGTAGACATCCATTTCCAGGACCAGGACTCGCTATTAGAATTCTGGGAGATATTACCGCCGAAAAAGTTCGTATTTTGCAGGAAGTAGATCATATTTTTATCCAGGGATTAAGAGACTGGATGTTGTATGATAAAGTATGGCAGGCCGGCGCTATATTGCTACCGGTAAGTTCTGTAGGAGTTATGGGAGATGAGCGTACTTATGAGAAAGTGGTAGCCTTAAGAGCCGTAGAATCTACCGATGGAATGACGGCAGACTGGGTGAATTTACCTTACGAATTTTTGCAAAAAACCTCGAATACTATAATAAATCGGGTTAAAGGCGTTAATAGAGTAGTGTATGATATAAGCTCAAAACCACCGGCTACTATAGAATGGGAATAAAAGTTGAGCTTAATTAAACTCTCTTTGAGAGATTAAACCAATAAATATGAAATACCTTTTAATAGTTTGTTTTTTATTTCAGCTGTCTACTCTTTCGGCATCAGCCCAGGAATTTAAATACCATACGGTAGAAGCCGGGGAAACTGTTTACAGCATCGCTAAATCCTACAATATTTCAGAAGAAGCGATCTATAAATACAATCCCGATGCTAAAGGGAATCTAGAGGTATCTTCAAAATTAGTGATCCCGTTAAGTCAACAGAAAAAAGAAACTTTAACTGAAACTGAAGATATTCAGTTTATCACTCATACGGTAAAGCGAAAAGAAACTTTATATAGACTTTCCAAGGATTATAATGTTGAAATTGATGAGATTAAAAGGTTTAACAAGCATCTTTATTCTGAAGAATTAAAGCGGGGTGAAGAGATCTTAATTCCGCAGCGAAAAAAAGCTTCAGGGAATACCGAATTAGCTTCTTCCAGAGAGCTTGATATTCCTAAAGCTGTCAATCAAGAAATTTCAGAAACTCGTGAGCACGTAGTTTTACCAAAGGAAACCAAATACGGGATAGCTCGTAAATATGGGATTACGGTAAAAGAACTGGAAGAATTAAACCCAAAGGTAGATGTGTTGAAGCCTGGGGTAATGATACGTGTAGGTACCGATGTTTTAGATGAACCGGTAATTCTAACCGATGAGGTTTTTGAATTTTATGAGGTAAAACCTAAAGAAACATTATTTGGTCTTTCCAGAAAATTTGATGTTTCACAGGATTCTTTAATGTCTTTAAACCCAGCTTTAGAAGATGGACTCAAAATAGGAATGGTTCTAAAAGTTCCTAATACCGATGATGAAGACAACTTACCTGGAGAAACTGAAGACCTTGCAAGTGAGGCTGAAAATGAAAATGCTAATAAGAAATTAGATCTATCAAATAAATTAAGCAATTTCAATACGAAAGAGCTCGTGGTATTATTGCCTTATAATCTTAGCCAGATAGATCAGGATTCTATTTCCAGCTATAAAGACGCTATTTTAGATGATCGCGTATTGCGAATTTCTTTAGATTTTTACAGCGGGGTAAAAATGGCGGTAGAAAAGGCGAAAAGCTTCGGGATTTCTACCCAATTAAAAACTTATGATACCCGCAGAAATGTTCAGGAAGTTACCAATATTATAAACTCTAACGATTTTAGTAGCGTAGATGCGGTTATTGGGCCTTTGTTGCAAAACACTACAGAAGCCGCGGCTGCAAGATTAGCTCAATATAATGTTCCGGTGATAAGCCCCTTATCTAACCGAGAAATGAGATCTTATCAAAATCTTTTTCAATCCCGTCCTACCGATGAGATCCTGAAAAATGCGATGTTTGATTACCTGGAGAAAAATGCAGTTGGTAAAAATGTAATTATTATTGCTGATGCTGCTAAAAACCAGGAAAAGAACGAACTCACTCAAATTTTGCCAAATTCCAGAGTAATACTTCCTTCTGAAGCTTACCTAAGTGCTGAAAAAATAAAGGGAGTACTTTCTAAAACTCAGGAAAACTGGGTGATCCTGGAGTCTTCAAATATCGGTTTGATAAGTAGTACAACTTCAGCATTAAATCGTTTGGCGAGAGAGCATCAAATTAAATTATTCACTACCAATAGAAACAGCGGGTTTGAAGACGATGTGGTAGATAATGAGCATTTAGGTCGACTTAATTTCCATTATCCTTCAGTAGATAAACAGTACGACGATATGATGACTGAAGCGT
>Ga0098069_100552_pt1 | contig 14421 bp, 12 predicted proteins | sample 27_taG_FD_92584 | JGI IMG/M metagenome (GOLD analysis project Ga0098069, IMG submission 92584) | Marine viral communities from Cariaco Basin, Caribbean Sea - 27_WHOI_OMZ | ecosystem: Environmental > Aquatic > Marine > Oceanic | place: Caribbean Sea: Cariaco Basin | collected 2014-11-09 | reverse complement strand
ATTCTTATTCGATGAGCCTTTTGGTGAAGCCCACAACGCTACTGCCGATGTGGAGGCGACTACCCGGTGTTTTTTAGAATTGGTGCGCCAAAGAGCCTTTACAAAGGAGCAGCTAGATGTGCCTGAGAATTATTTTGAGAATTTTTCAGAAGCAAATCCACAGCAAATAGAGCTTATTGGGTTAAAACATATTAATCTTAAAAAGGCTTCCGAAGAAATAAGAAAGAGACTTCAGAAGCAGCAACCTACCGAAGAAATTACCACAGAAGAGATCGAGGAAAACCTCGAAAAGCTTGACGAGGTTTTATTTTCACATTTACACAATCACTCACAATTTTCGGTATTACAATCTACAATTAGCATTCAGGATCTGGTAAATGTTGCCGGGAAAGAAAATATGCCCGCAGTAGCATTAACCGATCACGGAAATATGATGGGAGCGTTTCACTTTGTGAAAGAAGTGGGCGCTTATAACAAATCGGTTAAAGAAAAAAATGAAGCTGCTCTTGCTAATAACGAACCGGCAGAGGCCAGGGAATTAAAAGCTATTGTAGGTTGTGAATTTTTTATTTGTGAAAACCATGCCGATAAATCCCGGAAGGATAATGGCTACCAGGTGGTAATGTTGGCCAAGAATAAAAAAGGCTATCATAACCTGGCAAAAATGTCTTCAAAAGCCTATACCGATGGGTTTTATTACGTTCCGCGAATTGATAAAGAAATTGTAAAGGAGTATAAGGAAGATATTATTGTGCTTACCGGTAACCTTTATGGCGAAGTGCCGAGTAAGGTTTTAAATGTTGGGGAGCACCAGGCTGAAGAAGCTTTGCTTTGGTGGAAAGAAGAATTTGGCGACGATCTTTACATAGAGATTATGCGGCACGATCAGGAAGATGAAAACCGTGTAAATACGGTGCTGGTAGATTTTGCTAAAAAGCATAATGTAAAATTGGTAGCTACCAATAATACTTACTACTGCGCCAAAGAAGACGCTAATGCGCACGATATTTTATTATGTATAAAAGACGGTGAAAAGCAGGCAACTCCAATAGGTCGTGGTCGTGGTTACCGTTATGGTTTACCAAACCAGGAATATTATTTTAAAAGTGGCGAAGAGATGAAAAATCTCTTTAAAGACCTGCCTCAAGCTATTAGTAATGTACAGGAAGTGGTAGATAAGATTGAGCCTTTTGAGCTGGCTCGTGATGTACTATTACCTGCCTTTACCATTCCTGAAGAGTTTTTAGTTGAAGAAGATAAAAATGATGGAGGTAAACGTGGGGAGAATGCTTACCTGAAACATATCACTTTTGTTGGTGCTAAAGAGCGCTACGAAGAAATTACACCAGATATTGAAGACCGACTTAATTTTGAGCTTTCAGTTATTGAAAATACCGGTTATCCGGGGTATTTCCTTATTGTAGAAGACTTTATTCGCGAAGCTCGAAATCTTGATGTTTCGGTTGGGCCCGGTCGTGGTTCAGCTGCTGGAAGTGCGGTGGCCTATTGTTTAGGAATTACCAATATAGATCCTATTAAGTACGATCTGCTTTTTGAGCGTTTCCTGAATCCCGATCGTGTGAGTATGCCCGATATTGATATTGACTTTGATGATGAAGGTCGAAGTCGGGTTATGGATTATGTAATTCAAAAATACGGTGCCAACCAGGTTGCGCAGATTATCACTTACGGTACTATGGCGGCAAAGTCCTCTATTCGTGATACCGCGAGGGTGCTGGATCTTCCTCTGGGGGATGCCGATAGGATTTCGAAATTGATTCCCACCATGTCCAAGCTCGGGAAGATCTTTGGAATGGATGAGAAGGAACTCAAAAAGAAATTCAGGAGTGAAGATTTAGAAAAAGTAAACGAACTTTTAAATATTGCTGAAGGGGACGACCTGGAAGCACAAACGGTAAACCAGGCGAGAATTCTTGAAGGCTCGGTTAGAAATACCGGGATTCACGCTTGTGGGGTAATTATTACACCGGGAGATATTACCAATTATGTGCCGGTTTCGGTAGCAAAGGATTCCGATCTTTATGTAACACAGTTTGATAACTCGGTTGTAGAAAGCGCCGGACTACTAAAAATGGACTTCTTGGGGTTAAAAACACTAACCCTTATTAAAGACACGGTTCAAATTGTAAAAGGCAGGCATAATATAGATTTAGTGCCCGATGAATTTCCGCTAGATGATGAAGAAACCTACAAGCTTTTCCAACGCGGGGAAACGGTAGGGATTTTTCAATATGAATCGCCCGGGATGCAGAAACATATGAAGGATCTTAAACCTACAGTTTTTGATGACCTTATTGCAATGAACGCGCTTTATCGTCCCGGGCCGATGGAATATATTCCGAGTTTTATTGCCCGTAAGCACGGCGACGAGGAAATAGCTTATGATTTGCCTGAAATGGAAGAATATCTCCAGGAAACCTACGGAATTACCGTTTACCAGGAGCAAGTGATGTTACTTTCGCAAAAGCTGGCCGGCTTTAGTAAAGGTGAAGCCGATGTTTTGCGTAAGGCGATGGGTAAAAAGATCTTTGCTTTACTGGAACAATTAAAACCAAAATTTTTGGATGGTGGTGAAGCTAAGGGGCATCCAAGGGACGTTTTAGAGAAGATTTGGAAAGACTGGGAGGCTTTTGCGGCTTATGCTTTTAACAAATCGCACTCTACCTGTTATGCCTGGATTGCTTACCAAACCGCCTATTTAAAAGCACATTATCCTGCAGAATATATGGCGGCGGTACTTTCTAATAATATGAATGACATTAAGCAGGTTACTTTCTTTATGGAAGAATGTAAGCGAATGAAGCTTGATGTACTTGGCCCCGATGTAAATGAATCTTTTTATAAGTTTTCGGTAAATAAAGATTATGCGGTTCGGTTTGGAATGGGCGCGATTAAAGGAGTAGGTTCGGGTGCAGTGGCTACTATTGTAGAGAACAGAAAAACAGAAGCAGGGCCGTATAAATCTATTTTTGATATGGCCAAACGTATCGATTTGCGTTCGGCTAATAAAAAGGCTTTTGAAAACCTGGCGCTCGCTGGAGGTTTTGATGGATTTGGCGATACCCACCGTGCGCAATATTTTCACGACGATGGCGACGGAATCACCTTTTTGGAAAAAGTGATCAAGTATGCGGCGAAATTTCAGGAAAATGAGAACTCTTCCCAGGTAAGTTTGTTTGGGGAAGCCAGTGAAGTACAAATTCCGGAACCGGTTGTGCCGCCTTGCGAAGAGTGGGGTACGATGGAAAAACTGAGAAGGGAGCGCGAAGTGGTAGGAATCTATATTTCGGGTCACCCACTGGACGATTTCAGGTATGAGATGGATTATTTCTGTAACTCTAAGTTGGGAGAATTCAATGATCTGGAAAGATGCGTAAACCGTGATCTTACTTTTGGCGGTGTGATAAGTGATGTGCAGCACAGGGTTTCAAAAATGGGTAAAGGCTGGGCAATGTTTTCGGTTGAAGATTATACCGATACCTATGAGTTTAGAATGTTTGGAGAGGAATATTTAAAATTCAGGCATTTTCTGGTGCCTAATTCGTTTGTGCATATCAAGATCTTTGTGAAAGAGGGATGGACCAATAAAGAAACCGGTAAAAAGGGAGAACCAAGAATTCAGTTTAACAACATTTATTTGTTACACGATGTGATGGATCAGTTTGCAAAGAAGCTTACGATTCAACTGGATATTGCTGATCTGCACGAGGAGAAAATCAACTGGTTTAAAGATGTTTTTAGAACCCACAGAGGTGACCATAAATTGAATTTTGTGGTTTATGAGATGAAAGAACAGGTGAAATTGCATATGCCGAGCAAGAAACAGAAAGTTAAAATTTCACAAGAGCTTTTACATGCTTTGGAAGATGAGCAGGTGATGTATAAATTGAATTGATTTCAGTTGGCAGTTTCCAGGAGCAGCAAGCAGTAATAAATTTTTAAAGCCACGAATGGACGAATATTTTTATCAACTGAGAACTGAGAACTGAGAACTGAGAAACTGCTTACTGCCAAATTAACAACTGCTCACTAATTTTTCCGGTTAGGGATTGAAGCAAGCTACCGTGTAGCGCTGAAAGCCCGACCCCGCGCTACGAGCGCGGGGTAACCGCCAAATAAACGTGACGAATAAGCGTATAACCAAATACAATATGGCTTGTGCAAGGAAAGCAAAAATATTTGACTAATTTTACGCAATAAGTATAACAGAAAAAACAGACAATTATGGCTATTGAAATAACTGACGCGAATTTTGAAGAACAGGTGCTAAAAAGCGAAAAGCCTGTAATGGTAGATTTTTGGGCTGCATGGTGCGGACCTTGTAGAATGGTAGGACCAATTATTGACGAAATTAGTACTGAATATGACGGGAAAGCCGTTGTAGGAAAACTAGATGTTGATGCAAACCAGGAATTTGCTGCTAAGTATGGTGTGAGAAACATTCCAACTGTACTTATCTTTCAAAATGGAGAAGTAGTGGGCCGCCAGGTAGGCGTTGCGCCAAAAAATACTTACGCTGAAGCTTTAGACGAATTGCTATAAGTTTTAGCATTTATATATTTATTAAAACCCGGTCTTGTGCCGGGTTTTTTATTTGATTGCTATTGGAGTGCGGTAACTCGCGCTTTTCTTATATTAGTGGAGTATGAATTTAAAAGATGAAATATATAGTTCGGCTGCGGGGTTTACACAGTTAGAACTCCTGGCGAGACAGGTTGTGGAAGGTTATATTTCGGGAATTCATAGGAGTCCGTTTCACGGGTTCTCTGCTGAATTTGCCGAACATAAGATTTACAATAATGGCGAAAGCACCAAACATATAGACTGGAAGCTTTTTGCTAAAACCGATAAGCTCTACACAAAACGCTACGAAGAGGAAACGAATTTACGTTGCCATTTTATTATGGATAATTCGGCTTCGATGCATTATCCTAAAGTGAAGAAATTTTCGGTAAACTCACTTAATAAGGTTGGCTTTTCGGTATTATCTATAGCCAGTATTATGCAGATTTTAAAGCGCCAACGGGACGCGGTGGGTCTTAGCATATATAGCGATGAATTTGAGTTCTACGCGCCTGAAAAAGGCAGCGATCGGCATCAGCATATGTTACTGGACGCCCTAAATAAAAGCCTGGAGAAGAAAACAGATCATAAAGCAACTAAAACCTATACTTTTCTACATCAAATTGCCGAAAAGTTGAAAAGACGTTCCCTGGTGTTTTTGTTTACCGATATGTTCCAGGCCGATACCGAAGAAGCTGCACTTTTTGAAGCTTTGCGGCATTTAAAATATAACAGGCACGAAGTGGTATTGTTTCACGTGATGGATAAGAAGCGGGAATTCGATTTTGACTTTGAAAATATTCCGAAGCGATTTACCGATGTGGAAACGGGAGCTGAAATAGATCTTTATTCTGAAAACATTCGAGAAAGTTACCAAAAGGCGGTGCAAAAATATGTTGCTGACCTCAAAATGGAATGCGCTAAATACAAGATTAATTATGTGGAAGCTGATATTAATAAAAACTTCGATAAAATTTTGACGACCTATTTTGTTGAAAGACAAAAGTTTGCCTAAAGCAAAGAAAAAAAGCTGAAAAAAACTTTATAAAAAGGTTTGTGTAATTATAAAACAGGTGTATATTTGCACTCGCAATAACGCAACGGTCTGGTAGTTCAGTTGGTTAGAATACCTGCCTGTCACGCAGGGGGTCGCGAGTTCGAGTCTCGTCCAGACCGCATTCCGAAGCATCGGAAGTAAAAGCTCCTCAATCGAGGGGCTTTTTTTATGGAGTAAATTGAGTGGGTTTGATGTAAATTTTGGCTAATTTTTTGAGCTAAAGATTGCAGAAAAGTAAGTTGAAATGCTCTTTTTACTAATAATTAGTCATTCATTTTAATATTCAAAGGTTTACTATGTTAGTAAATGCTGTAAAGTTTGAAAGTAAATTCTACTAAAATGAATACAGGCTGGTTGGTGTTTTAAAGCAGAAAAAATGGAATTGGTTATCTTTTCAACTTAGACATGCTGAATAAAGCCGCACCAGTCAAAGCTGTTTTATCATTCAAAATCACTTTAACCGGAATTTGCTCAAGAAGCGGGTTCATTTTATTTGAATCAACAAAATTCTTTTTGAACAATTGGTTATCTAAAAGTTCAAGATTTTTAGGAAGAATACCACCTCCAATATAAATACCTTTTGTCGCTTTAAATTTTAAAGCCAGTTGTGCAGATTCTATTGCCAGGAATCTTATAAATAAATCGATAGTTTCTTTACAAACGGGATATTTAGAATCTTTGGCACATTTACTTATAACAAGAGTGGGGTCTGTGTTTTTAATTTCAGTTGAAAACCACTTTGGTTCTGCAATCTTTCTGTATTCAAGCAGGAATAAGTATAAATTATAAATCCCTGGGCCTGAAATGATTCTTTCCCAGCTTACGTGCCCAAATTTTTTATTTAAATAGTGCCACAAAGCCCGGTCTAACTCTGTTCTTGGACTAAAATCACAATGTCCTCCTTCTGAGGCAAAAGGAATAAAATGTGTTTCTTCCCACAAAATTCCTGCTTCGCCCAGGCCTGTACCCGGAGAAATTAAGCCTGCATTTCCCCTTGAAGTTGTGCCCTTTTTGATTTCATAGTAATCGCTAGGCTTCAATTTTTTTAAAGCATAAGCATGGGCTTCCATATCGTTTAGTATCCATACCTGCTGGATGTTGGTTTCTTTAATAATTTCGGCTCTATCAATTAGCCAGGGAGAATTGGTTAATTGAGCTTTGCCCTTCGAAACCGGTCCTGCTACTCCAATACAAACACTTTCAATATTCTTTAAATCAGTTCCGCAAAAGTCTTTGAGCACTTTTAAAAAAGAATAATCTTCTTTTGTTTTGTAAGATTTTTCTTTAAAAAGTTTTAATTCTTCATTTACTAATTCAAATAAAGCAAAACGTGCATTAGTTCCACCAATATCAGCGGCTAGAATATAACCTGATAAAAATTCGGTTTTGGTATTTTTTCTATGATCCACAGGGCTAAAATTTTTTATTCGATAATCGAGATTAAATGCTCTATCCCGAAGCATCGGGATGTCTCGAAATCAAATTGTATTTTCTAATAATAATGCTTGGTGAGCTTGATTTGTAGTAGCTTACTTGAAAATTAACAGGGGTACTTTTACAGAAGCATATATTTGTTTTACCACGTCTTTGTGTAGCAAATTACTTTTCTGTTGGTTTTTTCTTTCAAGCATCGCCACAATATCTATATCTTCTTCTTTAATAAACTTAGATAAAGCGTCTACCACATTATTAGAATAAATAAGTTCGTATTCCAGTTTGGAAGAATCGAAATTAGCCGATTTTAACCTTTTAAACTTTTCCTCTTGCTCTTTTATTTTTTCCGGTTTGTCGTCTTTCTTAATAATGTGAACCACGCTTATCTTTGAGCTATGCGTAGAGAAGGTTTCCACCAGTTTTTTTAAGTAAAAAACATCTTCTTCTTCAAAATCTGTGGTGTACAAAATCTTTTTTGGAGTTTTGACTTCATAAGCCTGTGGGATAGTAAGAATAGGAAATTCAGGATGGGTGATCATTTCCTTTGCCGTGCTTCCAAAAAGAAGTTCTCTAATAGGTCTTGCTCCACAAGCGCCTATAACCAGCATCTGCAAATTCATGTCTTTTACGAAATCCTGTATTCCTTTTATAGGAGATTCTCCGGTGACCACCGAGATAGTAAGATCAAGATTTTTTAAACTATCTCCTAATTGTGAGCTACAAAAATCTGCCACCCGATTTTTTTCTTCAGTAAGCAGCTTTGCAGTTTCTTTTTTCGATAATTTCTGGGCGCTGGTCACTACGTGTAGAACAATCAAATCAGCATCAAAGATTTTCCTGTTAGCATAGGTATATTTCAAAGCTGCACTGGAATGTTCCGTACAATTTGTAGCATAAACAATCTTCTTCATGATATGAAAATTTATACTTTAAAATAAGCGCTTATTCACACGAAAAAGAATGATATTAATCAGCTATATGGGGATTGTTCGAGTTCTGTACTAATTTATTCTTAGATTCCGGGAATTTTGGGGTTTTATCCCTGCTTAAGAAGGGTATTCGTCTTATCTACAGCTTTTTATAGATACTAAAATCATTCAAAAAAAATACCGCAATAAAATTACATTGGATTAAGTTCAACGTAATGGAAGGTAATAGTTATCAAATCTGGCTTAAGAATTTTATAAGAAAAATTTGAAAATTTAGGGGACCGTACATTATTCTGCTATTTTAGCATTTCAAATTTAAAACTACCATAATGAAAGAACTAGTTGAAAACATTCAAGCTACATTTGAAAATTTCCAAACAGAAGCTAACGCTCAATTAGAAACTGGCAATAAAAGCGCCGGGACCAGAGCAAGAAAATCTTCTTTAGAGTTGGAAAAACTTTTAAAAGAGTTTAGAAAAGTTTCAGTTGCTGAATCTAAGAAGTAAAGAAAAAGGCTGTCTGAAAAGGCAGCCTTTTTTCTATTACCTCCACCTAAACATCGAAAATTCAGCAGATTATTGTGAGCCCGATTCAGCTATTTTAGACCTCATCTAATTTGGTTATAAGGTTTACTAATTATTTGATTATTCGACCGTCTTCCAGGTAAATGGTTCGGTCTGTTCTTTTGGCAAGATCTTCGTCATGCGTTACCATAAGTAGGGAGAGTCCTTTTTCCTCTTTTAAGTTTTTTAAGAGTTGAAATAAATTCTCTGAATTAAAACTATCCAGGTTACCGGTAGGTTCATCTCCAATTAATAACATAGGTTCATTTATTAGTGCTCTGGCTACGGCAACTCTTTGCTTTTCTCCTCCTGATATTTTTGATGCTTTTTTAGAAACTAGATGACCAAGATGAAGTTTTGTAAGTAAATCTATAGCGTCTTCTTCAATTTGTTCTACCGATTTTATCGCTAACTTTTTTGCCGGAAGCATTACATTTTCTAATACACTAAATTCCGGAAGGAGATAGTGAAACTGAAATATGAAGCCTATTTTTTTGTTTCTTATATAGGATAATTCTTTCTGAGATTTCCCTGTTACTAATTCATTCTGAAGATAAAGTTCGCCGGTATAATCTGTATCCATAGTAGAAAGAATGTATAAAAGAGTAGATTTTCCTGAACCCGACTTGCCCATTATACTGGTGAATTCTCCTTTTTTAACGCCCATATAGATGTCCTTAAGAACATGAAAGGGTTTCTCTTTACCGAAGAACTTGTTGATATTTTTTGTTTCCAGAATGTAGCTCATAGTTCTATTAGTTACCTCTTATTATTTGTACCGGATCTATAGCTCGAGCCTTTTTAGAAGGAAAATAGGCTGCAATAAAAGTGCATAGGAGCGCAAAAACTAACCCTATAAGATAATCAGTTAGATTATAAACTATAGGGTATGTTGTGATGGTAGGTAAGGCTTCGGTTTCAAATGGAATAGTGTCAATAAGGCGCGATAAGCCCAAACCCACAATAAGACCTAAAATTCCTCCTGCAACACCAATAAATGTTGCCTGGCTCAAAAAAATCCATTGTACATCTGATCCGGAAAACCCAATAGCTTTAAGTATCGCTATATCATTCATCTTTTCATAAATAAGCATATTTTGAATATTGTAAATACCAAAACCTGCAACTATTAAGAGCGTTATAGAAACGGCATAAGTGATAAGGTTACGAATATTAGAACCCGTTTCAAATTGGGCATTCATTTGGTTTATGTCAACAGCAGAGACGTTGTATTTCTTTTCTAATACTCTCGCCAGGGCGGGAGCATCTGAAATATCAAAAAGCTTTATATTGATATCGGTAATATAGTTTTCGGCCTCCCCTAAAACCCTTTGTACTGTTTTTAAGTTTGTATAACTCTGTATATTATCAATATCTGCTATTCCGCTTTGGTATATTCCAACCACCTTTAAGGGAAATTTATCACCTTTTGCGGTACTCACAATTACTTTTCTACCTCGAGAAATTGACATTTTTTCGGCTATTCCGGCGCCTAGTAAAATACCGTTTTCGGTATTTTTTAAATCCATAATACTACCCTCAATAATATAATCCTGAATATTGGAAAGTTTTGATTCTTTAATAATATCTACTCCCACTAAATTTCCTCCAAGTTCTATATTCCCGGATAGATAGAAAATCTGGGTTTGAAGCTGTGGTGTAGCTCCCTGTACTTTTTTATTTTTCTCTAGATCGTTTAAAATTGGAAGTGCGTTGTGGATCTTTTTCTGATTCTGTTTGGGCTTTATAGAATGTATTATGGGAACAGCATCTTCAAATTCTTTGTATAGCGCAATTGCCTGCTTTTCGCTAGGTTTTATTTCGTTAAATAGGTGAATGTGTGGCACCTGGTTTAGTATAAGATCGTCAAGCATGGTATTGAGGCCGGTCATAAAACTTACCAGGGTAATATAGGACGCAATCCCAAAGGTGACACCAATTGAAGCAGTGATCGTAGACTTCAGCTTAGAAAACAAGTGAGTTTTTGCTATTTCCAGTATAACTTTCCAGGATCTCATTATTCTGGTTTGTAAAGGGTTTCATTTTCATCAATTCCAGAAATAATCTCTACATGCTCCAGGTCTTGCAAACCGGTTACGATTTCTACAGGACCATTTACAGTGAGCACACTGTTTTCATTAATAAGAAATTCCTTTGGAATAATTAGAGCATCCTGTTTTTCAGCAATTATAATATTTGCTTCCCCGCCCAGGCCTGGAAATAGTTTAGGCGGATTCTTTATAAATACAGCTTCAATCTTAAACGTTTGACTTCCTTCATCTTTAGCCGGAAATATTTTTTTTACGGTAGCCTCAAAAACCTGGGAACCGTAAGCATCTAGAGTTAATAGGGTTTTTTGCCCTATTTCCAGTTTCACGATGTCCATCTCATCTACCATTAACTCTATCACAAAATTATTGGTGCTTCCAATTAAGGCAAGTGGTTCTATGGTGTTTACGATTTCTCCCGGCTGTTTATATAAAGCGTAGACAGTTCCATTTATTTTGCTGTGTATGGTAAATTCTTCAGAAGAATAGGCCGATGATCTGTAATTATTCAATGCTTGAGTAACCTGAATGGAAAGCTCATTCCTGGTGCGCTCATATTCTTCTTTTAGTAGCTGAAGATTGTTGCTGGATAGTTCGTAAGCTAGCTTTTGGTTTTCATAATTAAGTTTTGAACCAATATTTTGCTCCCACAATCTTTTTTGCCGCAAGAAATTAACCGAATCATTTCGCAACCTTAATTTCGCTGCTTTTATTTCTTTTTCTAATGATTTAAGTATAGCAGATGGCCCCGATAAATTATCCTTGGCTTTTTCTACATTCAGTTTTGCATTTTCTGCGTTTAATTCAGGGGCAATATTTATTAATCTAATAATAGGTGTTCCAGCAGTTACCTGGTCGTTTTCTTCTACAAAATTATTTTCCAGTATACCAATTACATTCGCATAAGCTTTATATAAACTATCGGGTTGGACAACCGCAGAAGAATAGACAGATTCTACAAGCTTAGCTCGCCTTGGGGTAATCTCTTCTACTGGCTCAGAGCACGAAATAAAAAATAAAAGAATAAAAATCAGCGTGAAGATTTTCATGATATAGATAATTTTATTTTACAGAGCTACACCATTTATATTATGTTGGCGATTTTTTCGAAATGCCGATTCGCGCTACACTTCGGAACCAAGAGTGATTTTAATCAGGAAGGCACTAAGGCCTCTGATTTTAGCTAATCAATAAATAACTATATTAAAAGTACAGGTTGCTTTTTAGATTAAAAATGATTTTCATCAGCAAACCATCTTTGATAGAGAGAATTAAATTTAATAATGCAGGGGAGGTTCCCTCTTCCCATTTTAGAAAAAAGAAGGAACCATAAGCTTTTGATGATAAATGAAGATGGTTATTCTGAATAAGCACCAGAGGAGTAGGTCAATTCGTAACTGTGAGTGTAGATTTCAAAAACAATCCCGAAAGGATCTTCAACATAACACATTTTATAAGGTTTCTCGTTGGGGTAATATTTCCTAATGGGCATTCGTTGTTTTCCGCCAAAGGAAACTATTTTATCGATTAGATTTTCTATGTTCGGGTCCTGGACGCAAAAATGAAAAAGTCCGGTATTAAAAGGATTGAATTCAGGTGCCTTTTTTATTCCGTGTGGAAAAGAAAATAACTCAATTCCAATGCCGTCAGAGGTAGACATGTGTGCGATCTCAAATTCATCCCAGTCTTCTCCAAAAACATCTATGCACATTTGTCCAATTGCTGTATCTCTTTCCTTTTTTACAGTGGAAGGTTTCATAATAATATACCATCCCATAACCTCTGAGTAAAAACGAACAGCTTCTTTTATATTGGGGACGGTTATCCCAATATGGGAAAATGATTATGGATAAGTTTCTTGTTTTTTCATCATTATTTAATTTTTACAATGCAAATAAAAGTTATATTTGACTGTAAAACAATAAGTTACCTAAAAGTGATATAGGTAACTAAACGGGTTAAATGTTATTAACCAGATATTTATAATTTTAAAATGACTAAAATTTATTGCCCTCTTAACTACACTATGAACCTGATTGGCACAAAATGGAAGCCTTTAGTCTTGTTTCATCTTCTGGAAGGTCCAGTTCGCTCTGGAGTGTTGCAGAAGAAAATCCCAGAAATTTCCAATAAGATGTTTACCCAAACAGTTAGGGAATTAGAAAGGGATAAACTTATAAGCAGGCAGGTATTTCCGGTTGTTCCTCCAAAAGTAGAATATGAATTAACAGCAAAGGGTAAATCTCTGGAAGTTATATTAAGAGGTATGGATGCCTGGGGAAAGGAAATGTTTGGCCACAATTAAGCATCATAAATCAAATTGTCTCATATTTCAGCGTAAAAATAAAATCCAGGAAATCTCATCTAAATCACCTTCTCTGCCAGATAGCGTTGTACAGCATAGATATCAATACTTTTGTTGAACTTTTTACTTACGCTGGGTTCATTTTCACTGGAGATCCAGATTTTAAGTTCGGCATCAAGATCAAAAGTGCCGGCGGTTTCCAAAGAAAAACGTGAAATATGGCGGTAAGGCAGGGAAAGATATTCCTGTTTTTTTCCTGTTAAACCTTGAATATCTATTAGAATTAGGCGTTTATTGGTGAACATAAAAATATCGCGAAGTAGAGAAAATCCCAATTCAATTTCTTCTGATTCGGTGAGTAAACGACCATATTTTTCATCTAATTGTTCTTTGGAAATACTCCCTGCATTTCCCATAATCTTATTGAATAAACTCATATTTAAAGTATTTGGTTTCTAAAGGTAACAGTATTTTACAATTATTTGCAGTCGGTTTTCGAGTGCTGTTTATGAAATAATTCCATGGGTAAAATCTTATTGCTTTGTTTTTCTAATAAAAGAAACACTCAATTGCTTATTTTTAAGCCCTAAAGTAGTAAAACCCGTCTATGAACCTCACTGATTTTCTAAAGAATATTGTTCCCTTTTCTCCTGAAGAATTAGCAGATATCACTGCCCATTTTGAGCGAGAGATAGTTTCGAAAAATCAAATTTTGGTAAAAGAAGAGCAGGTTTGTACTAAACTTTATTTCGTTGAAAAGGGTGTGGGAAGAAGTTATTATTTAAAAGAAGACGGGAAAGAAGTGACGCAATGGTTTTTTATGGAAGGCAAATTTATGTCTAGTATAGAAAGCTTCTTTCAGCAAAGTCCCAGCCTTTATTACCTGGAAATGCTTGAAGAGTCGGTTCTTTATAGCATTACGCGAGAAAATCTCGATTTGTTGTTTGCGCGCTACCATAATATGGAGAAATTGGGTAGACTATTATCTACCGAAATGCTTACGCGCGTTGTGAATAAATTAAATGCCGTTCAATTCCAGACCGCCAGGGAACGCTATGATTATATGCTTACTGAATTTCCTTCTATTTCAAGCAGGGTTTCTCTTGGTTCAATTGCTTCTTACCTCGGCATGACGCAGGAAACGCTTAGCCGAATTCGGCGAGCTGACATTTCAAAAAAATCCTGAGCTGCACTATTTGACATAGGTCAAAGGATACCTCTCTTTTAGTAAGGAAATTTGCACTAATAAAAATATTGGTGTAATGAATATAAGCTCACTAAAAACAAAGTTACTTTACTTTTTGCTTGCAGGCCTTATTCCGGCTACTGCGCTTTCCCAGGAGATAGATCCTACTTTAGAAATTCTTATTCAAAAAGCTCTTGAAAAGAATCACGGTTTAAATGTTAATCAATTAGAAGGTGAACAGGCACGGGTAGATCAAAAACAAGCCAAGGCAGTATTTCTTCCGGAAATTACTTTAAACGGGAGTTATACCAGGCT
>Ga0098069_100547_pt1 | contig 14526 bp, 12 predicted proteins | sample 27_taG_FD_92584 | JGI IMG/M metagenome (GOLD analysis project Ga0098069, IMG submission 92584) | Marine viral communities from Cariaco Basin, Caribbean Sea - 27_WHOI_OMZ | ecosystem: Environmental > Aquatic > Marine > Oceanic | place: Caribbean Sea: Cariaco Basin | collected 2014-11-09 | reverse complement strand
TAATAGAAAACCACGATAATCGTTGCCTTACTTTTAATAATGAAAAATACCTTTTCTTTATATTGATCGAAGAAGACCAGGCAATTCTTGCTGAAATCAAAGAGGCCATGGAAACCATTAAACATTTACATACTGCTATAATTCAGATAGAATTTGATCTTGATCTTTCAGATTATAAAAGGTATTATCGTTTAACTATAGATGATATTATTGCAGGTGGAACTAAAAGAGGAATTCCTGAGAAAAACCTCTTTTTCACCTTATTAAAAGATTTATACGGTAAAAACTGAAAATGCACTGTAATTTTTCAAGTAAACAACTTCGGAGCAAGCTCACGAAGCATTATGATTGAAAATATAATTTGATTTCGAGGAAAGCCTCCGAGTATTTAATCTCGATTATCGAGTAAAAACTCAGCGATTCTCTTTAAATAGCTTTTAAAGCTTTAAGATTTTATTTAGATTTACGCGGCTTTCAGCTTTACTCCTTCTACCCTACCCTGGAGAACGCTGTTTTAATTTAAAGTCCCAAACCTTATTCAAACTTATCTACATAAATGACTCAACAAGTACACAATAAACTGGTTTCTTTTATCTGGTCTATTGCAGACGACTGCCTGCGCGATGTTTACGTCCGCGGAAAATACCGTGATGTAATTCTGCCTATGGTGGTTTTACGTCGCCTGGACGCTTTACTGGAACCTACCAAAGATGCCGTGATGGAAGAGCTGGCTTTCCAAAGAGATGAAGCCGGTTTTACCGAATGGGATGAAGGCGGACTGCGTGAAGCTTCCGGCTATGTATTTTATAATATTAGCGAATTTACGCTTCAAAAATTACATAATACGGCCACCAATTCACAGCAAATCCTTCAGGCTAATTTTGAAGATTATCTCAATGGATTCAGCCCGAATGTAAAAGAAATCATCGATAAATTTAAACTGAAGAGCCAGATAATGCATATGGCCAATAAAGATGTGTTGCTAGATGTTCTTGAGAAATTTACTTCCCCGCATATTAACCTTACGCCTTTTGAAAAAGAAGATCCCGATGGCAGGAAGCTTCCCGCACTTTCCAATTTGGGAATGGGTTATGTTTTTGAAGAATTGATCAGGAAGTTTAACGAAGAGAATAACGAAGAAGCGGGAGAACACTTTACGCCAAGAGAGGTGATAGAATTGATGACGCACCTGGTTTTTGAACCTATTAAAGATAAACTGCCGCCGGTAATGACCATTTACGATCCTGCCTGTGGAAGTGGTGGAATGCTTACTGAAGCCCAAAATTTTATCAAGGATGAAGAAGGAATGATTAAAGCGTTGGGCGATGTCTATCTCTACGGAAAAGAGATCAACGATGAGACTTACGCCATTTGTAAGAGTGATATGATGATTAAGGGGAACAACCCCGAAAATATTCGCGTGGGCTCTACCCTTTCTACCGATGAATTTGCAGGAACCAGTTTCGACTTTATGCTCTCCAATCCGCCCTACGGAAAGTCATGGAGCAGTGAGCAGAAATATATCAAGGATGGCAAGGAAGTTATAGATCCGCGTTTTAAGATCCATCTTAAGGATTACTGGGGCAATGAGGAAGAAGCCGATGCCATACCGCGTTCCTCAGATGGGCAGTTGCTGTTCCTTATGGAGATGGTGAATAAGATGAAGCCGAAACAGCAAAGTCCTTCCGGTTCCAGGATCGCTTCGGTACATAATGGTTCCAGTTTGTTTACCGGTGATGCCGGCGGCGGGGAGAGCAACATTAGGCGATATATTATTGAAAATGATCTTCTGGAAGCTATTATCCAGATGCCCAATAACCTGTTTTACAATACCGGTATTACTACCTATATCTGGCTGCTGAGCAATAATAAAGCTGAAGACCGCCGGGGAAAAGTTCAGCTAATTGATGGCGGACAGTTATACCGAAAACTGCGGAAAAATCTTGGAAATAAGAACTGCGAATTCTCTTCGGAGCATATAAATGAAATCGTTAAGAATTATACCGAAATGAAGCCGGTTAGCCGAAAGATAGATCCTGAAACCAATGCCGAAATAGAAGGCCTGGCTTCGCAGGTGTTCGATAATGAGGATTTTGGCTATTATAAAGTCACTATAGAACGACCAAAAAGATTAAAAGCGCAGTTTACTGCGGAAAAAATTGAAGAACTCCGTTACGATAAACAATTGAAGGAGCCTATGCAATGGGCTTATAATGAAATTGGTGAGGAAGTTTATACGAAACTTAAGGAGCACGAAAAAGATATCCTGGCCTGGTGCGAAGAAAATGACCTCAACCTGAGCAGTAAAAACCGAAAGAAACTATTGAGTTCCAAAACCTGGAAGAAGCAGAAAGACCTGGTGGAATTAGCTGAAACTCTGCATAAGGCAATTGGCGAAAAAGAATATTCCGACTTCAATTTGTTTAAAAAAGAAGTAGATGCAAAGCTGAAAGAATTAAAACTAAAACCCGGCGCTTCCGAGAAAAATGCTGTTTTTAATGCAATTAGCTGGTATGATGCGGAAGCCGAAAAAGTAATTAAAAAGAAAGAAAAGCTTAGCGGTGAAAAACTGAGTAATTTACTGGCTCATTTAAATTGCAAGGAAGAAGATCTGGCCGACTTTGGCTATTTCCCTTCTGGAAAACCCGGGGAGTATTTGATATACGAAACCGAAAGTGACTTGCGCGATTATGAAAATGTACCTTTAAAAGACCAAATTCATAACTACTTTTTAGAAGAGGTAAAACCTCATGTGCCCGAAGCCTGGATAGACCTGGACAAGACCAAGATTGGTTACGAAATAAGCTTTAATAAATATTTCTATCGTCATACGCCCTTGCGTTCACTGGATACTGTAGCCAAAGAGATCCTGGAGCTGGAAGAGCAGAATGAAGGTTTGATCATGGATATTTTAAACCTGGCTTAGATGGAAGTTTTAAAAGAAAAAGTAAAATTCCAGGAATATCCTGCCTATAAAGATTCGGGGATTGAATGGGTGGGTGAGATTCCTGAACATTGGGAGATTAAGAGATTAGGTTCTCTTCTAAATCCGATTTCTACTAAAAATAAATCTGAATTACCTCTTCTTTCCATAACAAGGGAGAAAGGTGTGATAAAAAGAAATATTGAGGATGAAGATGAAAATCACAATTATATACCTGATGACCTAAGTGGCTATAAAGTTTTGAAAAAGGGTCAGTTTGGAATGAATAAGATGAAAGCCTGGCAAGGATCCTATGGCATTTCGAAATATACTGGTATTGTTAGCCCTGCTTATTATGTATTCGATTTCTTCTACGAGGTAGATCCAGAATTCTTTAATATCGCAATTAGATCGAAAAAATATATTTCGTTTTTTGGAAGCGCCTCAGATGGTGTTAGAATTGGACAATGGGATCTTTCCAAAAGTAGAATGAAATCAATTCCATTTCTTTTACCACCAGTAGAAGAACAAACCGCCATCGCCAGTTTCCTGGATGAAAAGTGCGATAAGATCGATACTGCCATTGAACAAAAGCAAAAATTGATCGAGCTTTTAAAAGAGCGCAAGCAGATCATTATTCAGGAATTGGTTACCGGTAAAAAGGTTTGGAATAAAGAAAAAAATGCCTGGACTGAGCCTGCCGAAGTCAAGGATTCTGGGGTGGAATGGATCGGCGAGATCCCGGAGCATTGGGAGGTAAGAAATCTACGATACTCTTTTCATTTTCTCAATTATAAAAGGATTCCTTTAAGTGCTATTGAGCGAGAAAAAATGCAAGGCAAATATCCTTATTATGGAGCAAGTGGTATTATAGATTATGTCGACGATTACATATTTAATGAAAAACTAATTCTGATCGCAGAAGATGGAGCAAATTTATTAAGTAAATCCACTCCACTTGCTTTTACAGCAGAAGGTAAATATTGGGTAAATAATCACGCCCATATTCTGAGACCTAAAAATAGTGGGTTCCTTTATTGGGCTGAACAACTAAGTTTAATCGATTATACTACTGTTATTTCTGGGGCCGCCCAGCCAAAACTTTCCAGAGAGAATTTAGGTTCCGTTAAAACAATCGTTCCCCCTAAAACAGAGATCGAGAAAATTGAAGAATATATTGAAGAGAAAAGTGTGAAAATCAATGAATCTCTTCTCCTACAGCAGCAGCAAATTGAAAAATTAAAGGAATATAAGAGCAGTTTAATAGACGCGGCGGTGACGGGGAAGATAAAGGTTACAAAAGATTAGAGAATGAAAGGCAAATCTAAATTTACCACAGAAGAAGCCGACCAGATTGAGCAGCTGATAAAGAAAAAATTAGCGGCCGGTGTTTCCGAACAAAAAAGCATTCGAAACAAAATTAGAAGGCTTGGTTTTTACGCTTCAGATTTTGGTATTGGAGGAGGCTACACGGTAGATGATTTTAGAAGAGTCGCTGTTATTGAAGTAAATTATAATAAAAATAATTTCCTCTCTAAAAAGGAATATAAACTTGAAAAGGAAAAGAAGCCCTTTAAAAGTAAAAAAACCGAAAAAGATGAAACTCTTTTCTTTTCAGAATTTAATGAGCTGCTAGGGGAAGAGTGGTTTTTATCAAAAAGTATTCAAAAACCAATTTCGAGTGCAGCTATTTTTTTATCTGACGATTTTCGGGATTATGCTTTCCCAAAATCAATTGAAAACAATTTCGAGGAACTTTTAGAGGCGCTAAAATCCAACTACTCATTTTCTTCAAAAAGCCTTTCCCATTACATAGACGGTTTAATAAAAAATCATCCGCTGCTCGGTTCAAGAATCGTAGAGTTTGATGAAGAGCAACATTTTACGCCTGCATTTCGCCAATCTATGATGGTGCAGTCAAAAACTATTGATCAAAAGTTTTCAAAATTTTACCTGGAGATATTATCTGATGTAAATTATCTCAATGATGAAGTACTTAAAAAACACCGTATAAAATCTCGTTTTAAAGAGTTTCCAAACAATAATCAGTTCCTAGAAGCCATAGAAAACGAAAAGGTCTCAGGGTATATTAAACCTAAGAAGGCATTTGATTACTTAGGCGGCCGAATGTCGCAAAGAGCTTATTACGATTGCCTTAGAAATGCTGCGCACCTGTCATCAAAGAATACAGAATTGCAACCAATCCTTCGGTTCCCAAAGAAATTTTTTGAGGATGCTACCAATAAAAAATTTGGAACCATTGAGAAAGAACAACTTAAAGAGCTAATAGCTGCATATTTAAAAAATGTTTACAGTTTAGATATTAAAAATAATACAAGAGGATGACAAAAGAAGAAATTTTAACCGAAATGGACGAATGCCTAAACTGCGCAAGTATTTCGGGTTATGGAGATCAGGTAGATAATTTACTCAATATCTATAATGATGAAGAAGTTAGTTTAATCCTTGCCCAATACCTGATGGAAAAATATTCCCGTTTTAAAGCAGATGGTCTAGCCAGTTATATGGAAGCAGCTATTCGAAAGCGGCCTAACCTGGCAATGATAAACCATCCTGAAAACCCGCTTTTTAAATTGGCGATAATTAGAGGTTCAAAAGATCTATATGATTGTTATATGGAAGAAGCTGTTTTACCATTTTTATCCAATGTTGTTGAGGATGAACATCAGGATCATTACTACGAATTACTGTCGGTGGCTGAGAAAATGGATGAGATGATCTTCAAGAATTACGAACCTCGCATAAAAGGTTTGCATTATAATAGCGGTGTAAAAGGGATAGAAAGGCAAGATAGAATATCTATAAGTCAGGAAGATTATGCAATTATTGAAAATACGCTGGAGGCTTACAATTCAATTGTTGGCAGAAGAGAGATTTTGGAGGATTTGAATGCGCGAATCGAGAACCAGGTCTAATGGAAGATACACTTACAAAATTAGAACCCAAAAAAGTTTCTAATCCCAGGGAAATCAGACCCCAAATTATTAGTGTAGCAGAATTGCTGCAAACACCTAATTTGAAGATTCCAACCTATCAGAGACCTTATAAATGGTCTTCTAAAAATGTACACCAGTTAATAGATGATATATTAGAATTTAATGATAAGCCTGCGTATCGTCTGGGTACTATTGTATACCATCTTGATGACGACAACTCACTAAATATTATTGACGGGCAACAACGTACTTTAACCTTGTTACTTATTGCTTTAGCTATTGAGAGCTCTTCTTTTTTTGAAAAACTAGAAAAAGCATATCCAGATATTCCTGATCTGGGATTGATAGATAGCTTGAAATTCAAACAACAAATTAGCAAGCGAAATCTAAAGGATAATTATCGCGTAATTTCTCAAAGGATTCGAGATTTTGATGTCGAAACAGCAAAATTTTTCTTTCAACGATGTCAGGTTGTAAAAGTTGTATTAGAGGATATTTCTGAAGCCTTTCAATTTTTCGATTCTCAGAATGCTAGAGGCTTGGATCTGGAGCCACATGACCTCTTAAAAGCGTTTCATTTGAGAGAAATGCAGGGGATTATTCCTGAAGACGACCAAACTCAAATTGTTCAAGACTGGCAGGACACAGATCAGCAAGAATTGAAATCTGTTTTTGCTTATCATCTATACCGGATTAGGAATTGGTCTAAAAGCAAATCGGCCAAAAATTTTACTAAAGATGATGTAGATGTTTTCAAGGGAATTAGTCCCAATATTGAAGAGCCTTATCCATTTGCCTCAATTTATAGAATAAGTCATTTTTATATAGAAGATTATAATGATAATTATAATCGACAAATAGATAAGAATAAATTACCCTATCCCTTTCAGTTAGATCAAGTAATAATCAATGGAAAACGCTTTTTCGAAATGATAAATCACTATCGCGATTTATTATCCGTGATTTTTAATCGCCTAAAACCTACTGGAATTGCTAAAAAAATAATGAAAACATTAGATTCTTATGAGGGTAGAGGGCGAGTAGGAGATAATTATATTCATAATCTATTTAAGTGTGCGCTGATTTTCTATATCGACAAATTTGGAATGGAAAACCTCGATCGGGCAATAGAAAAGTTTTTTATCTGGGCTTACAGCAAAAGATTAGTTCATCAAAACGTGCAGCATGTGACCGCTGATAATCATGCGATTGCCTACCCATATATTTTCAAAAGTATCAAAGAGGCCGTAAGCCCTAACGATATTCTAAATATTCCAATTAATACTATCCGTCTTAATGAAATTAAAGCAACTAAAGTTGATAAGTTAATAAACATTTTTGATCAATTAAAATATATAGATGAACGCTAATATTCCAGTTTTTTCGATCAGGGAGTTGTTTGAAAACAGAAACTCTTACTTGATTCCAATATATCAAAGAAATTACGCCTGGGGCGAGGGTCAGGTAAACCAGCTCATTCAGGATGTTTTTGATTTTGCATTTGATGAAAAGAAGAACTCTAAGAATTATTATATAGGAACCTTGGTTGTTAACAAAAGGCTTAATGGCAATGAGATCTTATATGAAACCATAGATGGTCAACAAAGGTTGACCACATTAAATCTTGTCCTAGTAGCCCTGCATCAAACTTTTGATAAAATCGAAGAGAAAATTGATTACAAACTCAATTTGAAATTTTCGAGCAGGGAAAAATCAACGCATACCCTGGAATATATTTGTCAGAAAAATTTTAATGGAGATTTTTTAAAGGATATAGAATATAATTCCAATATCAAAGAGCGTTATCTTGATGCTGTCAAGGCCCTAAAGAAAGTGCTAATAGATACTAGAAGTTTAAATATCTTTTATAAATACCTTACTGAAAAAGTACAAGTCGTTCGAGTATCCGTTCCAGAAAAAACAGACCTTAATCATTATTTTGAAATAATGAATAATCGTGGGGAACAATTAGAAAAGCATGAAATCTTAAAATCAAAGATGCTTGAAATAATCAAAGATGATGAAGATTTAAGTAATGCTTTTAGTACCATCTGGGACTCTTGTTCAGACATGGAACGATATGTTCAGTACGGTTTTAGCGTAGAAGAACGGAATTTAATTTTCGGGAAAGAAAATTGGAATGATTTAAAATGTAACTCGTTAAAAGAAGTAGCAGAAAGCCTATTAAGTTCTAAGGATCATAACAAAAAAGAATTGTCCCTTAAAGAAATCGCTACTTCTAATTTTGCGTTTGAATTGAATACCGATCATGTAAAGGAAGCTCCTGATAGGTTTAATTCGGTCGTGAATTTTCAAAACTTTTTACTTCATGTTTTAAAGGTTCAGACTCGCGCTAAGGATGCTTCTTCAAAAAAGGTTGAGGAAAAATCTGTTAGCCTTGATGATAAAAGACTTTTAGATTTTTTTGAACCCTTCTTAAATCCGAAATTCAATGAATATCCTCTGAAATTTGTTGAGGAATTCGGCTTTAATCTACTGAAAATGAAGCATCTTTTTGACCAATTTATTCTTAAGAGAGAATTTAAAGGAGATAAGGATGAATGGAGTCTGAAAAGATTGAAGTGGTATACCGGCAATCGAGTTAATTATGTGAATTCTTTTGGAGATGAGGAAGATGAGAACATTCTTAATCAGGAATTAATAATGTTACTTTCAATGTTTCATGTATCAACACCAACTATGGTTTATAAATACTGGTTGAATGCGGCATTGTTATATTTGTTCGAACATTCTGAAGACGCTATTCAACCAGAGGCTTATTTGGAATACCTTAAAAATACTGCAAGAAAATTCTTGTTCAGGAGGTTTTTATTCAAAGATGTAGAAATGCCTTATTACTCTATTATTTATGGCGAAGAAAATAATGGGCAGTTTCAAAACTGTGACATAAACTGGAATAGACTCGATAAGGGCACTGATGTAGAAAACTTCGTTTTTAATTACCTTGATTATATATTGTGGAGGGATATGGATGAGTTTAAGAATTTTAAATTTACATTTAAAAGTTCTATTGAACATCATTATCCTCAGAACCCTCCAGATAATCACATTAGATTAAACGAATCCGATCTTCATAGTTTTGGAAATTTGAGTTTAATGAGTAGCCAGAAAAATTCTAGGTTTACCAATAATATGCCTGAAGCAAAACAGAAGAATTTTAATATTGAAAAAGCTTCCGATAGTATTAAGATGCAAATTATGTTTAAGATTACAGAAAATGAAGGTTGGGGAGCGCAGCAAATAATAGATCATCGGGAAAAAATGAAGAACATATTATTAAACGGATATTATGCTTAGCCAAACTAACGAACAAGCCTTAGAAGCCGCTATCCAGGAAACCCTTTCCGGGACTACCATAGAGAAGATTAAAGCCCAGGATCCCAACGCGAATATAGCAGAGGAATCTGATCATTATCTATCCGGGAATGGATATTATATTGGTGATCCTGATGATTTCGATGCCAAATATGCCATCGATACAAGAAGGTTCTGGAGTTTCCTTGAAGAGACTCAAAAGGAAGAACTGGAAAAACTGCAAAGGCATGGGGATTGGAAATTAAAGATTCTGGAGCGTTTAGACAGGATGATTAAAAAATATGGGGTGTTACAGTTACTTAAAAAAGGACTGGCGGTAGATGATGCACATTTCACTTTATTTTACCAGGCTCCCCTGGCCAGTAGTAGCGATCGGGTAAAAAAGCTTTTTAAGAATAACCAGTTTAGTGCAACCAGACAATTAAGATATTCGGTAGAGAACCCACGGGAGGAAATCGATATTGTAATTTTTATTAACGGTCTGCCTGTTATTACCGCAGAATTAAAAAATCACTGGACGGGACAGAATGCAAAAGTGCATGCCCAAAAGCAGTATAAGTATGATCGCGATATAAAACAAACTTTACTAAACTTCGGTCGGTGCCTGGTGCATTTCGCGGTAGATACCGATGAGGTTTATATGACTACTAAATTAAATGGTGGCAATACGTTCTTTCTTCCCTTGAACAAAGGAGACGATAACGGAAAAGGAAACCCCGTAAATCATAACGGTCATAAAACGGCTTATCTCTGGGAAGAAATTTTAACCAGGAAAAGTTTAGCTAATCTAATTCAGCATTTTGTGAGGCTGGATGGGAAAGCTAAAGATCCTCTTCATACTAAAACACTTTTCTTTCCCAGATATCATCAGATGGATGTGGTTAGAGAAATCATAGACCATGCCGGGAAAAATGGTGTAGGGCAAACTTATCTTATTCAGCATTCGGCAGGTTCAGGAAAATCGAATTCCATTACCTGGGCAGCATTTCAACTTATTGAAACCTATCCCGAGATAGAAGGAATTCACGGAAGCCAGGGAATGGAAAAGCCTTTATTTGATTCTGTAATCGTAGTAACCGATAGACGCTTACTGGATAAGCAGATACGAGATAATATTAAAGATTTTTCGGAAGTCAAAAATATAGTAGCCCCGGCCTACTCTTCCAAAGAATTAAGAGACAGCCTGGAAAGTGGAAAAAAGATTATCATTACTACCATCCAGAAGTTTCCATTTATTATTGATGGTATTTCAGATCTAAGCGACAAACGTTTCGCGGTGGTTATTGATGAAGCCCATAGTTCACAAAGTGGTTCCGCCCACGATAAGATGAATCAGTCTATGGGGCAGCAAGTTCAGGAGGAAGATGATGAAGATGTGCAGGATAAGATCATAAAAGCGATGCAGGCAAGAAAAATGCGCGGAAATGCCTCTTACTTAGCCTTTACGGCCACACCTAAGAATAATACATTAGAAAAATTTGGCGTAAAACAGCAGGACGGTTCCTTTAAGCCATTTCATCTATATTCTATGAAACAGGCTATTGAAGAAGGCTTTATCCTGGATGTGCTGGCGAATTATACCACTTATAAAAGTTATTATGAGATTGAGAAATCTATAGAAGATAATCCCCTATTCGATTCTCAAAAAGCGCAGAAAAAATTAAAGGCTTATGTAGAAAGTCATCAGCAAACAATAGATACGAAAGCCGAGGTGATCCTGGATCATTTTATTCCGAACATTGTTAATAAGAAAAAGCTGAAAGGCAAAGCAAAGGCTATGGTGGTAACGCAAAGTATCGTTTCTGCTATTCGGTATTATAAAGCTTTGAGTAGAATTCTCGAGCAACGGGGAAATCCCTTTAAGATCCTGATTGCTTTTTCCGGTGCCAAAACCGTTGATGGTATTGAATATACTGAAGCCGATATGAATGGTTTTGGCGAAAAAGATACCAAAGAAAATTTCGATAAAGACGAATACCGTATTTTGGTAGTCGCCAATAAGTACCTTACCGGTTTTGATCAGCCAAAGCTTACCGCGATGTATGTAGATAAAAAGCTGCAGGGTGTTTTGGCGGTTCAGGCTTTATCAAGATTAAACAGGTCGGCCGATAAACTGGGGAAGAAAACTGAAGATATTTTTATCCTGGATTTCTTTAATTCTACTGATGATATCCGGAATTCATTTGATCCTTTTTATACAGCCACTTCTTTAAGCGGCGCTACAGACATTAATGTACTTCATGAGATCAAAGAAACTTTAGACGAAACAGGTGTCTACGAACAGGAGGAGGTAGAACTTTTCTGTGAGAAGTTCTTTATGAAAGAAGATGCCCAGAAATTGAGTCCTATTATTGACCAGGCAGCGTATCGCTTCAATACTGAATTGGAACTGGAAGATGAAGACAAAGCCGATTTTAAGATCAAAGCCAAGCAATTCGTGAAAATTTACGGACAGATGGCTGCCATTATGCCGTATGAGATGCTTACCTGGGAAAAACTATTCTGGTTCCTGAAATTCCTTATCCCGAAACTGATCGTAAAGGATAAGGATGCCGATAATCTTGACGAATTATTAGAATCGGTAGATCTATCTACCTATGGTTTAGAGCGCACCAAATTGAATGATTCCATTGGTCTGGATGCAACAGAATCTGATGTGGATCCTCAGAATCCTAATCCGCGTGGAGCTCACGGAGAAAAAGAAGAAGATATCCTGGAAAATATCATCAGGAATTTCAATGAAAAATGGTTCCAGGGTTGGGAAGCAACACCCGATGAGCAACGCATGAAATTTATCCAGTTGAGCAAACATATTCAGGAGCATCAGGATTTTCAAACCAAGGTGGCCAATAATGCCGATAAGCAAAATAGCGACCTGGCTCTAAAGAGAATTATTGAAGACGTTATGCGAAAACAAAGAAAAAACGAACTCGATCTTTACCGCCTATATGCCAAAGACGATGCTTTCTACCAGGCATTTTTCGATACGATGAAGAGGATGGTGAATCCAAATCAATATTAACTTAAAATAATAATTATGAGTAAAGATGATGAAAAAACACCAGAGGATTTATTCTTTGAAAAACTTGACCAAGAGGAAAAAGAAAGAAAGAAAAGAGAAGATTTTGATGAAGATCATGATCCTGAATATGACGAAGATAATATAATAGATATGATGTATCCCGATGATAGAGATGAATGGGACAACGAATAAAAAATTAACTAAATAATAATAAGATGTTCAAAAATTCTGAAAAAAAAGAGGTTTCAAATCAACTCCAGGAAGCAGTAGAAAAATATAATAAGGAATTACGAGGTGTAAATGAGATAGCCGAGGAAAATTTTTCGATTAAAATTAATCTTGCTTCTAAACTTATCCCTAAAACTGAAAAGTATCTAAATAGAGTTTCGAATTGTCCTGCTGAATATTTTGAAGTTCTAAAAAAATATAAAGAAGGTAAATCTTCAATCTTAAGAATAGAAAAGGAATTATCGCAAGAAGAAGAAAAACTAAAAGAATCACATTTAAAAGAAGGAATAACAGCTGGCTCTGGTGTAGTTGGTGGGCTTGGAATAGCAACACTAGGTTCTACTGCAGCGACTGCCCTTGCTTCTACATATGGGGTAGCTTCGACTGGAGTTGCGATTTCAACTCTTTCTGGTGCAGCAGCTCAAAGCGCTACAATGGCTTGGTTAGGCGGCGGTGCAATTGCTGCAGGAGGTGGAGGTATGGCAGCTGGAACTTCATTACTTGCATTAATGGGACCTATAGGTATAGCAGCTGGAGGTTTGACCTTAGCAGGAACAGGAATTTATAAATATGTTCAGACAAATAAACAAATCAAAAAGGCGAATGAGCGTAGAAAAGAATTAAATATGTTGAGATCTAAATTTCCAACTTTAGTGACCGATTTTAAAAATGATTCTAAATTAGTTAAACAAACTGGTGATACAGCTCTTCATCATTTAAATTATCTAACAAAATATTCGCCAATCAACTATTATCAGTTTTCCGAGGTTGAAAAGAAAGAGCTTGAAGGTTATATAAAAAGTTTAACTATTCTGACCTCCAATCTCAAAGGGGACAAACTTGGGTGAGAATTTAAATGTGATATTACAGCAAGGCGGCATACGCGAATTTGAAAGAACTGGAGTTTACCCAGAATATCTATTTTTCAACCTGCTCGGTACTAAACAAAGCTGGAGAATAAGGATTAAGCAGAAACCACAGCAGGGAGTACTAAAAAGTAAAGGAGCAGCCGCCTACGAATATAGCTTTGACGGCCACTTTTGTCAAATTAGAAAAGTCAATAGTGATGGATCTTTCTCTGTCTGGATGGAACTTGAAAGTATTAGTATAGAAATGCGAGATTAAAAAAAATTATATAAAACCTTTTTGCTACAAATAATCAACCTGAATTCTGGTGAGAAGTTTGGTTTAATGTTGATTCATCTATAAAATTATAGCTTTATTTTCAAACTAGCTAAGCCTTCTTTTCACACTGTCAAAAGCTTTTAACACGAAAAAAACAGCGAACAATTGATAGATCAGTGAAAATAAAGCAATAAAAATGTTACTCCTGGTCCAGGTAGCGAAAAAGGTCCAAAGCCATAAAATGCCTGCAGCCAGAATCCAGACTATAAGAGAGCCATCACCGGTATTAATCATTACTGCAAAAGTTAGACAAAAGAGTGAAGCAATCCCTCTAATAATAACACCTATCCCAAAAATATTATGATCATATTTTTCTCGAGCTGTCGACCATAAAAAATAGCCAAGCCATAAAAAAGCGAGTATTCCGAGAATTATTCCAATTATTATCAATGCTGTCATTCTACTTACTTTTTATTTGTTCTTCGTAAATTTTCAAGTTGTATTTTTTGATCTTATTAGGAATAGCGAAAAACTGGTTGATTGGCCAAATAAGAAGTAAAGATATTGGAAGAATACTGGCAAATTCACCAGTCGAAATCATAAAGATATGAGCAAATATCGGTAAACAAATAAACCAATATAATAATTGCATTTTCCATTTACCAACATATGCATATGGTGCTTGGAAAATGAAAAATAAGATATATGCTTGCTGTTTAGACAGTAATTTTGCTTTGAGAGAATTTGTATTCATATGTTTTAAAAATTAAATTTAGCAACCTAATAGATTGTTTAGTTTAGTTGTTCTTTATTTAGGACTATCTCATAAACTGTGTAAATAGAAAAATAACAGGGGTCGCGACCCCTGTTATTTTTTTGTCTAATTTTAAATTTTACACAGTATGAAAAAAGAGGATTTATTTAACGATGAATTT
>Ga0098069_100546_pt1 | contig 14530 bp, 14 predicted proteins | sample 27_taG_FD_92584 | JGI IMG/M metagenome (GOLD analysis project Ga0098069, IMG submission 92584) | Marine viral communities from Cariaco Basin, Caribbean Sea - 27_WHOI_OMZ | ecosystem: Environmental > Aquatic > Marine > Oceanic | place: Caribbean Sea: Cariaco Basin | collected 2014-11-09 | reverse complement strand
TTCATAATCATTCACAATTTGTCTTTTGAACTCATCGGAGAACTTCCGATGTTTACTGAGCAATCGAATATTTGACTTCATGTAAGTTGATTTTATGGTCAACCTATATCAGGGACGTACAAATTTCATTCTGAACACTGAACACCGAACACTGATCACTAAACCCGAACTTCAATCCCCTGCTTCTTCATTTCCTGCTTAAGATCCCTGATCTCGATCTCTTTAAAGTGGAACACACTCGCCGCCAGTGCAGCATCGGCTTTCCCTTTTGTAAATGCCTCGCAAAAATGCTCTTTATTCCCTGCCCCACCTGAAGCAATCACAGGAATACTCAGCATTTCAGATATTTTCTCCAGGGCTTCATTGGCAAAACCGGCTTTTGTACCATCGTGGTCCATGGAAGTGAAGAGAATCTCTCCGGCCCCTCTTTCCTCAACTTCTTTTACCCAGTCAAAAAGGTCAATTTCTGTCGGTACTTTTCCACCTACCAAGTGCACCAGCCATTTTCCTTTTACCTGCTTGGCATCAACAGCCACAACAATGCACTGCCTGCCAAATTTTGCTGCCAATTCATTGATCAACTGCGGATTTTTTACCGCCGCCGAATTGATCGCCACTTTATCGGCTCCATTCTGAAGCAGCACATCCACATCTTCTACTGAAGATATTCCGCCGCCAACAGTAAACGGAATATTTACGGTGGCCGCCACTTTTCGAACCAGTTCTGCCAGGGTTTTTCTTTTCTCTTCGGTGGCTGAAATATCCAGGAAAACCAGCTCATCTGCGCCCGACTTTGAGTAAATCTCTGCCAGCTCCACCGGATCTCCGGCGTCACGCAGACTCACAAAATTGACCCCTTTTACAGTTCTTCCGTCTTTAATGTCAAGACAGGGAATTATTCTTTTTGTCAGCATTATTTTAAATTATTGATATGAGATTTGAGACGTGAGATTCTTTTTCACAAATCCTGCCTCTTATTTTAATATTTCAGATTTGGTGCTGGTGCTTGGAATTTGGTGCTTGGAATTTGGTTCTTGGAATTTGGTGCTTGGAATTTGGTGCTTAAATTTATAAAACAAACTCTTCCAGTTGCTTTAAACTGATCCTGTTTTCATAGATCGCCTTCCCTAAAATGGCTCCTTCGCAACCTATTTCCTGCAGTTTGGGAAGATCTTCAAATTGGGATATTCCTCCCGAAGCGATAAGTTTTATGCCGGGAATTTCCTGCAGTATCTTTTGATATAATCCAAAAGAAGGGCCCTGCAGCATTCCATCTTTGGCGATGTCTGTGCAGATCACATACTGAATTCCATTTTCAAAGTACTTCTGAATAAAAGGAATCAAATCCTCTTCCGACTCTTCCAACCAGCCACTCACAGCAACTTTTTCGTCTTTCGCATCTGCGCCTAAAATGATCTTTTCACTACCGTACTTCTCAAGCCACGAAAGAAAAACATCCCGGTCTTTAACCGCAATACTGCCGCCGGTGACCTGGGAAGCTCCGCTGTTAAAGGCGATCTCCAAATCTTTATCCGATTTGAGCCCGCCGCCAAAATCAACTTGAAGGCCAGTTCCCGAAGCTATTTGTTCAAGCACCTTATAATTTACGATATGTTTTGACTTGGCGCCGTCAAGATCCACCAGGTGCAAATATTGTATGCCGTGATCCTCGAATTGCTTCGCCACCTCCAGCGGATTCTCATTATATATCTTTTTTGAATTGTAATCACCCTGGGAAAGTCGAACACACTTTCCGTCGATGATGTCTATGGCTGGAATGATCCTCATTTGAAGTTAGAGTTTAGTAGTGAGTATTGAGATGTGCAATGTCACCTCGAGCGGAGTCGAGAGGTTTGTCTTGACCCTTCGACTCCGCTCAGGGAGACAAACCTGATCTGTATTAATAATCATCGTCATAATTTCAAAAAATTTTCCAGAATTTTCTCTCCTGCACTGCTGCTCTTTTCCGGGTGAAATTGTACTCCGTAAAAATTATTTTTTTGTAGCGCCGAAGAATAATTCACGCCATAGTCACATTTGGCAATGGTTTCAGAACAAATGGGCGCGTAAAAACTGTGTACCAGGTATACAAATTCATTTTCAGATACCCCCTCAAAAATGTCACTTTTGAGCTCTTTTATCCGGTTCCAGCCTATGTGCGGCACCTTCAAGTTTTTTTCAAAATGAATTACATCCACATCAAAAATCCCCAAGCCTTCGGTATCACCTTCTTCCGAGCGATTACACATCAGCTGCATACCCAGGCAAATTCCCAGCACCGGCTGCTTCAGCTGCGGAATTACTTTGTCAAGACCGGTGTTCTTTAGCTTTTTCATGGCAGAACTTGCCTCTCCTACTCCCGGAAAAATGACTTTATCGGCCGACTTAATTTCTTGGGCATCACTGCTCAAGATTCCTGTGTAGCCCAGCCGCTCCAAAGCAAATTTTATGCTCTGTATATTCCCCGCTCCGTAATCTATAATTACTATTTTCATTTCTTTTAATCTAAAGTCTAAGATCTAACGTCTAGCATCTAATTACAGCATTCCTTTCGTTGACGGCAAAATCATCTTTTCAGCATCTCTTTTTACAGCGACCTTAATTGCTTTCGCAAAAGCCTTAAAAATTGCCTCAATTTTGTGATGTTCATTAGTGCCCTCAGCTTTGATATTTAGGTTGGCTTTAGCACCATCGGTAAAAGATTTAAAGAAGTGATAGAACATTTCCGTAGGCATTGCCCCTATCATTTCCCTCTTAAAATCGGCTTCCCAAACCAGCCAGTTTCTCCCGCCAAAATCTATGGCTACCTGCGCCAGGCAATCATCCATAGGCAACGCAAAACCGTAACGCTCAATGCCGAGTTTGTTTCCCAGGGCTTTCGAAAAAACCTCGCCCAAAGCAATCGCCGTGTCTTCTATGGTGTGGTGTTCATCTACTTCCAGGTCGCCTTTTACAGCAATATCCAGGTCCATCTGGCCGTGACGGGCAATCTGGTCGAGCATGTGGTCAAAGAATTTAATTCCGGTGTCGATCTTGCTTTTCCCGGTACCGTCCAGGTTTATGGCGATAAAAATATCGGTTTCATTGGTTTTCCTGCTAATGCAGGCCGTGCGCTCTTCCAGCTTCAAAAAGCTGTAAATATCTTTCCAGGAACTGGTTTCCAGCCGAATAAACTTCTTCAGCTCATCTTTTTTTACTGAAATTTCAGCACTTCCCAATTCTTCATGACCCGTGATAAAAATTCCTTTGGCGCCCAGGTTTTTTGCCAGCTCCATATCGGTTAGCCTGTCCCCCAATACAAATGAATTTTCCAGATCGTATTTTTCAGCATCAAAATAGGCTTTTAGGAGTCCGGTGCCGGGTTTTCGGGTGGGTGCATTATCTTCGGGAAAAGTGCGGTCAATCACTATTTCTGAAAATTTCACACCTTCATTCTCAAACGCCTTCAGAATAAAATTCTGCACCGGCCAAAAAGTGTCTTCCGGAAAGGAATTTGTTCCCAAACCATCCTGATTGGTGACCATGACCAGCTCATAATCAAGTTCTTTTACTATCCTTGGCAGATACTGAAAAACTTCAGGAAAAAACTCCAGTTTTTCAAAATGATCAAGTTGATAATCTTCGGGCTCAAGAACCAGTGTGCCGTCACGATCTATAAATAATACTTTTTTCATGCTTCAAGTTGCCTTAATTTCTTTAATAATTCCATATTTTCTTCGGGAGTGCCCACGGTAAACCTCAATGTGTTCTCGCATAACTGCTGACTGCTTCGGTTGCGCACCACCACACCGGCTTCCAGTAATTGGCGGTATTTCGCTGTGGCATCCTCTACCCTCACCAGCAAAAAGTTAGCATCTGACGGAAAAATCTCCTTCACAAATGCCATTTTTGAGAGGTTAGCCTGCAGTAACTCCCTTTCCTGAAGAATAAGTTGCAGCTCGCGGTTCACCTCTTCAGGTTTTGAAAGCCGGTCCAGGGCTCTTTGCTGCGTGAGCTCGTTCACGTTGTACGGAGGTTTGATCTTGTTGAGCAGGTTGATAATTTCTTCGGAAGCGTAGCAAATCCCAAGCCTTATTCCCGCCAGGCCATAAGCTTTGGAGAGCGTTTGCGTGATCACCAGGTTCGGAAATTCTTCCAGCCGCTGAAGCCAGCTCTCTTCGGCTGAAAAATCTATGTACGCCTCATCAATAACTACAAGTCCGTTAAAATTCTTCAGGATTTTCTCTACGGAAGCTTCGGAAAATGAATTCCCGGTGGGATTGTTGGGTGAGCACAGGAAGATAATTTTAGTCTGTGCATCTATTTTTTCAAGAATGGCTGCAACATCGGGTTGAAAATCGCTTTTTAAAACCACTTCCCTGTCTTCAATTTCATTAAGGCCTGCCAGGACCTTATACATGCCATAAGTTGGCGGCAGGGTGATCACGTTATCTACCTGCGGCCTGCAACAAGCCCGGAAAATTAAATCCAATACCTCATCGCTGCCATTGCCCAGCAAAATTTTGTTCCCAGAAACCCCTTTTTGAGAGGCCAGCACTTCCTTCAGCTTTGCCTGTTGCGGATCGGGATAGCGATTTATGCCATTCTCAAAAGGATTTTCATTGGCATCCAAAAATGTCATTTTTCGGCCGTCAGTTTTATATTCGTCGCGTGCCGAAGAATAGGGTTTCATCTTTAGCACATTTGGACGCACCAGTTTTTCCAGGTTAAAACTGCTATTCATTGTTCAGAGTTTTTAATTTCTTCAACCTTAAAGCCACCGCATTTTTGTGCGCCTGTAAACCTTCAGCCTCTGCCATTAATTCGATAGAAGGCCCTATCTTCTGGATTCCTTCCGAAGATATCTTTTGGAAAGTAATAGCCTTGGTAAAACTGTCGAGGTTTACGCCGCTGTACTGCCTGGCATAGCCATTGGTTGGAAGCGTGTGATTGGTACCCGAGGCATAATCCCCCGCACTTTCGGGCGTATAGTTGCCAATAAATACAGAACCCGCGTTATTGATTCCATCCACAAAAAAATCAGGATTCGAGGTACAAATAATGAAATGTTCGGGGGCATATTCATCGATAAGTTCAAGGGCTTTTTCCGAAGAACTCATGTAAATGAACCGGGAGTGTGCAATGGCTGCCCGGGCAATTTCCTTCCGCGGAAGTTCTTCCAGTTGCTTCTCAATTTCTGAAGCCACCTGCTCCAGAAGCTCTTTTGAAAGGGAAACAAGCACCACCTGACTATCGGCACCGTGTTCGGCCTGCGACAGCAAATCGGACGCTACGAAAGCAGCATCGGCGGTGTCATCGGCAACTACAAGTAACTCCGACGGTCCCGCAGGCATATCTATGGCAACATTATATTTGGTGGCCAGCTGTTTGGCAACAGTAACATATTGGTTTCCGGGGCCAAAGATTTTATAGACCTTTTCAATACTTTCTGTACCAAAAGTCATTGCCGCGATCGCCTGGATCCCGCCCACTTTATATATTTTCTGAATACCGCAGAGTTGGGCTGCGTAAAGGATCGCCGGGTTCACAGAACCGTCTTTTGCCGGCGGAGTACACAAAATCACTTCTTTACAGCCAGCAATTTGCGCAGGGACGGCAAGCATCAAGATGGTGGAAAACAAAGGCGCCGAGCCTCCCGGAATGTACAAGCCCACCTTCTGAATTGGGCGTTTTTCCTGCCAGCATTCCACTCCGGAAACAGTTTCTACTGTCACCCTTCCTGTCTTCTGCGCAGCGTGAAACTTCCGGATATTTTCTTTGGCAAGGCCAATGGCGGTTTTAAGTTCTTCAGAAAGGCCGGCCGAAGCCTTCGCGATTTCTTCCGAAGCCACCTCAAAATTATCAGAATTAAAGCCGTCAAAAATCCGGGAATAATTCTTTACCGCGGCATCGCCACCAGCTTTTACTTCCCTGAAAATTTGTTCTACAACCTGCTCAATATCTTCTACAGTCTTTGTGGGGCGCTCTAAAATTGCTTCCCATTCCTGTTTTTCGGGATCAAAAAATTTCTTCATTTTTTCGGCTTTTAGAGTACCATTTTTTCAATAGGGGCCACAAGTATACCTTCGGCACCGTTTTGTTTTAATTCATCTATTACTTCCCAAAACCTTTCTTCTGAAATCACCGTGTGCAGTGAACTCCAGCCCTCTTCAGCCAGGGGAAGAACCGTTGGGCTTCTCATTCCCGGCAACAATTTGATCACGGCATCGAGTTTTGAATTGGGCACATTCATTAAAATATATTTTGAATTTCGGGCCCGTAGAACAGATTTGATCCTGAACTGCAATTTCTTTAAAACCTCCTCTCTTTCCGAATCAATTCGCGGAGAAACTGCCAGTACTGCTTCACTTTTCAGCATCACTTCCACTTCCTTGAGATTGTTCTTAAAAAGGGTGCTTCCGCTGGAAACTATATCGCAAATTGCATCGGCCAGGCCTATGTTGGGAGCAATTTCAACCGAGCCGTTGATGATGTGAAGGTCGGCTGTAATTCCCTTTTTTGAGAGGTATTCTTTAACGGTATTGGGGTAAGAAGTGGCAATTTTTGCTCCCTGCAGATCTTCAATCCCTGAATATTTCACCGATTTTGGCACGGCCAGGGAAACACGGCATTTTGAAAATCCCAGCTTTTCTGCCATGATGATGTCTTCTCCTTTTTCTACCAGCACATTCTCGCCAATGATTGCGGCATCTACCACACCATCTCTAAGGTACTGCGGAATGTCGCCGTTGCGCAGATAAAAAACTTCAAGAGGAAAATTCCCCGAAGCCGCTTTGAGCTGCTCCCTGCCATTATCTACCGAAATTCCCGCGTCTTTAAGGAGCTTTAAAGAATCATCGTGTAACCTACCCGATTTTTGTACTGCTATTCTAATTCTGTTCATTTTGGTTGTTTTTATGTTCAGGCAGACCAAAGGGAATAAAAAAACCCGTTTGAGCTGCTCAAACGGGTTTTTGAAATATGAGTTATACACATACCAATCTCACCTCGCAAGAGCGAATGAATGAGAATGATGATGATGTAGTTGTTTTGCTTTCATTATGTGAGACAAAAATAAATTTTTATTTCAATTTCAGGAAATAAAATGTAAAAAATTAATTACCTCCTAGAATTAGCGGCATTCCATCTTCTCCCGAACCTACAACCACAACCTTCGCATTGGGAGATTTGGCAAGCTCTAAAGTTGCCTGAATCCCTTTTTCGCGCAACACCAAAGGTGTCAACGAAGCATCGAGAATCCTGTTTGCACGGGCTTTACCCTCTGCATCAATTCTCTGTCTTTCGGCTTCCTGTTCGGCTTTTGTCAACCGGAATTCATATTCGAGAGATTCCTGTTCCTGGCGCAGTTTACGTTCAATGGCCTCTTTTATGGTTGAGGGTAAAGAAACATCCCTCACAAGAACTTCATTGATTTGCACATATTGATCTTTAAGTAGTTTTTGAGTCTCTTCAAAGATCTCCTGCTGTATAGCCTCCCTTTTACTTGCGTAAAGCTGTTCAGGATTATATCTACCAACTACAGCACGGGCTGCAGAGCGCACTGCGGGTTGCAACACCCTTTGCACGTAAGCCTCACCTCTTTCTTTATGCAGCGAGCCCAGATCTTCATAATCTGGCTGAAACCAAATGGAAGCATCCAGTTTAATTTCCAGACCATTTGAAGAAAGAACCTGCATTTTTTCATCCAAAGACTGTTGACGCACTTCATAAACGAAGATCTTGTTCCACGGAGCTACAAAGTGAAATCCTTCACCAAGCGGGGGTTCATCTGTTACCACCCCACCACCAAAGGTTTGATAAAGCACTCCTGCTTCACCCGAGTTGATAGTGACTGTAGATTTGGCAACGAGAATAATTAAGATAATTCCTGCAAAGAGAATTGGCAGGCCAATTTTGGGCAATCTGTCCATAAGTAATAAATAATAAGAATTTAAATAAGGCCGTAATACTTCCTTAGGAACCACTCTGCGCCAAGCGCTAAAACAATGATCCCCAGCAGGTATTTCCAGTCGATCAAAGATACGTCCTTTTCACGGCTTTTTTGAATTGTAGCGTAAGAATCGTTCGATAATAAATCCTGCTTGAGCTGTTCAAAATCCTGAAGAAAATAAAGCTGTTCCCCTTTTTGATCTGCAATTTGCCGCAGCCCTTCCAGGTTTGCCCTGCCAAATTGTTGCTCTACATCAAAATCGAGGATCCTGAAACTGCCAGAGCGGGCTAAGCCTCCGGTAGTTTCCCGAACGCTGAAATTGTAATCTCCGGCAGGAAGACTACTCAAATCTACCTTATAAGAATTACCTTTAAGCAGTAAGGGGATTTGTCGCTGCTCATTTGTTTGTTGATTTTCCAGGGCAATTTCAAGCCGTGCACGGGGATCAAAAATGAAACTTTGATCAAAGTAATCTGCCGAAATTACAACTTCTTCACTGCCATTGTACAAAGGCTCATACTGCACCAGCAACCTGTCCTGCCTGCCTTTTGAGGCCAGGAACTGCACCATCTTCCCTATAAGCTCATCAAACTTCTCAAAAGAGCCGGTTTCCCGAAACACCAGGCTTCGCCAGCGCCAAATGTCAGCTCCAAAAATATAAGCAACTTTAGAATTTCCGGCAGCACCCACGCCCATTAAAGGAACATCTGTTTCCACACCCTGCACCTCTCTGTACAACAGCACATCAAGATTTTCAGGAGCATTAAAATCTCCGAAATTGCCTTTAAGCGGCGGAAAATCCTGATACCCGATATCTTCAGTCTGAAAAGCTTTGAAGTTCTCACTCCAAATGGGAAAGAATTCTTCTGACTGACCGGTAAGCTCCTGGTCAAAAAGATCCTGCTGGCGGTTCAGGAAATTCCAGTCTGTTTCTGGGCCTGTGATGAGGAAATAATTTTGGTTTTGGGACTGGAGCAGGTCCATTAAAGTTTTAAATCGCGCATCGGGCTGGTACAGGATGACAAGCTGGTATTCTTTTGCATCTTCAACTTCAGCAATAGGTTTCAGCTCTACTTCCCTTTGCCGGTTAGATTCAATGGCGTTTTGCAGCGCCCCCAAATCGGGGTGTAGAATCGAATAAGCAATAAGCACTTTTGTACGTTCATCAATAACTTCCACGGCAAATTCGCGGGTATTGTTGAGCAGGTTTTTCTCAGCATCAACAGCCTGGAGCCGCAGGCTGTAATTATGAACCCCCACGGCACCAGCCATAAGCTCAACTCTTATTACTTCGGAATTATCTTGAGGTGAAAATGAAAGCCGCTCTGAATGCAGCACTGAACTTCCTTCCAGAATTTCCAGTTTTGTCGCTGCTGAAGATTTTCCGGAGTAATTCAGTATGATCTCCACCGGAAATCGGTTGTTCAAAAAGGCATATTTATTAACGTTGATCCTGGAAATCCCCAAATCCTCATAATTCAGCGTATCGCCCACCACCACCGGAAGTACGGGCTGCCGGTAACGCGCGGCCACAAAAGCCATTTCTTCGCCTAAAGTCTGATTTCCGTCAGTAATAAGCAGGGTTGGGGCCACCTGCTTTTCATAAAGTGCCGAAAGGCCATTGAAAACGGCAGGAAGATTGGTTTGCGGGGCATCAAAGGAGAGCGAATCGCTCTGTTCAAGTTCTTTTCCGAAGGAAAAAAACACAATGTCAAAATTTTCCTGCAATTCCCGGTCGCCGCGGATAGCTTCAGCAAAATTCCTGACCTCTTCTCCTGCTCCAAAAGTTGCGATGGAAGAGGAATTATCTACAGCGAGTACCAAAGCAGGTTTTTCAGTATAATACCGGGTACTGTTCATCTTTGGATTGATAAGCAACACCAGAAGTGCAAAGGTGGCCAGAAAACGAAGGCATCCAAAAATGGCATTTTTGGCACCCCGCTTTTTTGTTTTGTAGAAATACTGGAACAGCGCCACTACCAAAGCAAGCACAAAAGAAAGGAGAATAAGTAAAAATGTTGAAACCGGCATTTAATAGTTTAGAGAAAGAAAAGTACGCAAATAATGCCAAGAGAAAAAGGCTGCTTAAAAGTTCATTCCCCAAAATGCCCTTTTTAAGCAGCCTTAATATTAAATATTCAATATTCAATATAAAATTTAGGTAAGCATTCCGCCATCTACATTTATAACCTGGCCTGTAATGTAGGCACTCAGGTCACTGGCGAGGAAAACACAGGTATTTGCAATATCTTCGGGTGTTCCGCCTCTTTTTAAAGGAATAGCCTCTCTCCAGCCCTCTACAGTTTTTTCGTCGAGTTTTCCTGTCATTTCAGTCTCAATGAAACCCGGGGCGATTACGTTGGTCCTGATGTTTCGGGAACCAAGTTCAAGGGCCATGGATTTGGAGAAACCAATCATCCCGGCTTTTGAAGCGGCATAGTTTGCCTGCCCGGCATTTCCTTTTACCCCAACCACACTACTCATGTTGATGATGCTTCCCTGGCGCTGTTTAAGCATGCTGCGCTGCACAGCTTTGGTCATATTAAATACAGATTTAAGGTTGACATCAATTACTTTGTCAAAGTCTTCTTCGCTCATTCGCATAAGGAGATTGTCTTTGGTAATACCGGCATTATTTACGAGTACATCTATGCTTCCGAAATCTTCAAGAACGTTTTTCACAAGTTCTTCGGCCTCTTTGAAGTCGGCTGCATTTGACTTATAACCTTTTGCTTTTATGCCCAGTTCCTGAAGTTCTTTCTCGAGCTGGATGGCAGCTTCGGCAGAAGAACTGTAAGTAAAAGCGACATTGGCACCGTGTTTTGCAAAAACCTCGGCTATTCCTTTACCAATCCCTCTACTGGCACCGGTAATGATAGCATTTTTTCCTTCTAATAATTTCATGATTAATTATCTGTTTTCCTGGTGTGGATTAATTTCTTTCAAATATAACAAAAGAAGTGGTGAGGACTAAAAAACCTCCGAAAACTGCCATTTTTGACAAGTTACGGAGGTTTTTTATGATCTTTAAGCGGGAAATAATTATCCCATCACTTCTTTAACTTTCTTGCCAATTTCGGCAGGAGAATCAACCACATGGATTCCATTCTCTCTTAAAATGGCTTTTTTAGCCTGTGCTGTATCTTCACTTCCGCCTACAATTGCGCCGGCGTGACCCATTGTTCTTCCTTTTGGCGCAGTTTCTCCGGCTATGAAACCAACAACCGGCTTCTTGTTGCCGTTCTCTTTCACCCATCTTGCGGCATCGGCTTCAAGCTGACCGCCAATTTCCCCAATCATTACGATACATTCAGTCTCATCGTCGTTCATTAATAGCTCTACAGCCTCTTTTGTAGTGGTCCCAATAATTGGATCTCCCCCAATCCCGATGGCAGTAGTAATTCCAAGCCCCTGTTTTACCACCTGATCGGCAGCTTCATAAGTAAGGGTTCCCGATTTTGAAACGATCCCAACTTTACCTTTTTTGAATACGAAACCGGGCATGATTCCCACTTTGGCTTCTTCGGGAGTTATCACTCCGGGACAGTTAGGGCCAACAAGACGACAATCTTTATCTTTAATATAATCGGCAGCTTTAATCATATCGGCAACCGGGATACCTTCGGTGATCGTGATGATTACCTTGATACCTGCGTCTGCTGCTTCCATAATGGCATCGGCTGCAAAAGCCGGTGGCACAAAAATAATTGAAACGTCGGCCCCTGTTTCTTTAACAGCATCAGAAACGGTGTTAAAAACAGGCTTTTCAAGATGTTTTTGACCTCCTTTTCCGGGGGTAACACCACCTACCACATTCGTTCCATACTCGATCATCTGGCCGGCGTGAAAAGTACCTTCACTTCCGGTAAATCCTTGTACAATTATTTTTGAATCTTTATTGACTAAAACGCTCATAGTTGATTATTTGATTTTTCAGTTGCAAAATTAGGTTTTTATAAAAGAAACCTAAAGGGTTTTATTAATTAATTGGAAGGAAAGAATCCAGATTCTCAGGGCTGTCATCGGCCTGCTGACTGATTTGATGGCCTTTGTACATTTTCCCGTCCTTACATTCCCAAATAGAAATAAAATGAGCCATAGGAAGTTCTTCATCGGGGTTCTCTACAGTTCTCACATAATAAGTAAAGCGGATGGTAACCGTATCCCCATCGCTTAGGAGGTGACTAATATCGGCCCGCAGATGATCAAAAGATTGAGAAAGTTCCTTAGACATGCCGGCTATTTCTGAATAACCCAACTTATGGAAGCCGGCGCTACTGTTCCAGAACAGCTGTGCTTCGGGATGAAGGTAATCTTTTACAGATTCAGGATTTTTGTAAAAATCTGATGAATAGAATTTCGCAACGCAATCTTTAGGTGTTAAGCTCATATCAACCGTTTATTTTTTCCATCAATTTAGGCAATCGGCGCAAAAGTGCCAACTCTTTAAGCCACTCGCGAGACTCCATTGCCGGATTTCCCGAATATACGGTATTTTCTTTAGTTGATTTTGTGATCCCGGCCTGCCCCATCATTACACCGCCTTTTTTAACCACAATCCCGCTTCGGAAGCCAACCTGCCCCCAAACGGTTACATCATCTTCAATAACCACTGCGCCGGCAATGCCCACCTGCGAAGCGATAAGGCAGTTTTCCCCAATTACCGTATCGTGCCCCACCTGGATTAAGTTATCAAGCTTGGTTCCCTTACCAATGGTGGTGTCACCGGTCACACCTTTGTCTATAGTGCAATTGGCACCAATATCCACGTTGTCTTTGATCACCACTCTGCCACCCGATATAAGTTTATCGTAACCTTCGGGACGTTTCTTGTAGTAAAAAGCATCTCCCCCTAAAACGCTACCTGAATGTATGGTAACATTATCTCCAATAATAGTGTTATCGTAAATACTTACGTTGGCATGAATAAGACAGTTCTTACCAATTTTCACATTGTTCCCCACAAACGCGCCCGGTTGTATCACACTTCCTTCTCCCACTTCTGCGGAAGCAGCCAGGTTTGAAGTAGCTTTTTCAAAAGGCTTAAAGTACCTGGTAAGCTTATTGAAATCCCTGAAGGGATCATCTGAGATCAATAAAGCCTTTCCTTCAGGACATTCCACTTCTTTGTTGATAAGTACAATGGTAGCTGCGGAATTCAGGGCTTTATCGTAGTACTTCGGATGATCTACAAACACAATATCTCCCGGGCTTACCACATGGATCTCGTTCATTCCCAAAACTGGAAAATCTGCCGGCCCCACAAATTCCGAAGAAATTATGGTAGCAATCTGCTCAAGGGTATGTTTTTGCGGGAACTTCATGTATTAGTAGTGAGTAATTAGTAGTGAGTACTGTTTTAAATTTTCTGATCACTGATCACCGATCACTGATCACTATTCTTTTATCCTTTCCTTGTAAGTTCCTTTTTCGGTTTCGATCTTGATCTTATCCCCTTCATTGATAAAAAGCGGAACGTTAACTTCGGCACCAGTCTCTACTGTCGCAGGCTTGGTAGCGTTGGTTGCAGTGTTCCCTTTTACTCCGGGCTCTGTATGGGTTACTTCAAGAATCACACTTGCAGGCATCTCTACAGAAAGTGGCATTTGATCTTCGGTGTTAATCAGGATCGTAACCACTTCCCCTTCTTTAAGAAGCCCCGGTGCATCCAGTGCATTTTCCGTAAGGCGAATCTGGGTGTAATCTTCGGTATTCATGAAGTGGTAGAATTCCCCGTCGTTATAAAGGAACTGGAACTTATGGGTTTCTACCCTAACGTCATCAATCTTGTGGCCTGCAGAAAAGGTATTTTCAATCACCTTTCCGGTAGTCACACTTTTTAGTTTTGTTCTTACGAAAGCAGGACCTTTACCGGGCTTTACGTGAAGGAATTCAATAATTTTGAAGATATCGTGGTTGTATCTTATGCACAACCCGTTTCTAATATCACTTGTACTTGCCATTTTTGCGACTTATTAATTTGTACTAATATATCCTTTCATAATTCCGCGCTGGGAATTTTTGATAAATTCTAAAATATCATCTCTTTCGGAAGTTGCTTCCATTTCGGCTTCGATGATGGCCACTGCCTGGGTATTGTTGTAGTTCTTTTGGTAGAGGATTCGGTAAATATCCTGGATCTCCCTGATCTTTTCCGTAGAAAAACCACGGCGTCTCAGGCCTATTGAGTTCACCCCCACGTAAGACAAGGGCTCCCTACCCGCTTTTACGAAGGGAGGAACATCCTTACGCACCAATGAACCACCGGTTACAAAGGCGTGACTCCCTATGCTGCAGAACTGCTGAATAGCAGCCATACCTGCAAGCACCACATAATCGCCCACATTAATGTGACCGGCCAGAGTACTGTTATTGGAAAAAATACAGTTGTCTCCCACCACACAGTCGTGCGCAATGTGACAGTAAGCCATGATCCAGCAATTACTGCCAATCTTGGTCTTCATCCTGTCGGTTGTACCACGGTTAATGGTCACACATTCCCTAATTGTGGTATTATCGCCAATTTCGGTAAGTGTATCTTCGTCATTAAATTTTTTGTCCTGAGGAACAGCAGAAATAACGGCACCGGGAAAAATATTA
>Ga0098069_100545_pt1 | contig 14552 bp, 24 predicted proteins | sample 27_taG_FD_92584 | JGI IMG/M metagenome (GOLD analysis project Ga0098069, IMG submission 92584) | Marine viral communities from Cariaco Basin, Caribbean Sea - 27_WHOI_OMZ | ecosystem: Environmental > Aquatic > Marine > Oceanic | place: Caribbean Sea: Cariaco Basin | collected 2014-11-09 | reverse complement strand
CCATTCTCGCGGGAACAGCGCACTATTATCTACCAGCGGGCGAAGAACGTGCTCGACAAGCGACCATTCGGCTCACAGTTAGGCATGTACGAGGAGGGCTTTGAATGGATGAACCACTCGCTCACCCCAACCCGACTCGACAGCAGTGACTTCCGGATTCTGATCGGCAAAAACTGCGAGAAACCTTACAGTGCCAGCGTTTTCAATATCTCCGCCATGAGCTTTGGCTCACTCTCCGCCAACGCCATTCTCAGCCTGAACACCGGTGCAAAGAAGGGCGGCTTCTACCACGATACGGGGGAAGGATCGATCTCCCGCTACCATCGGGAACCCGGTGGAGATCTGGTCTGGGAAATCGGTTCCGGCTATTTCGGTTGCCGGCATCCCGACGGCTCCTTCAATGCCGAGATGTTCGAAAGGAATGCCACCCTGGACCAGGTCAAAATGATAGAGGTCAAACTATCTCAAGGGGCAAAACCAGGCCACGGTGGCATTTTACCTGGTGCAAAAGTGACCCCCGAAATCGCTGAAGCCCGAGGCGTTCAGGTTGGCGAAGATTGTATTTCACCCGCCAGCCATTCCGCCTTTTCCACCCCCATTGAACTGCTGGAATTCCTCGAACAGCTGCGAAGCCTCTCCGGCGGCAAACCGGTCGGCTTCAAGCTCGCCATTGGCCACCCCTGGGAATGGTTCGCCATCGTTAAGGCCATGCTGAAGACTGGCAAAAAGCCCGATTTCATCGTGGTTGATGGCGGCGAAGGCGGCACCGGTGCGGCGCCACTGGAGTTCATCAATCGCCTTGGCATGCCGATGACTGAAGCCCTGCTTCTGGTTCATAACACACTGGTGGGTACCCACCTGCGCGAAGACATCGCCATTGGCGCCGCAGGCAAGATTACGTCCGCTTTCAATATTGCCCGTACCCTTGCTCTGGGAGCGGACTGGTGTAATTCCGCCAGGGGCTACATGTTTTCCCTGGGCTGCATCCAGGCATTGAATTGTCATACCGGCCGCTGTCCCAGCGGGGTCGCAACGCAAGATCCCCGTCGTGGCAATAAACTGGACGTCCCCTTGAAAAGCGAGCGGGTATTCAACTTCCATAAGAACACCCTGGATGCCCTCCAGAATCTGCTTGAGGCCTCGGGGCTCCGGCATCCCTCTGAGCTTGGCCCGGAGCACATCTTCCGTCGCGTCTCCAAAACCGAAGTGCATAGCTATCTGGACCTGTTTCCGTTCCTCGAACCGGGAGCACTACTGGAGGGCAAAACCGGCCTTAGGGTGTTCGATAAGTACTGGGAAAGCGCCCAACCGGATACCTTCGAGCCGCCGGAATTCATCCTGGCACTGCGGGAGACCAAGTTACGTTGATTTCGAGAGAAATTCGCCAGCCCGGTGTTTATTTTTAGCCTGGGCTGGTGTAGACTTCGCTCCCGCTAAGCCACTGAGATAAACCTTGTTTCTCGGCGGCTTGCAGTTTACGGGGCGTAGCGCAGCTTGGTAGCGCACTTGCATGGGGTGCAAGGGGTCGTAGGTTCAAATCCTACCGTCCCGACCAGAATTCCCCGAAAAGGCAGACACTTAAAAGGCGTCTGCCTTTTTTCGTTTTGGGCCAACCAAAATACAACCAATAGAAAACCAAAACCCCCTACTCTGCAGCAACCTCTACCCATCGAATTTCATCGTGTCCCGAGTCATAGTTGCTGGTCATTTTTGCGCTGGCATGGCCCGCCAATTGTTGCGGGTCTACTCCCTTGTCCCGATAGTTCTTGATGCCCAGCGCCCGGATCTCGTGGAACGTTGGCAGCTCATTTTCAGGCACGCCATCGAACAAGCCGGATTCGTCCCGGGCTTCAGCGAATGCCCTGGTAATCATCTGAGGACGAACCTGCGTCCAGTGATCCATTCCCTCCCGGTCTTTCACTTTACGCTCAGGCCTGCGATGCACCAGGTACGGGCTGGCCAGATCGTCACGGCACCGCCGGATAACCTTCTTCAGCTTTGGGCCAATGCTGATGGCCAAATAGCCGGTGTCGTACTTCTCCGTTTTTTCCTGCACCACGTATAGCTTTTCGTCACGGATGTTGTCGAACTTCATCCGCGACACATCACCCCGGCGCTGCAGCGTAATAAGAGCAAGATCCATGGCGTTCTGAGCCCATGCCGGGCACAGCGCGTGGATGGCGTCGTACTGTGCCTGGGTGAGCCGCCGGCGGGCTTTCTTTTCTCTGCGCTTCAGCGTGGCCTCGGCAGGGTTATCTGATCGAAGTCCCCTGCTCACTGCCACTCTGAACAGGCCGACAGCCACCTGCCGAATCTGGTTCGCGGACCGCGGCGAATACTTTTCCAGTAGCTCGGCGATATCCTGAACGCTCACGTCTTCGACCGCCACATCGCCCATGGCTGCCTCCAGCTTTCGAGCCTGGACTCGGTACATTTCCAGGGTGCTCGGCTTGTATTCCCGCTCCGGAGCGACATTCTCGAAGAACCATTTGATGTGCTGGCTGATCGTCACATTGCCCAGCACCTTCGCCACCAGGTCATTTTCTGGCATCAAGTGCGCGTTCAGTTCCTTGGCAGCTGCTATGGCCTGAGCCTTATTGGACCCCATACCGTGGAACTTTCCGGTAACCGGATGACGATACTGGTATGACTTGCCACCATTGTTTGGATACAGATTCGGTGGCAAAGCTCTATTCTTCGGTCTGCGAGGCCTTGGACTCATGCTGCCAGTACCCTATTCACCAGCGGGTTATTCGATACCTTAAGCCTGTCCAGATCCACATAGTAGATGGTTCCGATACGCTGGCCGGGCAACTCGCCTTCGTCGATGCACTTTTTCAGCGTTTTCATATCCGGCTCGCTCCCCTTCTCAAAGTACCGAGTCCGGAACTGCGTCGCTTTCATGAGCCTCATGTCACTACTCCGTACGCACTACAAGTGGGTAGGCAAGTTGCGCCTGATCTATTGCTGAACGTATATGCTCAATCAGGCCGCTTTCGGCAGGCGCAGCCCCTCCAATCACCACTTCATAGCTGCACTTGCCGTTCTCATTTATGCAGAATCGAACCTCGACAACTCCAAGGTCCAACCGATTAACCCCTCCTGTTATCCCTGCTTCCTCAGCAGTATCGCAAGCAGTGTCCGCTGCTGTTCGGATTCCTTGCAGCGTCTCCATCAACAAATCCAAATCTGGGTGTTCAAAATGACTCACGCCTTCCATCCTCCCATCATCGCGGCCAATCGCGCCGCCAGAATATTCAGCTCGGTGCGGCTTGCGTTCTGTACGCAATGGCAGCCGCCGTTCGTGCCCATACCTGTTTTCTTGCCTGTCACGATGCAGTTGTGGTCTGAACACCCCGGCCAACGGCAGAAAAGTCGCTCCCGTATGATGTCCGCCCGGATATACTTCACCGCCTCCGCTGGGTCCATGCCTTCACCGGGCGCTGGGCAGTCGGACCAGCAAAAACCCTCCGGGCTGTCCCAGCTTTCGCCCGGAATCAGGTAGATCGTTTCTGGTGTTTCGGTCATTCCTATGCCCTCAGCTTTTTGCGCATTGACAGTCGGAACTCCAGGGCCTGCACCTTACTGGCCAGAGCATCCCGTTTCTGTTCGGCCTCAAATTGCTTATCAGTCAATTTGCACAGGTCCTTGTTTCGGATTCTGTCTGTTCGCTTTGACCTCGCCTGTAATCTTTCCAGCTTTTTCAGCGTTGCTGGCGAGTGGTCTCGAGACTTAACGATCTCTGCAAATTCTTTGTGGATTGCCAGCATTTCAGAGCCTACATTCATGTACTCGTCGGCTTCCGCCTTCGCTTTTTCTGCAGCTTTCGACAGTCGTTTCAGGTCTCTCTTCATGGCGGCCAGCGCCAGTTCTTCGCCATTGCTCACTCAACACCTCCCAGCCGAGCATTAATCTCACTCAGCTCACGCTCCAACTCTGCCTTTCGGCGCTCCAGCTTTTCCCGCTGGGCGCTCTCTGAATCACCGGCAGCGTAATGGTAGGGCTTACCCTCAATCTGGCGGCCAGGGCAGTAGTGCGGGCTTCTGGCCCACTTGCTGCAGCCGCTGCAATAGAAGTCGCTCACTGGTCACCTCCCGGCCCGGGCAGAAGATCCTGGCGCTGGGCATATTCCAGAACTGTGTCACCGCTGGGCAGCATGATCTGCCCAAGGAATGCGCCCTCAAAGGAGAGAATGCCGGTTTCAATGGCCATCACCTGGCCCTTAATCCAATCCCTTACGATGGAGTAGACGGCAACGCTGGCCTTGTCTCGCGCCTGCTGCTCGTGCTGCTGGCGGGTTTTCTTCATCCGACTGGTGTAGGGATGCTCTTTCAGCCAGGCCATGGTATAGCCCTGAAAACTAGCCTTCACGCTCACCATCTTGCCCCGGTACTGGAACTGAACCGTCAGGCTCTGTTCCTCGTCGTCCACCATGCTGCCGAACTTCTGGCAGCCGAAGCCCCGCAGGATTTTTTGGATCTCACCCAGGGCTTTGTCGCCGCTGCTGGCGTTTTCGTAGGGTAGGGTCATTCGCAGCCTCCGAACATTCTGATCTGCTTCTGCTGGGCTTCCGCAGCTGGATTGAGCCATATAGCCTCTATCCGTTTCACGGTGCCTCGATGCCCGCTCGCTCTTGATTCTCTGGTGTGCAGCTGCCAGCCCTTCAGGTGCTCGTGGTAAATGGGTGATGGATAGCCGCTGAGCACAACCATCCCCTTGAGGGTGTTGAGCAACTTCAGCAGCTCAATGTGATCTTCTTCCGCCATTTCGTGCTGGTACCGGGAATTCCGCATTACCCGAGTGCTGTGCATATAGGGAGGATCCACGTAGAAAAGAACATCGTCTCCGTCGTGCTTCTCTATGACCTGCAGGGCTGGGCGGTTTTCAATAATCACCCCCGACAAACGATCACAGAACGCTGCGATATTTGCGGGATATTGCTCCCATACATGGCTGGACAACTGGTATTCGCGCCGGCTATCGCTCCTGAACCCGGTTCGGGATTTTGCGGTACCGGAAGAACCGAATGCCGACTGTGCACGGAATAGCGTTCTCCGCGCCTGCTCCACCGGATCCTCGCTTGGCTCGTATGACAGATCGAACTCAGCGCGGGCGAACGGGGTTAGCCTGCAAACCTCGATGAGCCTTGCAGACAAGCCGGGATCCCGAAGAACCCGGAATACGTTAACGATGTCCTGGTCCAGATCGTTGTATACCTCGGCGTATGACTTCGGTTTTGTCATCATCACGCTGGCAGCGCCCCCGAAGGGCTCTACGTAGCAGCGATGAGGCGGGAAGAAAGATGCAATCCAGTCCGCAAGGCGAAACTTGCCGCCGAAATAGCGCATCACCGGGGAGTCAATCATTGTGTATTGCCCTCCTGTCCGGCTGGTGGTAGTGGGTGTTCCTGCCAAAGCTGGGGCTCAGTCATTTCTTCCACCAGGTGCACCGGTCCCAATATCCCGCCCGCTCTCGCAGTTCCGAGATAAAGCGGCCTTCCAAAGCGGTGTCTTTCACGCCGTGTTGGTGAGCAATTGCCACCAGGTCAAGCATGCAGTCGGCCGCCTCATCCATTTTTTTCACTGCCTTTTTCACAGCCCTTTCCTTTTGCTTCTGCGTCATGCTCATGCAGCCTGCTCCTCATATCCCCGGTAACACTCCGCCCCTGCAGGCTTATCAAACGGGCAGTTGCACTCCGGGTAGTTGCAGGCCCGGCTGGCAGGCTTCTTCAGATCTGCGTACACCAGGTCAAGCAAATACTCTGTCTGATCGTCATACCCCTGCCTGCTGGCGGCCTTGGCAATGCTGTGGCGCTCTGCACTGGTGAGCTCCATGCGGTATTCCTGTACGTCCAGCTGTTTGTTTTTCTCACGCTGGCGGCGCTTTCGTTCAGCTGGTGTCATGGCCATCACGCATCCCCCAAGACATTCAGCGCCTTTCGGCCCGCCTTCATCAGGGCCTTCCGGTGGCTGATCTTTTCGATGCCGTTGGCGTTCATGTAGTGCAGGGTTTCGGCCACGGTTGCCAGCGTGCTCACCGGGCTGGTGGTAGCGCTGAGCATCAATGATGTCTCGCAATCGCTGGCGGAACTCCCTATTACGTATTGGGGGCCTTTGCTCATGATTCTGTCTCCGCTTCTTCCAGTCGCTCCAACCACACATTCCATTCTTCAGGCTGTAACCAGGTGCCATCTTTCAGCACGGCACACCCACTGGAGTGGATGTAGGCCAGCCCTGCCTTCTCAATCAATTCGATAATTTCCTCTGTCGACTTCATGCTGCTGCCAGCTCCTTTTTCCGTTCTTCCTGGTAATCGTGATCAACCTGCCGCCACAGCATCTGGCGGGCTTTTGACGATGCGCCCAGGTCCACCAGGGTGAGTTCCTCGTCCTTCGGGTCTTTCCACCACGTACCCGCTATCCAACCAACGTCGACAACCTGGTCGTATCGCTGGGCCTGCAGAACCTTGGCCCGTAAGTCGTGGTACAGGTCGTTAAACTCGCTGAGCCGCTGGTTCTGCATAATCCGGACTTCCTCTTCTACCCACTCGGTGCCTGCGCCGTCCCAGCACAGCGCTCGCACGCACACGATCCAGCTGTTCCGGTGGCGTGTAACTGCGTTGGCCACAACCGGTTCAAGGGGTTCCCATCCCTTGACTGTTCGGGCAACCGCGACAGCGTTTTGCTCGGTGCTTCCGATCTCTCGGTCGGTTTCCCAGGTCCAGATACGGGTGCGCCCGAAAAACCGCTGGGCCCGCTTCTGTCCACAGTGCGCTTTGCGCTGCCTGGGCTTCTGCTTCTTCCGTGCCATGCCTACCAGTTCCTCCGAAACTCACCTACGAACGGAGCAGCCAGCTCCAGAAAATCATCCCCGGTGTAAGCGCACCACTTTTTGAGATCGGCGATCACCTCCTGGAAGTACGCCTTTTCCCCGAACACAGCGCTGCCAAGGCGTGGCTGCGGAGACTCCAGATACCGGATAGTTCCGGCTCCATCGCAGACGACACACATTTCTTCTTTCTCGCCGCCGCAGCAATTGCAGAGCTCATAAAAATGACCGCGACCACTACACTCCTCGCAATCGATCTCTGGATTTTCCTCTTCCAGGACGTGGCGCTTATGCTCCCGCCATTGGTCATAACTTCCGATCAGCATCACGCCACCTCGCCCACATACGCTTCCTGAATGGCCCTGAAGGCCTGCAGGTCTTCCGGCTTCTGGATGGCAAACCGAGCGCCGCGCCATACCAGGAACACCTCGTCTGCCTCAATCACCAGGCTGCTGCCGTTCGGGATCTCGTGCTGGAGTCGCCGGGCCATATCAAAAGCGCTCACGGGCTCTGTCTTTTCGTCACTTTCTGTTTTCCGTGACGTGTCACGAATGCCTTGCTCCCAATCCGAAACAACGGTTACCTTCTCGTTCACCGGTTCCTCCACTGGGATTTGCTCCGGGGCTTCGTCTTTCTTGCCCAGGTCACTGACACCTTCCAGCCGCTCGCGGCCCTTTTGGGTCAGCGCCCAATAACCGTTCGAGCGCTTGTGAATCAGCCCGCCGCTGCGCATGTTGCCCAGAATCTTTGATGCGAAAGCCCTGTCGGACCACTCCGGGAACGCCTCCATCATCGCTTTGGTTGAGCGCTCGGCTTCTTTGATCGCTCCGAGTACGTCCAGAACATCAGCCATGGGTTGAGTCCTCCGTGGATTCCCGTTCAATCTGTTTCAGCAGCTCGTCAGCTATCAGAAGTGACGCTGGTCGAGCATCGTTAAAAGCGGTAAGCCTCTTCGCTAAATCCGCCATGCTTTTGAGTGCCTGGTGAAGCTCGTTGGCGTAACGCACCTTTGCTGTTTCAACCCGCAACGGAACGATGCAGCCACCCGCACGGTCAGCAAGAAACTCCGCATTGCTCTTATACTGGCTGCAGTTGGCAATCTCGCCGTTATGCACCCATGCCCATGCATCAGCCATGGCGCCGTCCCTCCCGCTTTCGTAGGTGGACTTCCTCGCGGTCAACGGTCACCGACTTGGGTGCGATGATTCCCATGCGGGCCGTGTTGCCGCTGTTGTGGATCATCACCACCTTGATTTCCGGCCCACCCTCCGGCGTGATCACCAGCGCTTCGCCGTCCTTCCTGGTAACTACCAGCATGCCGATCTCCTTATGCCGCGCCCGGGCCCGGCTGATTGATTTGCCGCAGCCGCACAGGTAGACGGACCACGTTCTGTTCCCTGGGCACCACCTTGTAGGTGCGATTGGCACCCAGGCGAATCTCGCATCCCAGCTCGGTTGCCAGCTGGCGGAGTGCAGGATCCAGCTTTGCCAGGGTCAGGTTTTCCGGAAATTCCACAGTTACAGCTGCCATGGTGTGCTCCTTATGCGTAGATGCCGCGAATAGCCGTGCGGCCGATGGTGTTCTGGGTAACGGGAGGACGACCGCCACTGATCGGCGTGGGCCGACTGCGCATCGCGGGCAGCATGGCGAAAGCCATCAAAGCCCAAGCGAGCATCCGGGCCCGGAACAGGCCCTGCATCCAGCCCTGGGAAATCAGGTCTACCCTGCTGTGCGCATGAAACTGGTCTTTGGCCTCGTCGAGGTGCCAGTTAACGGTGTCTGGTGAGATGTCGAGCTCGCGCGCAATCTCTTTGGCACTCATGCCTCGGGCGGCCAGCATGCACACCTCGGCACGGCGAGGCGGAAGCAGTGACTCATCCGCCAGCTCAACGATCATTCGGGGGTAATGCGGTTTCTGTCTGCGGCCCATGGTGTTGTCTCCCTGATCAACGACTATGGATACAGCGTATACAAAACGTATCCTTTGCGTCAATACATTTTGTATCCTTTTGGCGGAATTTCCGCAGAGTCCAGAAATAGGCTATGGTTCCGCCCTCACGAAACAAGGAGACCGTCACATTGAAAGCAGTAGTGAATACCCTTCTCGCCCTGGCGCTGATCGTCAGCGCCGGCACGGCACAGGCAGAGCTCGTCAAGAAATCGAAATCAGGAATCTGCCACCCACCCGCCAGCTCCTACTACGAGCGCACAAAGAACTACCAGGCTTTCGATTCGGTTCATGCCTGCATCCAGTCAGGCGGGCGCCTGCCAAAGAACATGAGCAGCTTTCGGCCGATAGCCAAGGCGGAAATGTCCGCCAGACCTACCGCCAGCAGTGGGTATGAGAGAAGCAAATTCGGGCATGGCTGGGATGATGCAGACGGAGACTGCCAGGATAGCCGCGCTGAAGCGCTGATCACTGCTTCAACGACGACCGTGAGGTTTGCGGACGAACGCCGCTGCAGAGTGGTTACCGGGCGCTGGATCAGCATGTTTACCGGCAACGTGATACAGAACGCCGGCGATATTGATATCGACCATGTGGTGCCCCTGAAGTGGGCCTGGGATCACGGCGCCAGCTCCTGGACGAAGGAAAAGCGGGAGAAACTCGCAAACGATCCGGTGAACCTGATACCGGTGGAAGCCAGTCTTAACCGGAGCAAAGGGGCTAAGGGCCCGGAAAGCTGGATGCCGCCATCAGGAAAGTGTCAGTATGTAAGCAGATTTGTCAGGGTGGTGAAGATGTATGACCTCACTCCATCAGTAAGGCAGACCAAAAAATACAAACAACAGCTGGCGGATTATTGCGGATAAAAAAGAAACAGCTCGTTGGCAGGCTACTCACCCTCTTCGATAACTTCCCTGAGAAAAACCAGCCGGGGGACTCGCTGGCCTGCTTTATTTGGTTGGAAAACAACGGTCACCCTGCCTCGAATCTGGCGCCTGTTGAAAAGGTCGTCAGGCCGTACGGCCGGGTCCAGCTGGAGCTTTATCCTTCGATCGCCAAGATCCGGAGCGCGTACACGCCAACCGCTTTTCGTGTGGTCGAGATCGATGGCGCGGAGCTCAAGCAATAGGTCATCAAAATCCTCAACTAGCTCCTCTGGCTCAGGATCTTGTGCATATTCCGGCATTGCTCGAACGGCAGCGTTGGTGATTGTAAGACCTGGATTGTCTCCGAATTCAATCTGAGCGTCTGGATCACCTTTTGCGGGCTTAACAATTCGTACCGCGTCGCGAGCCAGCTGATTTTTGTCTTTAATGGCATTGTCGATCAGAGCACTAAACTCTTCGGCATCCAGCCCCACCATGCCACTACCTATCTGAATGATGGTGTTATTGTTAGCTTCAATTGCAGCTTTCTTCTCTTTCGATCTTTTGCCAAGTTGGTACATTCCGCCGGCCAGGATCATGGCAATGATAATTGCGGTAAGCACTTGCGGATCGCTCATGACATTCTCCAGACCAAGACTCTCTCTTGCCTCGCCGATAGCTTTATCAAAGTTTGCTTGGCTGCCAAAAATGAATTTTACAACCAAGTCTTCCCAGATACTTCCAGCTTTGAACTCGTCTAGGTATATCTCCACAGACGCGATTTTATAGTCAGGGAAGAGCGCTTCGAGGACGCTTGGAGTTTGCCTGATCAGACTATCTAATGCTACGAGTCCGTCTGCAATTTCTTGAATTGAGGCTCTATTCTTGTTCGTGTAATAAATCTGTTGCCGGATACTGAAATCCATTTCCACCGCCTTATTCTATTTGCGTAGGGGCTACCTCAGTACCGACCACCAAAACACACGCCCTATCACGCGCACATTGGCAGCCATCTCTTCAGCAGTTACTTCTTCAACTGGATGTTCACTTGCATTCTGGCTCACGATCTTGATGCCACCACCTGGTCGGCGGTGCAGATACTTCACACGAAGCATGCCGCCGTGGTCGATCGCGTAGATCTCGCCATCCTTGACGGTCTTATCGGCAGTGTTCACGCCAACACAAGTACCATCAGGCATGACCGGCTCCATGGAGTTACCACGCACAAAGGCGCATGCCGCGGCTTCGGCTGGAACGCCGGCCCGGCTCAACGTGGACTTTGCGAAACGTAGCTTTGCGCCGTGATTCTCAATCACCTGAGTGGCGCCCGCACCGGCCGCCAGCTCGACTTCCCTGAATAGAGGCAACTCTACTTCATCCTCATCCAATGGCGTGTTGCTGTCCCAGGCATCCATGTGCCCGAAGAACTCAAGTTCGTTTCTTCTTAAATAATCCACTTTCGGCTCTTTGATCTCTGTGAGCCCCATCTCGTCAGCATCTTCAAACTCTGCGGCTTCCTCATACCGGCCAAGCTCGATATCAACTCGATGCTGGATCTCCTGCTCCTTAGCCAGCTGCTCGGATTGGTATCGGTCGTAAATCTCTTGATCCGTCAAGCTCTCATCACCAGGCCGTCGATGCTGGGCGGCAATAGCTTTGATTACTGAGGCGAATACATCGAAATTCTTTTTCTTAGGTCCTTCCCCGGTTAAGAGCCAGTCGATATCAACATCCAAGAACTTGGACAACGCTTTTAATTGCGAGGCAGAAGGCTCCCGTCGGCCACTCAAATAATGGCCAACGGCACCTCGCGTAGAAACGCCAAGTACAGAAGTAAGGCGATCCTGCGTGATCCCCTTGTCTTTCATAACTGACCGCACACGGTCCTGCCAATTTTCCATAGCTTGAATGGTACGCAATGTATCCATTCTGGCAACGACACTTTTTGTATCCAAATCAGCTTGACTCGATACGGAATGATACATATCGTATCCCTCATGAATATACAGACCTTCATCCAGCAAGTAGGGCCGGAAGTTGCCGCCAAAACACTTGGCGTCTCGGTCTCTGCAATCAAGCACTACCGGAATGGTATCCGGCGGATCGCTCCTGCAAATGTTATTTCCGTCTGTGCATCGACCGGATGGAGAGTTACACCGCATGAAGCTAGGCCGGACATCTACCCCAACCCAACTGATGGATTGCCTTCTGAGGGGGCGAATGGGGAAGCCGCCTGATGGTTTCCATTGAACCACACCATCGCTGGCGGAATACCCGCCTGACTATGGGTGGTTATTCATACAGGTATTGATGCAGGCGCGAGCTGCAGCGCTATCAGAAGCAGCCGGTAACAGTCGCTGGCCAGGCGTAAGCCGAGGTGCCGACATTGCAGGTGGAGATAGGGACCACCGATAGAACGCCAGCAGCGTGGGCCAAAGGACCGTCACGACCTCCGCCCCAGGTGACCACGTTGACTGCCCGGAAAGACGGGCAGGTATCTGAGATGAGCTTGGTGCCGGGAGGGTGTGCCATGTACGCGCCCGGTTAAACACTGAGAAGCATGGCGGCCCGTTGGTCGATCTGAGCAAGGGCCAGGCTCATCCCAGATGCCTTCAGGCATCAACAGCGATGACAAGCTGCATGTGGCTCCCACCGGTAGGGGGTATGGGTAACCTCCCATCAAAAGGTATACGGCGGTGATACCGGCCAACCCGCCAGCTTTATCAGCGTGACACGTCACGAAAAATAAAACCGGACAGCGGAGCAGTCATGCCGGAGAAGTTGCAGATCACCCTACCCTGGCCACCGAAGGCTTTGAGCCCGAACAGCCGGGGCCACTGGGCGAAGAAGGCCAAAGCTGCCGAGGTGTACCGCTACACCTGCAAGATCGAAGCGCGGAATGCCATCAATCAGGGTAAGTGGGATCTGCAGCCCCTGCGTGATCTGGTCGCCGCTGGCGGTGAAATTCATGTGTTCCTGGACTTCTGCCCACCCAATCGCCGGCAACGCGATGACGACAACGTGGTTGCCGCGTTCAAGTCCGGCCGTGATGGGCTGGCGGATGCCCTCGGAATCGACGATTGCCACTTTCGGACACACCCATTCCTGAAGCGCGATGAGATCGTGAAGCCGGGCGGTGAAGTTCGGGTGGTGGTTTCGGAGGTTGGGCCAAAGGCCTGAAAAAAGAAACCCGGCTCAAACGGTGCGGAAACACCTCGCCGGGTTAATCACTCAAGAGGTAAAGATTATGACTGATCTGATTCTTCAAGGGAACACCCAGGCGCTCACAATGAGCAGCCGGGAGATTGCCACCCTCACCGGTAAGCAGCATAAGCATGTGATCCGGGATATCCGCTCAATGCTTGATGCTCTGGGAGATGGTCCAGATCTGGGCCATGTTCGAGAAGACCGGGATGCCCGCGGGTACACGACTGGCTTCCACCTCGACAAAGAACTGACCGAGACTCTGGTTACCGGGTACAGCATTCCGCTTCGACACAAGGTGATTAAGCGGCTCCACGAACTTGAGCAACAGAACACGGCCCCCGCCTGGCTGCAGAACCTTAGCCCCCAGGCCAAGGTGGTTATCGAGGACCTGAACTCGCAGGTTGACCACTACCGCAGCGAAACCCAGCGCCTGAACGCCGTGTGCAACGATCTGGCCGCCAACCTGAAGAACGGCATTACTCCCCCCTCCTTCTGCCGAATGCTCAATGGAGTGAACATCAACCGCGTTCAGCCCCTGCTGGTTGAGCGCAAGCGGCTTATCAAAACCGCCCACGGGTACCGCAGTGCTTCCGCCTACCGGGATAAGTTGTTCACTGAGCGCCGTGAGCTGAATCAGGAAGGCCGGCTGTGCGAGAAGGTGGTTCTCACCCTCAAGGGCGCCAAGTGGCTCTATGCCGAATATGAGAAGGGCCACCTCGATATGAAGAAGGACTGGGATGGCCGCTACAGCCACCTGATTCTGGATCAGGAGGTTGCCGCGTGACTGCCCAGCAAACCCCAGAACAATTCACCAGGGCCCGGCTTCTGATCGAGCTAGCCGACGAGGCAGCCGCTTACCTGAAGGCGAAGGATCTGGCTCGCGAGAAACGCCACATCTACCGCTGCTGCCGTGACCAATACCTGTACCGCAACGGGATCACTGAAACCAAGTGGGGTGATCTGGTGGATGACAGGGCGTTCCAGATGGCCACCGGCAAGCCTTACCGGGAATGGCGCAAAGCCCGCCAGCAGCAGTACAACGCCGAGCGGCGCATGGATCGCCGGTTCCGGAAACTTATTCAGCAAGGAGTAGTGCAGTGAGAGCGCGCAACATTAAGCCCGGCTTTTGGAAGAACGAGGATCTCGTAGAGGTGCCTTTCGAGTATCGGCTTCTGTTCATTGGCCTGTGGATGCTGGCGGATCGTGAGGGCCGCCTTGAGGATCGCCCGAAGCGTATCAAGATGGAGCTGTTCCCTGCGGACAACGTGGACGTGAAAGCAGGCCTGGATGAGCTGTGCAGGCTTGGCCTTCTGGAGCGTTACGAAGCCGAGGGCGTGAATGTCCTCCTGATTACCAAGTTCGGAGAGCACCAAAGCCCCCACCATTCAGAGAAAAGAAGTGAGCTCCCCGGCAAGGCCTCCCAAACTACCGATAAGGTTACGGATAACGTAAGTGCAGAGCCGGTAGAAGGCACGGCCAATGGCGGTGATTCTACCGAGTCTGTTTCAGAGGTTCACGAAACAGAAACGGAAAACCTACCGGAGACCTACGGTAAACCTACGGTAGGTTCACGCAACAGCAACGGTAGAAATCGCCCTGATTCTCTGAATCCTGATTCTCTGAATCCTGAACCCATAAACACACTTGGCACATCGGCAAGCGATGCGCCCACGCAGACTGATTCGGCCAACGCTGACGGCTCT
>Ga0098069_100543_pt1 | contig 14577 bp, 9 predicted proteins | sample 27_taG_FD_92584 | JGI IMG/M metagenome (GOLD analysis project Ga0098069, IMG submission 92584) | Marine viral communities from Cariaco Basin, Caribbean Sea - 27_WHOI_OMZ | ecosystem: Environmental > Aquatic > Marine > Oceanic | place: Caribbean Sea: Cariaco Basin | collected 2014-11-09 | reverse complement strand
GAAGTTCCCGGACTTGCAAAGTAGCCCGCAAGTGCTATATTTGCTTTATGGCAAAATTAGATGAGTTCATAGCTCAATTCGCCTCCTTTGTTTGGGGCCTTCCGCTTTTAATCTTACTTACGGGTGGCGGATTATATCTTCTAATACTTTCAAAATTCCTTCCTTTCAGGTACCTGGGGCATTCCCTGGAGGTGCTTCGGGGAAAATACGATGATCCTAACGACCCGGGGGAGATCAATCATTTTAAGGCGCTTTCCACGGCATTGTCTTCCACCATTGGGATGGGGAATATCGCCGGTGTGGCAGTGGCAATCGCCATTGGAGGCCCGGGTGCCATGTTCTGGTTGTGGATAAGTGCCATAATTGGAATGGCTACAAAGTTTTTTACCAATACCTTGGCAGTAATGTACCGCGGAAAAGATTCCGAAGGCAAACTTCAGGGCGGGCCTATGTATTTTATCACCGAAGGCCTCGGCCGAAAATGGTGGATCATGGCCGCATTTTTTAGTGTTGCCGGACTTGTTGGGGCTTTGCCGGTCTTCAACGTTAACCAGCTTACCCAGGCCATAAATTACATTCTGTTAACACCCAACGGGATCGAAATTACGCTTACTTCAAACCTTATCATTGGAGTCATCCTGGCCATGATCACCGCAGTGGTGATCTATGGCGGTCTCACCCGTATAAGTAACACGGTTTCAAAGATGGTTCCGGTAATGGTGGGGCTTTATTTTGTGGCCGTGCTCATTATCCTTTTCGTGAATCTCGAGCAGGTGCCTTATTATTTTAAACTGATCTTCACCGATGCCTTTGCAGCAGAAAATTACGCCGGGGAGCCATTTTTGGGAGGTATGCTGGGCGGGTTAATAATTTTGGGAATTCGCCGCGGCGCTTTTTCAAATGAAGCGGGGATAGGTACTGCGCCTATGGCCCACGGTGCTGCAAAAACTGCCGAGCCTGTACGCGAAGGTCTCGTTGCCATGCTGGGGCCGGCCATAGATACGCTCATTGTGTGCTCCCTTACCGGGATGGCCATTCTGGTTACCGGGGTTTGGCAAACACACGATGTGAACGGGGTGAGCCTAACAGCTGCGGCTTTCAACGCTTCCATTCCGGGTTACGGCAACTACCTGCTGCTGGTGTGTATTGCGATCTTCAGTATTTCTTCGCTGTTCTCTTATTCTTACTACGGAAGCAAATGTCTTTCGTTCTTGATTGGTGCCCAAAACAAGCATTATTACAATTATTTCTACATTCTGAGTATACTCTTGGGAGCGACCACATCGCTGAGTATGATGATCAACCTTATTGACGGATTTTTTGCATTGATGGCAATTCCCACCATGACCGCTACGCTCATCATGGCCCCGCGTGTATTAAAGGAGGCAAAAAGATATTTCCTGAAACTAAAGGAAGCGGGAAAACCTCTCAGCCAAAAGTGATCACCCGGCGCTCATCATGACTTTGCTGGGCAGCCTCTATAACCCTAATTACGTCTCGTGCCTGTTGAGGTGTTACTGCGGGGCTTTCGCCTCGGGTAAGCACGTTGTATAGGTTCTGGTACAAGAACGGGTAATTTCCGCGTTCACTTTCCACGAGCCTTTCTTCATTTATGGTATTAAGCCTGCCCCAGATTTCTTTCGGTTCCATGCCCCAGTTAGGGATGTCTTTTGGGCTTATGCCATTTTTCAGAAATTCTTCCTGCGGGTCGGCACCGTATTTTACAAAACTTCCGCGGGTGCCAAAAACCTGGTAAGTCGGCCCTTTTTCTTTGACCAGCGTGCCTGCTTTTAAAGTGACCTTTAGCTGAGGGTAGAAGAGGAGGAGTTCAAAGGCATCGGGTACTGTTGCGCCGTCCCGTTGGGTTCTTATATCGGCAAAGATCTCCTGCGGAAGTCCAAAAAGGTTAAGTGCCTGGTCTATGAGGTGGCTGCCCAGGTCATAGAGTATTCCGCTGCCGGGATTTTCTTTCTGTTCTTTCCAGCCGCTTTTTACCTGGTTCCTGAAACGGTCAAAATGGGCTTCGTATTCTACCACCCTGCCTAAAATGCCATTTTCAACAACTTTTTTGAGACTTAGATAGTCGCTGTCCCAGCGCCGGTTGTGGTGAACGCTGAGCAGCAGGTTTTTTTCATGCGCCAGCTTAATGAGTTCATTGGCTTCCCGAACGTGGGGCGTAAAAGGCTTCTCTGTTAACACATTTTTTCCTGCCTTTAAGGCCTTTTCAGCAAAATCGAAGTGAAGGTGGTTGGGAAGTACCAAAATAACAAGCTCAATTTCGGGATCTTCAAGGATCTTTGAATAGTTGCTTACAATTTCAGCCTTCGGAAAGTCCTTTTTTGCGGCTTCAATATTCTTAGGGCTTGAGGTGAGTATCTTTTTGACTGTAAAGCCTTCTACGCTCTTAAGTATGGGGGCGTTATAGATGCTTCCGCCCGAACCGTATCCTGCAAAGGCAGTAATTACCTGCTTCATTTTTGTTTCAAGGTAAATATTTCTGAAGAATAAATGAGTTTGAAAATGCCATTTTTGACACCCAGGCTCTAGTTTTCCTGATTTTCTTCCACATTGCGGAAAAAGAATTTCCGCAGGGCTTCAAGGTTTTTGATCTTCAGGGTGCAGGCCACGGTGAGGGGTTTTCGGCAATAGTGTATCACGTGTTGATACTTCTGGGCTCTTGCGAAATCCTGGTGATTGATGGAAGAAGTTACCACTACCACAAAAACTTCGGCCTGCATCGGATTTTTCTTAAGCTGTTTCAGGACTTTCCAGCCGTCAAGCACGGGCATGTTAAGGTCTAGCAGGAGGAGAAAGTGCTTATTGGGCCTGTCATTCTTCCGAAGATAATCAAGCGCCTCCCTGCCGTTGTAGCAAAGTACTGGAGATTGTTCAATTCTGGCAGATTTCAGGCTGTTCTTGTGCAATAAAGTAACCACCTTATCGTCATCAACTACCAGAATTTCCAAGCAACCTGCATTATCTGGCTTCAACATTAATCTTTTCAGTTTTTTCTACAATATTGCGAATGATATCATCAAGCTCGTTAGCCGATTCTTTCATGTGAAAAAGGACTTCTTCTTTTGACATTTCCTGGAAAAGCTCTTCTTCCAGCAGGTGCAAAAGGCCTTTTATGCGTGCCAGTGGGGCCCGCACCACGTGAGATTGTTCCCAGGCAATTTCCTTCAAAACCTTGTTTTGTTTTTGCACTTTTTGGAGCAGCCTCCTGGAATTGGTAACATCGAGCACCGCACCCACCATTCTGGTAGCTTTGCCGTTGCTGTCGCGCAAAATGTAGCCGCGGTCTATAATGTGGGCAATACTGCCGTCGGCCTTTATAAAGCGGTATTCAAGCTTCCATTTTTTAACATCGGTATTGTTTACGGCATAGGCGAGAGAGCGTTGCACCTTTTCCCTGTCTTCGTCAACCACTTTTTTAAGCCAGAAAGAGTGAACCGTTGTGGCCTGAGTGGCATCGTACCCAAAGATCTTTTTGTAGCCCTTGCTTCGGGTCACCGAGTCGGTCGCGATGTCCCAGTCCCAAATCATCTCATTGGTGGCTTTCATGGCCATTTTGAAACGTTTGTTGGCGATCTTTAAAGCCTCTTTTTTGGTGGTGATTTCTGAAATATCGCTGGTGGCACCAATGAGCCGAACCGCTTTGCCGGTATTGTCCCTAATGATGTACCCGCGGTCTACCACGCGGGCATAAGTACCGTCGGCTTTCCTGAAGCGGTATTCTGTTTTGATAAAATCTTCTGCAGGATTGGAGATGATAGAGGCCAGTTTTTTCTTTTCAGCCGGTTTATCTTCGGGGTGCACGTTATTTCTCCAGAAATCGTAGCGGTTTACCACTTCAGCAGAATACCCGAACAACTCCTGCGGCCCTCTGTGGAAACGGGTGACTTCATTTTTCTCGAGGTCCCAGTCGTAAATAAGGTCTTGCGTGGCAGTTGCCGCCAGTTGATAGCGTTCGTTGATATGCTCAATTTCCCTGGCCTGCTCAATTACTGTGGTGATATCTCGCGAATTGGCAACAATTCCTTTAACGGCAGAATCTTTTAAAAGGTTTGTGGCTGTGGTTTGTACCCAGCGGTAATCGTGGTTCTTGTCTTTAAACCTGAAAGGTGAGATCTTCACCTGTTTTTGGTCTTTTAGATGATAAAACTGCTTCCTTACCCTGGGCCAGTCTTCGGGGTGAATGAACTCATGTGCGTTCTTCCCGATGAGCTCCTGCGGATCAAAGCCCAGGATCTTCTTGTAATTTTCACTTACAAATGAATAGTTCCCGTAAATGTCAAGAATCCCAATAAGATCGGATCCTTCCTGCACCAGCGCACGGAATTTCTGTTCGCTTAGTTTGAGTTCTTCCTCGCTTAGCCTTGCCTTCTTCAAAGCGGCATTGCGCTCAAAGGCATTGGTGAGGTTCTGGGTTAGGCTCCTCAGGAAGGTAATTTCTTCTTCTTTCCATATACGTTGAGAAGTACAGTCGTCAAACCCCACAAAGCCTGTGAGGCAATCTCCCACAAAAATGGGGAGCAGCAGGATAGACTTAATTTGCTGCTCAATGAAAATATCTCTTAATTCCCCCGGGGCCAGCTCGTCAAAAGTGGCAGTAAACGGGAGGTTTTTTACCAGGGGAGCAGTGATTTCCCTGATCTTCTTTAAGGGCATTCTTTGCAGTTCCTCATTGTCAATTTGAGGATTTGCATTCTCGCTGCACCATTCTACTTTCTGGCTTATCAATATCTCGCCTGTTTCCTGGTCGGGGTCGGCACCAAAATAGTACATCCTGTCGGCTTCAACGGTCTCGGCTATAATTCCGAAGGTTTTTTTCAGTGCTTCTTTATGGATATCCTTTTCCAGAAGGGAACTTACAAAAGCCGCGTTCACCTCGAGAAAACGGCTTTTTTCCATGATCACTTTTTCGCTCTGCTTCAGCTGGGTGATATCTTTTGCGATGCCGTGCACCTCGGCCACTTTTCCTTTTAAGAACATGGGCATCAAAAAAATTTTCAAAAAGCCCGGTTTGCCTTCTGCGGAAATAAAATCGGCTTCAAAGGAAGTTACTTTTCCTCCAAGGGCTTTTTCGAACTGCTCGCTAATGAGTTTTCGGTGATTAGGGGCGCAAAAATCCCGGAAATTGGTATGGATCAAATCTTCTCCCGGCAGGCCGGCCATCTGGGAAAGGCTCTCGTTAACATGCAAAAAATTGCCCTGTACATCGAGCCGGTAAAGCCCATCGGGGTTATCCCCAATGAAATTTTTGAATTGTTGCCGACTCAAATTGAGTTCTTCTTCAATCTCGCGGTCAAGCTTCTTGCGTTTGTTCTCTAGCGTCACTTCCTGAACGCAGTGCAGAATGACTTCCACATTCCCCTCTTCGTTCTTTATAGGTACATTTTGGGAACTAAAGTAACGCTCTTCAAATGCTCCCGTGTCCTTTCTTTTGATGTCGTACCGAAGATTTTTGGTCTCTTCTTTCACACCCGATCTGGCAACTTTCTCCAGAATTTCAAAAAAGGAAACGTTCCCGTAGTTCCTGATGCGGGGATGGGGAAGAAAAACTTCCCGGCTGTCTTTTTCTAATAATTCTTCTCGTGATCTACCCAGTATTTCCAGGTAAGCCGCGTTTGCTTCTGCCACAATGAATGCTCCCCGTTCTTGCGGTCTTATGACCAGACAGGCAAGAGGGATAGCCTCAAAAATGTCTTTCCAGCAGTTTTCTCTCATTGCAGGGGGATACAAATATAAAAGCTGCCTTTGTTCCTAATCTTTTGTTAAAGGCGAAACAAATATAATCAAAAAATATTCCCTCGACCTATTGAAAACTACGAAGTTGGCTACTTAAGCGATAAAAACATCCACTTTAACCCATAAGCTGATTTTAATATGAAAGAATATTCTTACAAATTCATTTAAAAGCTTAATTTTCTTCTTACAAGCTACTTTTTGGATCTGTGTTTAACCGGAACAAGTAACACAGGAACATCAAGCTCATCCATGAGGTCCTGGCCTATGCTGCCCACAAACATATCATAAAAGAAGTTCTTTTTGTGGTGCCCGGCAATCACCAGGTCGGCATTGATGTTTTGCACCTCTTTTTTGATCATTTTTACCGTAGATCCTTTTAGTTGTACGGCTTCGGCTTCAATGTTCTTTTGGTGCAGGCTTTCGGCCATACGTTTTACCAGTTCGCCTTCTTTTTTGCGGTTTTCCACACGTTTGTCCTGAGCGTATTGTGGCCCGGCTTCCAGCCCCAGGTAATCGTCGGGATCGGGTTCACTTACGTGTAGGATCCAGATCTTGGATCCAAAAGCTTGAGCAAACTCTTCGGCTTTGGCTAATAAACGATCGGCATTTTTCTCAATGTTGATCGCTACAAGGATCTTTTTCATGGTTGAAATAAATTAGAGTATTAAAGGTAGGAAAAATACTCCGATTCTGGAAGTGCAGGGGCGGTGTGAATACAAAGAGGCTGCTTCAAAAGCCATTTTTGTCATCCTGAACTCTTCCTGAAGAAGTTTTTTTCTGAAAATGAGTCAGATAAAATTCTGGAATAAATTCAGGGTAAGGTTTTACAGCTTTAAAAGCAGCCTCTTTTTTGCCCTTTTTGACAGGTTTAGTCGAGCAGGGTCTCGTTGAACAGCTTCAGGATTCTTCGGTATTCATCGGTCCAGCTGCTGGGTTGGGTAAAGCCGTGGTCTTCTACAGGATATACGGCCATTTCCCAGTTTTCTTTTTTCAGTTCAATCAGTCTTTGGGCCAGTCTCACCACATCCTGAAAGTGTACGTTAATATCTATCATTCCGTGGGCGATCAAGAGGTTTCCTTCAAATCCTTCAGCAAAATAAATAGGTGAGGAGCGTTTATAGGCAATAGGGTCATTCACCGGCTCATTGAGGATGTTTGAAGTATAGCCGTGGTTGTAATGTGCCCAATCTGTCACCGAACGCAGGGCAGCGCCAGCTTCAAAGGTGTCCGGTTCTGTGAACATGGCCATAAGGGTGATAAAACCTCCATAGCTGCCACCGTAAATTCCCACTTTTTCGGGGTTTACGCCATGTTCGGCAATCAAATATTTCACCCCGTCTACCTGGTCGCTCAGGTCTTTGCCTCCCATGTGCCTGTAAATACCGGTGCGCCAGTCGCGGCCGTAGCCGGCACTTCCGCGGTAATCTATATCGAGAACGGTGTATCCTAAATCGGCCAGCAGGTTGTGGAACATATACTCCCTGAAGTAGCTTGACCACCAGCTATGTGCGTTTTGCAGGTAACCGGCGCCGTGAACAAACACCACCGCTGCCCCGTTGTTTGCCGTGGCCGAAGGTTTGTACAAACGTGCAGGGACCATTGCGCCATCCCTGGCTTCAAACTTTACAAGCTCAGGGTCTCTCCAGTCGTACTTCTGAAATTCTTGAGACTGGCCTGTAGTTACCTGTTTTGCTTCGGCTGAAGCAGAAGTTTTCTTGAGGTAAAGTTCCCAGGGTTTGTTGGTGTAGGAGTACCTAATTGCCATGTACTTCTCATCTGGCGACAGGGCGACTTCGTTGTTTCCGGTAAGGCTGGTGAGCTGCTGCATTTTGCCGCCAAGCACCGGCATTTTGTAAAAGTGCCTCTGGCCGGCATCAACTTCCGAAGTAGTGAGGTACCAGCTTTTTCCGTCATTGGAGAGCATAGGGTCGAATACCTCAAAATCACCGCTGGTGAGCTGGGTCTTTTTGCCAGATTCTACGTTGAGCAGGTAAAGATGTGAATAGCCGGTTTCTTCACTTTGAAAATAGATGGTTTTGTTGTCAGGCAACCAGCCAATATCTCCGCCACTCCATGAGTAGCCAATGCCGGGGCCGGCTATCCAGGCCTCGTCCCTTTGCCTGTCAAGCGATTTGAGGTTGCCGGTTTCAGGATCGAGTTGCGCGATCCAGCGATCTTTATTGTCCCGGGACCTAATGACCATAATGGCTTTTTCCCCATTAGCGGAGAACCAAGGGCCATTGGGATATACCTCTCTTACTTCTTCTTTCCATTCTTTGTCGGGATAATCTTTTACGTAATCTGGCAGGTCTTTGATGCCGGGAAGGTTTTCTGTCTCAACTTTGTAAACCGTATCTTTCCCGAGGTTGTAGACCATAGCTTCCATAGTGGCCTGAGCGCTGCCCACTTTGCTGCGGGCAGGGAGGTTTACCGTATATCCCGAAAGGTGGGTGTAATCGGGTACATCAGTATCTTTAGCGTCGGCAGTTGTAATAAGCTGGAACGTAACATACTCGGCGTTAGGAGATACCTGCAGGTTTCGCAGGTGCCTGTCGCCAGTATAGAAAGCAAAGGCTTCGGGATTGGCCGTCATATTGCGATAAGCTTTTTGGGCATCCTCGTTTTCTTTTCGCTTCCTTACTTCTTCGAGCAGTTGCAGGTTCTCATCCTGTAGCCATTGATCCTGTGCCGAAAGTTCCCTGTCTTTTTGCTCTTTTTGAGACCCCGTGCGAATGTTGGTCAATTTGGTGAGTGTGCCTGTGTCAAGGTTGTAGACGTAAGCATTGTTGTCAAGAATAAAGCTGATTTTATCCTCATCGTTTAGGAACTGAGGATTGGAAAGGCTTTCGCTGAGTTCCAGTAATTTTTCCTCTTTTTCTTTGCGTAGATCGTACAAATAAAGAACGCCCTCACGGGTGAACACTTTTTTATTCCGGGCCCGGTTAAAATCGCCTTGCTGCGGAATTAATTTTTGTTCGTCCTGCCATGAAACCTTTTCTAGTTGGGTGGGGGTTTTACGGGAGACCCGGTAAAGGGAATCGGCAGGATTTTTTTCGGGGTTATAGCTGAAGTAGATGTATTCACTGTTTGGCCCCCACTGCACGTTTGAAGGGAACGTACCCATCCAGGCAGGATCTTGCATGATCTTTTCCACAGTAAGGTCAGACGTTTGCGCATAGGTTGCCTGCAGGCTCAAAAAGGCCAGAATGTAGAGGAAATATTTTTTGTTCATAGTAAAAATTGAGAATTGGAACGGCAATATAAAAAAACCAGCGCATAGTTGTAAAAGTAAAAGCACCCCGTAATGACGGAGTGCTTTACACATGGCAGACTTTCATAGCAGTTTTTTAGGAAGTACTGCGAATCTCATCTAACTGGTCTTCGGTTTTGGCACTGTATTTAAGCAGGCTTTTAAGGGCTTTTAATTCGAAGATGCAGTTCTCGAGGTAGGCTTTGTGCCTTAGGAGTACTTCGCGGCAACTGCCATCATGGATACGGCATAGAGCTTCCTGGTACTTCTGAAGGCTTAGTTTTTTAGCCCGTAATGCGTTCTTCAAACATTTATTTTTACCTGTACGGCCCGGTTCTTCCCATTTCTTGATCCAGTGAGTAGAAGAGGCAGGGATTTTTTTGCCCGTATAAAAATGGATTTCCTCTCCCAGCTCAATAGCGAATTGGGAACGGCGGGAGGCAAGGTTTTGAAAGTAATTCTTCAGGGAAGCATCGTTCAGGGATTCTGCCAAACCGCGAAGAAGCCTCGATCCTGCGAAGTTATCGTCTAAAAGGCGACGCAAAGTCAGTACTCTAATTTCCCCGTTGTTCATGACTGTTTTGATCTAAAATTCTATCTCTTTTCTCAATACTTTAAGTTACGCAATTTTACTCAAACGTTTTCGTATAACAAGACACTTAACTCTCTTTTGACAATTGAAGAAGAAGACGACAAAAAGTTTCTTAAAAAGGTGTTTTTTGAGACATTTTAAGGATGAAAAAAGAAAACCGCCGGCAAAAGTACAGGCGGTTTTTTGGCTTTGCTAGCCCGATCAAGATTTTGCTTTGCGGTTGAGGCGGTCTTCGGCCATATCGGTGAGAAGGTTATCTGCCTTGTACTCCTCATCAAGGGTCTTTTGAAGCTTGGCAGCAATGTCGTCATGCCCCAGTTCTTTTGCGTAACGCACGGCCGTACCATAACCCGAAATTTCGTAATGTTCCACTCTCTGGGCTTCGGCAATTAAACCGGCATCCTGTACATCCTCTTCGGTGTCTTCTTTGAGAAAAGACTCAGCTTCTTTTACAAGGCCCTGCATCGCCTTACAGGTTTCCCCGGTTGGTTTGATGCCCAGTTTGTCGCAGATTTCTTCAAGGCGTTTTGCATGCCCTTCAGTTTCTTTAAGGTGGTTCTCAAAAGCTTTTTTCAGCTTATCGTCATTTGCGTTCTTCTGCAATTTTGGAAGCGCATCTACGAGCTGGGTTTCGGCACTGTACAAATCTTTCAGCTGGTGTTCAAACAGGTCTTTTAAATTTTTCATCTTTTAAGCTTTTTTAGGTTCAGTCTAAAGTAAAGACCGAACAAAGCAATAGCAGTTAAATGATTAATAAATCTTTGTTGCGTTTTTACTAAATGTGTAATGCCAACTCTGGCAGGAGAGACCTTTTTCTTATTATCTTCGCAGGCAAACCACACCTATGTTCAATATTGAAACTTATATTAGAGACATACATGATTTTCCCAAAAAAGGGATTGTGTATAAAGACATAACGCCGCTACTCCAGGATGCGGCTGCCACGCGAAAAACAGTGGCTGCTTTTTTGTCATTTTTGGAAGGTGAAAAAATAGATAAGGTGGTAGGCATTGAATCGCGGGGCTTCTTTTTTGCGACTTTGCTGGCGCAGGAATTAAATGCCGGGTTCGTACCCATTCGCAAGCCGGGAAAATTGCCTTTTGAAACTTACCGCGAGAGCTATGCGCTAGAATATGGGGAAGATACGCTTGAGGTGCACAGCGATGCTATTAAAAAAGGGGAGAGGATACTGGTGCACGATGATGTGCTGGCCACGGGAGGCACTGCCGCTGCTGCTTGTAAACTGGTAGAGAAAATGGGGGGTGAAATTGTACAGTGCAACTTCTTAATGGACCTTGGTTTCTTAAACGGAAAGGAAAAACTGGAAGCCTACAAGGTCGTGTCGCTGGTTAGCTATTAGTTTGTGGTTTAGTAAAAAAAGAAACTTAAACCTTGAACCTTGAACCTTGAACCTTGAACCTTAAACCTGGAACTAACTTTTAGAGTGAATTTTTGGTCACCCAGGTTTTCCAGCCAATAATGGCCTTTTGAACTTTTGTGGCTTTCGCCAAATCCAGCTGTCTCTTTGTGTAGCTGGGGAGCACCTTTTTATTGATCTTTGAAAGTGTCCTGAAAAATGTCTTTTTCATGCCGGTTGGTTTCTATCAAAGATATTAATTTTCAGAAATTTCCTGCTTCAGAAGAAAACAGGTACTGCCATCTCATTAAGTTGTGGGCCTGTTGGTATTTCTTCTGATAACTTTTTTTAAAGTTGAGCTTTACTGAAGCTGATGTTCTGTAAAAGAGCTAAAATAGGCGCGTTCGCTGAGAATCTTTTATCTTAGCAAAAAAAAATTGATGAGCGTACTATTTATTATCCTGGGTTTTATTTTGTTGGTTGTTGGAGGTGAATTCCTTGTGAGATCATCTGTTGCAATTTCTTTAAAGCTGAAACTTTCCCGAATGGTTATTGGTCTTACCGTGGTCTCTTTTGCCACCTCGGCGCCAGAGCTGCTGGTGAGCCTGCAGGCGGCATTAGAAGGATTTTCGGATATTTCCCTGGGTAATGTCATAGGTTCTAACATTGCGAACATAGGCCTGGTGCTGGGAATTACAGCCATGATCTCTCCTTTAGTTATAGACAGGGAATTTTTCAGGTTCAACTGGCCGGTGATGATGCTCTTTTCCATGGCATTGTACTACTTTCTGTTTACGGCCAATGTACTTTCCCGCATTGAGGGCGTTATTCTCGTTGCTGCCATTGTACTTTATCTTGTTTTACTGATTCGTCGTGCCCGCCGCAAGCCCGAACTGCAGCCCGATGAAGTAGACCCCGATCTTAAAGTGGCTTCAAACTTTAAGACAATTCTCTGGTTAATTATTGGAGGTGCAGCTCTTTACTTTGGATCGGAATTCCTGGTTTCGGGTGCTGTTGACCTGGCATCGGCCCTCGGTGTCAGCGAAAGGGTGATCTCTGTTACCATGATCGCGGTGGGTACCAGTGTGCCCGAGCTGGCGGCTTCGGTCATTGCCGCTATGAAACAGGAAAAAGCCATTTCCCTTGGAAACCTCATTGGCTCCAATATCTTTAACATTGCTTCGGTATTGGGGATTACCGCTTTAATTCAGCCTATCCTGGTCAAATCTGATGCCATTCTAAGCAGCGATATCTTCTGGATGATAGGGATAGCCTTTATTCTAGTTCCGCTGGCTTTGCTTCCGAAGAAATTTTCGTTGAACAGATGGAAAGGTTTCCTGCTTTTTGCCGGCTATGCTGTTTTTGTGAGTTTAGCTTTTATTGGGTAGCAAATAACCAGGGTCTTCTTAATAAAATATAATATTTTTAAAAACCTCCCCTAAATTTTTAGGGGGTGTAAACAAATATTAAATATATTTGTTGCCGTTAACCACTAAAACACATTCATAAATGGCAACTTTAAGATTCCAGGCACTTAAGGAGACTTTAAATCGCAAACCTTTAGAAATCGACGAAAACGAACGGCGTTCAGAGCTTTTTGGCCGCAATGTTTTCAGCGAAAGTGTGATGCGACAATTCCTAACTAAAGAGGCATACCAAAGTGTCAAGGAGGCCAATGCAACCGGAAAAAAGATTGACCGCACAATTGCCGATCACATCTCTACCGGAATGAAAGAATGGGCTATTTCTAAAGGGGCTACCCATTATACCCACTGGTTTCAGCCACTTACCGGGAGCACTGCCGAAAAGCACGATGCTTTTTTTGAAACTATTGGCGATGGCCTGGCAATTGAGAAATTTGGGGGCGGGCAGCTTGTACAGCAGGAACCCGATGCTTCAAGCTTCCCGAACGGGGGAATAAGAAATACTTTTGAAGCCCGGGGTTATACCGCCTGGGACCCAACTTCTCCTGCATTTATATATGGAACTACTTTATGTATTCCCAGTGTATTCGTTTCTTATACTGGAGATGCGCTAGATTATAAAACACCACTTTTAAGAGCCTTGCAGGCGGTTGACCAGGCTGCGACCGATGTGGCTAAATACTTCGATAAAAATGTAAGTAAAGTCCAGGCTACTTTAGGATGGGAGCAGGAATATTTTTTAATAGATTCGGCTTTGGCAACATCAAGGCCCGACATACAGCTGGCAGGAAGAACCCTGCTTGGCCATTCCCCGGCTAAAGGCCAGCAGTTAGACGACCATTACTTTGGGTCTATTCCCTCACGGGTTCTGGCCTACATGAGAGACCTTGAAAAAGAGTGTATGCTATTGGGGATTCCCGTAAAAACCAGGCATAACGAGGTGGCACCAAACCAGTTTGAGCTTGCCCCAATTTTTGAAGAGGCCAACCTGGCGGTAGACCACAACTCGCTGCTTATGGACATTATGCAAAGGGTGGCCGATCGTCACAGCTTTGTGGTACTTTTCCATGAGAAGCCATTTGCAGGAATAAATGGTAGTGGAAAACACAATAACTGGTCGTTGAGCACAGATACCGGTGTGAACCTTTTGGGCCCGGGCTCTACGCCAATGAAAAACCTTCAGTTTTTGACATTTTTCATCAATACCATCAAAGCCGTTCATGATAACGAGGAACTTTTAAGAGCTACTATTGCCAGTGCTTCAAACGACTTCAGGCTTGGTGCCAATGAAGCGCCGCCGGCAATTATCTCTACATTTATTGGTTCCCAGTTAACCGAAGTCCTTGATGAGCTTGAAAAAGTGACCGACGGGAAACTTTCCCCTGCCGAGAAAACTGAATTGAAATTAAATGTAGTTGGAAAAATTCCTGAAATCCTTCTGGATAATACCGATAGAAACAGGACTTCTTCTTTCGCTTTCACCGGTAACAAATTTGAATTCCGTGCAGTAGGGTCAACAGCCAACTGTGCCGAACCTATGACTGCCCTTAACTCTATAGTGGCCAAGCAGCTTATAGACTTCAAAAAAGAGGTTGACAGCCTGGTGAAGAAAAAGAAAATGAAGAAGGACGATGCCATCTTTAACGTGCTTAGGGAATACATCAAGCAGTCCAAAAATATTCGCTTCGAAGGAGACGGATACTCTGAAGAGTGGGAAAAAGAAGCTGCAAAACGCGGACTTTCAAACAACCGAAATACACCCGAAGCTCTTAAAGCCCTCGTGAACAAAGAGACCATAGACATGTACCGCAAACTTGGGGTGATGAACGAGATAGAGATTGAAGCGCGTCATGAGATCCAGCTTGAAGAATACATCATGAGGGTGCAAATTGAAAGCCGTATCCTTGGGGATATTGCCCGTAACCACGTGATCCCCACAGCCATTAGGTACCAGAACATCCTTATCAAGAATGTACGCGGCTTAAAAGAAATTTTTGCTGATGATTTCAAGGAACACTCAAAAGAGCAACTCGAGATCATTAAAGAGATTTCAGAAAGAATCGAAAAGATAAATTCGGGTATTACCGAAATGATCGAAGCCCGTAAAAAGGCTAACAAACTTGAGGATGCCGAGGAAAAAGCCTTTGCATACTGCAATGATGTGAAGCCATTTTTTGAGACTATTCGCTACCATTGCGATAAG
>Ga0098069_100542_pt1 | contig 14580 bp, 10 predicted proteins | sample 27_taG_FD_92584 | JGI IMG/M metagenome (GOLD analysis project Ga0098069, IMG submission 92584) | Marine viral communities from Cariaco Basin, Caribbean Sea - 27_WHOI_OMZ | ecosystem: Environmental > Aquatic > Marine > Oceanic | place: Caribbean Sea: Cariaco Basin | collected 2014-11-09 | reverse complement strand
TTCCTGAGTGACGAAACCTACATAACTGAAGACAAGGTTTGTTGGTCCTTCAACAGTAAGTTCAAAATTTCCGTCAAAGTCTGTTGTGGTACCGTTTGTTGTTCCTTTCTCAATAACATTCACACCCAAAAGAGGTATGCCATTACTGTCGGTTACAGTACCGTTCACACTGTCTTGGGCCTGTGCCATAGTTGGGGCCGCGCAGAAGATCAGCATGAGCAAAATCTTGCCATAGCGATAGAAAACGTTTTCGCTCTTGATTGGATTTCTGTACATAAGAATTGAGTTGTTAATATATTTTGTTAACTGGTTAAATTTTACAGGAAAATCTTCTAACAGAATATGAGCGAAATCATTAGAGTTAGAAGTAATTTCCTAACTCAAATTTAAAGCACATGTTAAGCTGTTGTTAATATTATTTTATCAATTAATGATGAAATATTTTCCTTATTTCTCAAAAGGAAGTTTCTTTAATAAGAATATTATAGTAAGGGAAGCAAATTAATTGTCAGCAACAGACCCTTCGTTCTAAAAAAGACTCTACAAGCTCTTTTTTGAAGGATCTTTATTCAGAATATTTCAAGTAGGATCTTACTAATTTTCCTGAAGTGGAAATTTTTTCTTCATTATTTATTTCTGAAGGAGTAGTTCCTGGAAGAACAGCTGCTGACGATTCATCTTTATCGGCTACAGACCAGTTTGCCCATGAAAGGTTGTGTCGGTCCATAAATTCCATCCAGTCCCCCGTTTCTTTTGCGTAAACAAGACCATCTCCATTGGCGTCTGTAGTACCAAATTCAGTAACAAAGATTGGCAAACCTTTATCTATAGCAGTTTTAGCGATATCTCTTAACTCCTGCCGGTGAGTGCCCGCATAAAAATGCAAAGTATAGGCGAGATTTTCTCCTGTTAAAGGATCCTCGGCAGCAAGATCAACTCGCTGGGACCAGTTAGGAGTCCCTAGCACGATAATATTATCGGGATCATATTGCCGGATGGAAGCTATGACTTCTTCATGATAAGGTTTTAAAACTCCCGTCCAGGAAACATCAAGAGGTTCGTTGTAGGGTTCGTAGATGAGGTTCGGATAATCTCCATATTCCTTTGCAATTTCTGAAAAGAATTTTTTAACTTCTGTTAAGTGATCCTCTGCGTGGTGATCATGCCAATCTACAATTACATAGATCCCCTGCTCTATTGCGGCCTCTATAACTGTCTTCACCTTATCCGTTTCTCTCTCTGGATTTTCCAAATAACCATCATGCTCTACAGCCATAGCAGCACGAATAAGCTGAATATCCCAGCCCTCCACGAGATTTTCCACAGTTTGGTAATTAAAGAACTGAGGTTGCCACTGGCTCCAGAATAATGACATGCCCTTTAATTGAACCATTTCCCCAGAAACATCCACGAGCATACCATTTTTAATAGTTAACTGTCCGTGTGTATCTACTGGCGACTGGTCCAACAATTTTTCATCAGGAGCCTCTTTTTGAGAGGAGCAGCTGTAACTTAGCATTAATAAGAACAAAAAAGAGAAAGTGATTTTAAGGAGTTTCATTGGTTAATTTTTTAATTATAGTACTCTTTTGATTCCGCTAAACTCTTCACGATACTGAGATGGAGTGCAGTTTTTATTCTTTTTAAATACCCTGTTGAAGTTGGCGATATTGTTGAATCCACATTTAAAGGCAATTTCGGCAATACTCAAATCCTTTTCAATTAACCAGCGGGAAGCATAGCCTATACGGGTGTCATTAATATATTCAATTAACGTTTTCCCAGTTCTTTTTTTGATGAAGCGATTAAAGGAGACTGGACTCATATTTACCAATTCCGAAATCTTATTTAAAGAAATCTTATGTTGATAATTCTCCTGAACGAATTCGTAGATTGTTTTGATTTTATCGCTGTTCTCGAAATCTTTATTGTTGGAAGTGTAGGAGGAAAGCAAACGCTGGTTCCTTGAGGTAGCAAGGTCCTGAAGAATGGAAATAAGTTCCAGGAAATAATCAATACTATCTATTTTTGAGAGCTTAAGAATTTTTGGCTTGACCTCCCTGGTAATTTTTTCGGAAAACAAGATTCCATGAGCAGAACGTTCAAACATATCTTTAATGGGTTTCATAATTCTACGACCCAGAAGTTTTTCATCAAAAAGATCATTATGGAATTGTATAGTGATCTCGTGAATGTCTTTATTCCTACAGTTGTGAAGTTCCCAGCCATGCTGGAGGTTAGGTCCTACAAGCACCAACTCAATCTCTTCAATATCTTCCATGCTGTCACCTATTACCCTTCTCACTCCTTTTCCATTAAGGATAAAATTCAGCTCATACTCAGGATGAAAATGAATTGGAAAATCAAAATCATCTTTAATTCTGTCAAAAACTAAAAAACTGTCTTCTGGGGATAAGGGGGTTATTTCCCGATGCACTTCAGGGGTCATTTCTTATAATATTTAGGTTTTGGAAAAAATTTCATTATTAAATGACAAAATCCTATTAATTAAATCGCAATGGACAGATTAAATTTGAATATCATAATTTATTCCTTCAGGAATTGGAATATCCAAATTTTGGCAGTTAAATATAAGCTAAGATTTTTTAATATAAAATATATTGTCAAATAGAAGCATGAAATTTACATACGACCTAAAATATATTGCACAAAGGCTTGTAATATTGGTAATTCTGATTCAACTGTCAGGATGTAAATCCTCTTCAGGCATTGATTTCAAAACAATTAAGGTTTCAGATGCAGGAGCAACCAAGGCTACAAAACTTCTTTACCACGATATTCGAAAATTATCAAAAAGAGGCATTGCATTCGGACATCAGGATGCCACAGCCTACGGGATTGGCTGGAAACATGAGGAGCAGCCAAATTTACTTCGAAGTGATATCAAAGGAGTAGCAGGAGATTTTCCTGCAGTTCATGGTTATGATATAGGACATATTGAACTGGGAAGGCCTCACAATCTTGATACCGTCTCTTTTGATGTAATGAAGGACCACATTCAAAAGCTGTATGAAAAAGGAGCAATTATTACCATGAGCTGGCATCTTAACAATCCTGTTACAGATGGAAGTTCCTGGGATAAAACTTCGGCAGTTCCCGCCATTCTAGAAGATGGCGAACAAAGGGAAAAATATGTGCTGTGGGTGAAAAGACTGGCAGATTTTTTTAACTCCTTAAAAGATGAAAAAGGGGATCTTATTCCTGTGGTGTTCCGGCCATTTCATGAAATGAACGGCTCCTGGTTCTGGTGGGGAGGAGACAATGTTTCTCCTGAGGACTATAAACAACTGTGGAAAGATACACAGCAGCTGTTAAAACAGAACAATGTTCACAGCTTATTATTTGCTTATTCTCCCAATACCTTCAGTTGTGAAGAAGAATTTGATAAATATTATCCCGGTGACGAGTTTGTGGATATTCTTGGTGTGGACATTTATAACCACAGCGGGAATGAAGCTTTCACCAAAGATGTAAACCAGAATTTAGAAATGATCCGCAAAAAGGCACTTTTAGCCGATAAACCTTTTGCGCTTACTGAAACCGGAAATAACAATTTCGGAGAAGATCCATACTGGTGGACCCAAACTTTATATCCCGGTATAAAGAAGTCGGGGGCAGCATGGGTATTGTTATGGAGAAATGCGAGATCATCTCATTATTTCGCAACTTATCCCGGCGAAATTTCCCAAAAGGATTTCAAAGAATTTGCAGAGCTGGAAGAAATCCTGTTCCTGGACGAAGTGGAAGATATTACCAACTAAAAGAAGATAGGCCCCTATGTTACAAGGTTTAGATATTGCAATAATTTTAGCTTATCTGGTTGTCACCATTTTAATTGGACTGGCATTAAGAAAGAAGGCCCAAAAGAGTAAGGATGATTATCTTTTAGGAGGAAAGGACCTGCCTTGGTATATGCTGGGACTCTCTAATGCATCGGGAATGTTTGACATTTCTGGAACCATGTGGCTGGTGACCCTTACCTTTGTTTACGGACTTAAAAGTATCTGGATCCCATGGCTTTGGCCTGTTTTCAATCAGGTGTTCTTAATGATATTTCTAGCCACCTGGCTTCGTCGCTCACAAGTGACAACAGGTGCAGAATGGATACACTTCCGATTTGGTAAGGGACAGGGTGGAAACAGGTCTCACAGCATCATCGTCATCTTTGCCATTTTAAGCTGCCTTGGCTTCCTCGCGTACGGTTTTATCGGCCTCGGAAAATTTGTAGAGATCTTTATTCCCTGGGAGATCGTTTCGGCCTACATTCCCTTTGATGTTCCTGCAGAATATATCCCACACTTCTACGGAGTTGTCTTCACCATGTTTGCTGTTTTTTATTCTGTTTTAGGTGGTATGTCGGGAATTGTATGGACAGATTTACTGCAGTATTCCATTATGACTGTTTCTTCTATCGCGATCTCCGTAATCGCCTGGCAGGCCATGGGAGAAAGCACCCTGAATGTACCTGAAGGCTGGATGAACCCGCTCTTTGGCTGGGAACTTGATATCGACTGGAGTGGTATCATTGATGAGGTAAATGACAAAATAGCATCAGATCAATATTCTCTCTTTGGAATATTTTTCATGCTCATGGTTTTTAAAGGAATTCTTTCCAGTGTTGCCGGTCCCGCACCTAACTATGATATGCAAAAAATTCTTTCTACAAAAAGTCCGTTGGAAGCTGCCAAAATGAGTGCTTTTTCCATTGCAGCCCTTATCCCAACAAGATATTTAATGGTGGGTGGTTTTTCAATTCTTGCCATCCTTTTCTACGAAGATCTGAGGCTGGAAACTGCAGGAATTCTTGACTTTGAGAAGATCCTACCTGCAGCTATTGAACAATTTGTTCCTGTTGGTTTACTGGGGCTACTTCTCGCCGGTCTTTTGGCGGCTTTCATGTCCACTTTTGCGGGAACTTTAAATGCTGCACAAGCTTATTTGGTTAATGATATTTATTTAAAATACAGGCCCGATGCTTCTAACAAAGAGGTGAAGAAAATGAACTACGGTAGTGGAATTGTTGTGGTACTTATAAGTATTGTCCTCGGCTTTTTTGTACTTGATGTGAATTCAATTTTACAGTGGATCGTTTCAGCCCTTTATGGAAGCTACGTGATTTCTAATACTCTTAAATGGTATTGGTGGCGGTTCAACGGGGAAGGCTACTTTTGGGGAATGGTTTCGGGAATTATTCCTGCAATGATTTTCCCACTGATCACCGACACCCTGGATCTTTACTATTTCCCTGTTATTTTGCTTATTTCTCTCGCAGGAAGTATTATTGGAACCTACACTGCTCCTCCAACCAATGAAGAAATTCTAAAAGATTTTTATCTAAAAACCCGTCCGTGGGGATTCTGGAAACCTATTCTGGAAAGATTGAAGGACGAACATCCTGAAGTGACCAGGAACAAGAATTTTTCAAGAGATATGTTTAATGTATTAATTGGCGTAATAGCTCAAACGGTATTGGTGCTCATTCCACTTTATTTCATTCTACATGATAATATTCCTATGATCCTTTCAATTGTTGTCCTTGTAATATGTGTTTTTATTCTGAAGAAAAACTGGTGGGACCACATTAAAAAAGAGGCAGGCGTAAATACAAAATAACCCTACAAAAAATGTTTTATAACCAAACAAAGAGAAGTAATGAGTAAAATCCCTCAATACGAGAAACTCATCAATGAGCATAAGGAATTTATTCAAACTGCGAATAAACCTTCTGAAAAATTCAATGGTATTGTACAGCGGTACAGGAACCCGGTAGTTACAGCAGCTCATGCACCCCTGCACTGGAGATATGATTTTAATGCGGAAACCAATCCGCTTGGCCTGGAAAGAATTGGTGTAAATGCCACTTTCAACCCGGGAGCCATCAAGTGGAAAGGTAAATATGTGCTGGCAGTACGGGTTGAGGGAAACGACCGTAAGTCATTTTTTGCAATGGCCGAAAGTCCGAATGGCGTTGATAATTTCGAGTTCTGGGACAAACCTGTGAAACTGCCACAAACAGCAGAACCCGATACCAATGTCTATGACATGAGGCTCACGCAGCATGAAGATGGCTGGATCTACGGAGTTTTCTGTACAGAACGCAAGGATAAAACCAATCCCGACACCAGCGCAGCAGTTGCCAATGCGGGAATTGTAAGAACCAAAGACCTTTTAAATTGGGAAAGACTACCAGATTTGATTTCAACTTCAGGTCAGCAGCGAAATGTTGTGATGCATCCGGAATTCGTCAATGGAAAATATGCACTTTACACACGCCCACAGGATGGATTTATTGAAGTTGGGAAAGGTGGCGGAATCGGTCTTGGTTACATTACAGACATCACAAATCCTGTTCTGGAAGATGAAAAGATCATTAATCATAAGGTTTACCACACTGTTTATGAATTGAAGAACGGGTTAGGTCCGGCACCTATAAAGACTGAAGAAGGTTGGCTGCATCTTGCCCACGGAGTGAGAAATACAGCCGGAGGTCTTCGTTATACGCTTTATCTTTTTATGACCGCTCTTGATGATATTTCAAAAGTAATTTATCAGCCAGCCGGCTATTTCATGGCGCCAAATTATGAGGAGACAGTAGGGGATGTTCCCAATGTTTTATTCGGAAACGGATGGATCACAGATGAAGACGGGAAGGTATTCATTTATTATGCATCTTCAGACACCCGTTGTCATGTTGCAGTTTCTTCGGTAGATAAATTACTGGATTATGTGAAAAATACTCCTGCAGACGGTTTGACTTCAAGAGCATCGGTAAATGCAATCGTAGACCTTGTAAATAGAAACAAAGAAGTAAAGTAATGGCAGATCCCACAGCACAATTTAAAGCCGAACTTTCAGAAGAACTGGAGAACATCCTGAAATATTGGCAAGAATTCAGCATAGATGAAAGAAACGGCGGATTTGTTGGGCAGCGGGATCACTTTAATAAAGAAGTGCCGGGTGCTTCAAAGGGAATTATTCTCAACACCCGCATCCTTTGGACCTTTTCGGCAGTTGCCAATCATAAAAAGGAAAATGCGGGTGAGCTGAGGTCTTTAGCCGATCGTGCCTACGGGTATCTAAAAAAAACATTTCGGGATGATATTTTTGGAGGAGTATTCTGGGAGGTTAATGCTGAAGGAAATCCGACAAACAGGAGAAAGCAGATCTATGCTCAGGCCTTTGCCATCTATGCCCTTTCTGAATATTACATACTTTCAGAAGACGACAAGGCCAAAAATTGGGCCCTGGAGCTTTTCGGTCTTGTAGAAAAACATGCCCGGGAGAAAGAATTTAACGGTTATCTGGAAGCATTTCAGGCGGACTGGTCTCCTATTGATGACATGCGACTCAGTGAGAAGGACAAAAACTCAGCCAAGACCATGAACACTCATCTGCATGTTCTGGAAGCCTACACCACTCTTTATAAGATCACTAAAGCTGAAGCTGTCAAAGAAGCCCTTGACAACCTCGTCGAAATCTTTCTGGAAAAATTTTATAATCCTAAAAATCAGCATTTTAAGCTATTTTTTGATAAGCAATGGAACCGGGAGGGAAATATTGTCTCTTTTGGACATGACATCGAAGCTATATGGCTCATGATAGAGGCTGCAAAAGGATCTGGGAATAAAGAATTAATTTATAGAACCCAGGGAATTGCTGTGCCTGTGGCAGATACTTTTTTAAAAGAAGCTTACTCCCCCGGAAAAGGAGTTATCAACGAAAAAGATCTTGATTCGGGAGAAATAGATAATGATCGACATTGGTGGCCACAGGCCGAAGCTATGGTTGGTCTTAGCTATGCTTATCGAATTTCAGGAGAGAAAAAATTCAGGGACGCCATTTTCGACATCTGGAATTTTACACAGGAGCATATTATTGATCATGAGAACGGCGAATGGTTCTTCAGAATAGACGAAAATAACCGACCTTACACACAAGAGGATAAACTGGGCATGTGGAAATGTCCTTATCACAATTCCCGTGCGTGTATCGTTTTAATGGAATAAAACAATGAAAAAAATCTTTTTCTTTTTGTTTATGTCATTGGTCCTCGCGGGCTGTAGTAAAGACGATGATCCAATCGTCAATCCCGAACCAGATCCCGTTGATCCTGTAGATCCTGTGGATCCTCCCGGGGAGGAGGATTTTGTTCTTCAACCAGAAGATACAAGGACTTACATGGTGGACGCATCGGCTACTGAAGAAACTGTCGCTCTTTTCTACCAGCTAAAAACCCTTTCCAGAACAAACTTTATTGTTGGTCAGCAGGATGCTTTTAATGCCTTCTACGGAAATAATTCAGGAGAATCGGACATAAAAAAAGTTACTGGAAGCGACCCCGGATTGTTGGGCTCAGACTTTATGTTCATTACAGATGACAATAATAATGAACAACCAAATAACTGGTTTTACCAACAGGAACAGCAGATCGTAGCCGATGTTGTAGAGGCGTACGACAAAGGGATGGTAAATCATTTTACCTGGCATTTGAGAGAGCCCTATGAGGGGGATCATTTTTATGCAGATGAGATGACGGAATTCCAAAAGGCAAATGCTCTTAAGAGCATACTTCCCGGCGGGGCCAATCATGAATATTATAAAGAAAAACTTCAGAAGGTTGCCGAGGTGACCAAAAACATCAAAGGCAGTGATGGTAAGTTGATCCCAATAATTTTCAGACCTTTCCATGAGTTTGATGGCGGCTGGTTCTGGTGGGGAGCACCTTATGCAAGTGCCCAGGAATTTAAAACCCTTTGGAGGTTTACTGTGGAATACCTTCGGGATGAACTGGATGTGCACAATATTCTTTATGCCTACGCGCCCGATAATTCTTATTCTACTGCCACTACTTATTTGCAAAGATATCCCGGAGATGAGTATGTAGATATTCTCGGAATGGACAATTACGGAGACTTTTTACCCGGGGATGCCTCAAAACTTTCGGCTGCAAATTCAAAGCTGAAAATGGTTTCAGACCTGGCCAAAGAAAAAGTAAAGATCGCAGCAATGACCGAAACAGGTTTGTTCATTCCGAATAGCACCTTGCCCCAAAACTTCTATTCTGAAAATTTATTTAATGTACTTACAGATAATGACATCCAGGTTGGTTTTATGATGTTCTGGCAGAATTCAGAAAATGTTTATACCGTACCCGTACCCGGACTTGAAGGGGAAGAAGATTTCCTGAAATTCGTTCAAAAGGAAGAACCACTTTTACTTCATGAAATGCCAAATATGTATAACCTCCCCAACTAGTAGAAATGAAAAAGATATTCTTCATAGTCTTTACAGCAGCAATGTTTCTAACATCCTGTAGCAGTGTCAAAAATGTGAAAAACAGTCCTGCTCCCATAACCGTTAAGGACGGGATCTTTTACAAGGGCAGCGAACCCTACTACTTTGTAGGGGCAAATTATTGGTATGGACCTCTTATCGCCGCACGCAACATTGGCGACAGGGAACGGCTCATTAAGGAGCTCGACCTCATGAAAAGCAAGGGAATAGACAACTTAAGAATCCTGGTGGGCGCTGAAGGCGGAACTCAGGACTTCCAGGTAAAACCTGCATTACAGCCTGAACAGGGCGAGTATAACGAAGATCTATTGGACGGCCTGGATTTTCTATTGGCCGAAATGGCTAAAAGAGATATGTATGCTGTGCTCTACCTCAACAACAACTGGATATGGTCTGGGGGAATGTCGGCTTATCTTGAATGGAACGGCTATGGCGAGGTGGCAAATCCATTTCTGGAGAAATATTCGTGGGAAGATTATTTTCAGTATACGCAGCAGTTCCACACCTGTACACTCTGTCGGGAAGCTTTTATGGATCACGTAAAATTTATAATTGGCAGGACCAATCAATACACGGGCCGACCATACACAGATGACACTACCATTATGTCCTGGCAGGTGGCGAACGAACCCCGCATCTTTACCGAGGAGGACAGGGAGCCTTTTAGAGACTGGCTTGCGGAAGTGGTAAATCTTCTGGATGAATTAGATCCTAATACGCTTGTTTCTACGGGAGCTGAAGGAAAAGCCAGTTACCTGCAGGACCTCGACGAATATGAATCGCTGCACTCTAATCCAAAGATCGATTATTTGACTGCTCATATGTGGCCAAAGAACTGGGGCTGGTATGACATCGAAAATGAAAAAGGAAGCCTTAAAGTTTCCATTGACAATGCTTATGACTATGTTAATGAGCACGTGGAAGTAGCGCAAAGACTTAATAAACCTATAGTTCTTTCGGAATTTGGATTTCCAAGAGAAAAGGAAAGTTTAGCTTTGAGTGCATCCGTAGAGAACAGAGATAAATTCTATGAAGCTCTTTTTCTGAAATTAAAGGAGAGCCATGAAGAAAAAGGACATTTGGCAGGAGCGAATTTCTGGGGCTTTGGCGGATTTGCTAAAACCGATCAGGTACGCGGAAAATGGGAAATTGGAGATGACTTTACCGGCGATCCCCCACAGGAACCACAGGGCTTGAACACTGTTTTTGCACAGGATGAATCTACGCTTCAACTGATTAAAAATTACAACGAAATAATAAATCCTGAAGCTGTTCAGAAGTAGAAGCGTACAAGATCCTAAATTTACATAATGAAAATGCACTGCTCAAATCTTTTGCTTTTATCTCCAATGAGGTTCAGTCTACTTGCTCTTTTCATTCTACTATTTTCTGCAAACCAGGTAATAGCCCAACAACTGCCTTTTCTTAAATTAAGTGAAGACAGGAGTCATTTCGAAACTGATAACGGTGAACCCTTCTTCTGGCTGGGAGATACCGCCTGGGAGCTGATACACCGGCTAAACAGGGAAGAGATAACTGAATATTTAAATAACAGGAAAGACAAAGGATTTACTGCTATACAAACAGTTGTACTGGCAGAAATGGACGGTCTCAATACTCCAAATGCCTACGGCGAGAAACCTTTAGTTGACAATGATCCCACCCAACTAAATGCGAAATATTTCGAGCTTCTCGATTTTGTTCTTTTAGAAGCAGAAAAACACGGCCTTTATGTGGGACTTCTTCCCACCTGGGGTGACAAATTCAATAAAAGATGGGGTGTTGGCCCGGAAATCTTTACTCCAAAAAATGCTGAAGAATACGGAAAGCTTCTAGGAAAAAGGTATAAGGATCATTCCAATATCATCTGGATTTTAGGAGGTGATCGTATTCCCGAAAACGAGCAACATTATACCATTATACGCGCTCTTGCGAAAGGACTTCAAAGTGAGGATAAAAATCACCTGATATCTTATCATCCATCGGGTGCAAAGCTGGCTTCAGACTTTTTTGATGAAAGCTGGCTGGACATCGATATGTTTCAAAGTGGACATTCCAGCATAGCCAGAGAATATCAGTATCCTCAAAAAAGCATGGACAAATCAATTAAAAGACCGGTTATAAATGGAGAAGCAAGGTACGAGGATATTCCTGACCGGTTTTGGGAGGAGGAAAGTTATAGGCGGCTGGACGAAACCGATGTAAGAGTGTCTGCATACAACAGTTTTTTTGGAGGGGCTGCAGGCTATACTTATGGCAGTAATGATATTTGGCAAATGTTCGATCAAGGCAGAACCCCCACCCTGGATGCCAGGCTCGGCTGGAAAAAGGCACTCGACCTGCCGGGAGCGCAGCAAATGAAATACCTCAGGGAATTCTTCACTTCTCTGGAATGGCAAAAAATGGAACCGAAACAAGAGCTCATCAAAAGTTCAAATCCTGAAGATTCAGGCCATATACTTGCAGCAAATGCCCCTCAATTTGCCCTTCTTTACACCCCGGAAGGGCAACCATTTCAGGTGGATCTTACTCGCTTGAACTTTGAAGATCCAAAGGCCTACTGGTTCAATCCGCGAACAGGTACTTCCGAAGAAGTGGTAAAAAACAAGCTGCTCAAAAATGACATTTTTAAACCATTTTCTTCCGGAAGAGGCCAGGATTGGCTACTGGTTCTTCTTCCGAAGCACAAAAACTTTAAGCTAAATAAACTTCAATAAAATGAAAATAAGAATATCCCTTGCCCTGCTCATAGTATCTGGTTTGATGCTGAGCGGATTCACCGGAAAAAAAGACAGAAACATGAACCCCACACCATCCTCAAATGATAGTATAGAAGCAAAAATTGATTCGCTTCTGAGCATCATGACGCTGGAAGAAAAAGCCGGCCAAATGAACCAGTACAATGGTTTTTGGGAAGTCACAGGCCCTGCGCCAAAAGATGGGGATGCTGCTCTAAAATATGAGCATTTGAGAAATGGCCGGGTAGGTTCCATGCTTACAGTTCGCGGAGTCGATCAGGTAAGGGCGGTTCAGGAAATTGTGGTCAATGAATCAAGATTGGGAATTCCTCTTATTATTGGATTTGACGTGATCCACGGATATAAAACCCTTAGCCCGATTCCCCTGGCCGAAGCTGCCAGCTGGGATATGGAGGCGATAAGAAGGTCGGCTGAAGTTGGCGCTGCAGAAGCAGCTGCTTCCGGCATCAACTGGACCTTTGCGCCCATGGTCGATATTTCAAGGGATGCCCGCTGGGGCCGGGTCATGGAAGGCGGAGGAGAAGATCCTTACCTGGGGAGCAAGATCGCAGCTGCCAGGGTTAAAGGTTTTCAGGGAGAAGATCTTTCAGATCCATTAACAGTGGCAGCCACTGCAAAACATTTTGCCGGTTATGGTTTTGCTGAAGCCGGCCGTGAATACAATAAGGCAGACATAGGAAATTCCACTTTGTACAACATGGTTTTGCCACCTTTTAGAGCAGCCGAAGAAGCCGGAGTTAGAACCTTCATGACCGGTTTTAATACGCTGGATGAGATCCCTGTGACCGGAAATGAGTTTATTCTAAGAGACATTCTAAAAGGAAAGTGGGGCTTCGACGGATTTGTAATTTCAGACTATGCTTCCATTGAAGAAATGGTAGTCCATGGTTTTGTGAAAAATGAGAAAATGGCTGCAAAAAAAGCGGTCGAAGCCGGGGTAGACATGGATATGGAAGCCTATTCATATGTTAATGAGATAGTGGGCCTTGTGAATGAAGGCAAGCTCGAAGAAGCCCTTGTTGATGATGCCGTGAGAAGAATTCTTCGGGTGAAATACGAATTGGGTCTAATGGATGACCCTTACAGGTATCTTGACGCGCAAAGAGAAAAAGAGGTGGTTGGAAATCCTGCACATCACGAAGCTGTACTCGACATGGCTAAAAAGTCGATCGTCCTTCTGAAAAATGAAAGAAATCTACTTCCGCTGAAGAAAAACGGACAAAATGTGGCCTTGATTGGAGATCTTGCAGATGATAAGAACAGTCCGCTTGGAAGCTGGAGAATAGCTTCAGATGACAACACAGCGGTTTCGGTTCTTGAAGGGATGCAAAAGTACAAGGGCAATAAACTTACTTTTGAGCAGGGCGCGCAGCTTGTGGTCGGAGAAGAGTCCTTTTTAACTGAAGTTAATTTCAACACCACCGACAAAAGCGGATTCCCTTCAGCTGTTAAAGCTGCAAAAAATGCAGATGTGGTAGTTATAGTTCTAGGCGAGCATGGCTTCCAGAGCGGCGAAGGAAGAAGCCGTACAAATCTGGACCTTCCGGGAGTACAACAGGAACTTCTTGAGGAAATTTATGCAGCTAACAAGAATGTCGTATTGGTTTTAAACAATGGAAGACCTCTTGCTATTGATTGGGCAGCAGAAAATATTCCGGCAATTGTCGAGGCATGGCAACTGGGAACGCAGACAGGTAACGCGGTTGCGCAGGTACTTTACGGAGACTACAACCCCAGCGGAAAACTACCAATGACCTTTCCCAGGAACATTGGCCAAACCCCAATTTATTACAACCATCAAATGACCGGCCGCCCCGAAGATCCCGAACCGGGAGCAGAAATGGTATGGTGGTCACATTATATGGATGTGGAAAATACTCCCCTCTATCCTTTTGGCTACGGGTTGAGCTATACTACTTTCAAATATGACAATTTAAAGCTGAACAAAAATCAGTTTGAAATGGGAGAGGATGTGCAGGTTTCTGTAGACATTACCAACACCGGAAACTACGACGGAAAGGAAGTTGTGCAGCTGTATATTCGTGATCTCTACGGAAGCACCGTAAGACCTGTAAGAGAACTTAAAGGTTTCGAGTTGGTAGAGCTGAAGAAAGGTGAAAAAAGAACAGTGAATTTCACACTGACTGAAGATGAGCTTGGTTTTTACAAAAACCAAGGGGAATACCTGGTGGAACCGGGAGAATTTGAAATTTTCGTCGGTGGTAATTCGGTAGAAACTTTAAAGACTTCCTTTACCTTGGGAGAAGAATAATCAAGGCGAAAGCCTTAATCTTGAGAAAATTTAAAATTTAAATACTCTTCAAAAATGCCATTTTTGAAGAGTATTTTAGTTTACATTCAAAATGAAAAGCAGAATTATTTCGGGACTATCTCAAAAACTGTGTAAGTAGAAAATATGGGGTTTGCAAACCCCTATATTTTTTTAACCTTGCCTGCAAATTTCAGGCACTAATATTTACACAGTAATGAAAAAAGAAGATCTATT
>Ga0098069_100540_pt1 | contig 14665 bp, 12 predicted proteins | sample 27_taG_FD_92584 | JGI IMG/M metagenome (GOLD analysis project Ga0098069, IMG submission 92584) | Marine viral communities from Cariaco Basin, Caribbean Sea - 27_WHOI_OMZ | ecosystem: Environmental > Aquatic > Marine > Oceanic | place: Caribbean Sea: Cariaco Basin | collected 2014-11-09 | reverse complement strand
GAAGATCATCTTGGTGATATGGACTTTAAAGTAGCAGGCTCGAAAGACGGTATTACCGCGCTACAGATGGATATTAAAATCGAAGGCATTACCCCAGACATTATGGAGCAAGCGCTTAAGCAAGCCCACGCTGGTCGTATTCATATCCTAGAAGCGATGAATAAAGTACTGCCTGCAAGCCGTACGGAAATCAACGCTCATGCGCCTAACTATGCGGTTATCGAAATCAACCCAGAAAAAATCCGTGATGTGATTGGTAAAGGCGGCGCAACGATTCGTCAGCTAACCGAAGAAACTGGCGCGGTTATCGATATCGATGATGCTGGTACCATTCGTATCTTTGGTGAAAATAAAGCAGCAACCAAAGCGGCTATCGGCAAAATTGAAGCCATCACCGCGGAGGTAGAAGTCGGTAAAACTTATCAAGGTACGGTTGCGCGTATCGTTGACTTCGGTGCTTTCGTTAACGTCTTGCCAAACACCGATGGTCTCGTGCATATCTCGCAAATCGCCGATGAGCGCGTAGAAAACGTGTCTGACTACCTAAAAGAAGGTCAAACCGTCAGCGTATTGGTACAAGATGTTGATAACCGTGGCCGTATTAAGCTGACCATGAAAGGTATCGAGCAAAACTAATCTTCGTTTTTCGAATTAGTTAGATTTAAAAAAACCGCTTTGGTTGCTAATATTGGCAAACAAGGCGGTTTTTTTTATGCGCACAAAGAATAATGACAATGAGAAAATGATTTATATATTGATGTCTTTAGGAAGATGAATATCGATACGTAGCTTTGGTAAATCTTGTAGATGATGGGTGACAAGAGGCAAGATATTGCTAGACCAATCTAAAGCAATTGACGTTGTTATTTCACCGTTATCAGCAATATTATTTTGAGCAGAATTTTTTTGCGAATAATGAGCAATAAGCGGGCGCGCTAGCAATGCAATCCGGCGTATACCTTGATAACGTATTAAAGGTATTAGCTGCTGTTGTAAATCGACTAGAGCTGCGCTTAACCAGCTTGCCCTCGGTGAATGATAGGGATGATCCGATACGACAAGGTTGGCAATATAACTTGGTTGGCTACCGTTGCTACTGACGCCAAGCCCAGCTTGCTCACGTGCGCGCTTATGCATTAAACAGCTACCAACCATTAGGCTACCCTCGCGGCAGGCGCTAAAGTAACGTTGGTAATTGTCTGGATATAAGTTTTTGCTGCGCATAAGGATAGGATCTAGCAGGATACCGGCGTTATTCACCGGCAATATCAGCAGTTGGGCGCTGCTATTTAAAATAGGGGCGTGGGTAAGTTGTAGACTTGCCATTTATCTATTTGCCCCTCTGTGAAATGAATATTATTTTACACTGTTTTTCGCGCTTTCCGCAGCTTCTAATTGGGCAATTTGCTCCTCCAGCAGGGCGATTTGTTCTTCTTTCATCTCTGTCAACTGCTTATTCATTGCTAATTGCTCAGCGGCCAGCTTCTCTTGTTCGGCTAAGCGCTGACGCTCGTCTTCCAAGCGATCTATTTCTTCTTTTGCTAAACTATCATTTTCCGGCAAGGGCGCATTTAAAATAGCGTCGGGATTAGGGATTTGGCTGTTTGTAATTGCCGAGTCATCACTCTCTAAAGTTAGCTGGCTGTCATCTGATATATTGTCATTACTATCTAATGACGGGATATTTGCTTGCTCAGCACTATCTTGCTCAATAGAATCGGCAGTAGGTGGTGTGCTTTCGATCGGCGCCTTTTCAGTGTCTGGCGAATTGTTTTCCCAAACCAAATAACCAATCAATAAAGCCGCCACTATGATAATAAGCCACCATTTTTGACGCGATTTGGCAGACTTTTTCAGCGCTGACTTAGTCGATAAAGGACGTAGACGTTTTTTATTCATACGATGGTCGATTTCTGGCAAAAATATAAGTAGCCATACTATAACAAACTCAAAATAAAAAGCCCATCTATTGCTAGACAGGCTTTGTGCTATTAAAAATTAACGTTAACTATCAAATATGACTCTTATGGCTTGAATTTGACTGTACCACTGGTACCTGTCGACATGGCATCACGAGCAATCTGGTCCTCTAAATGGTTTTTAGCACTGATAGTATCAGGATCGGGGCGGTGCTCTGTATGTCCGCACTGCGTACATTCGATGTATTCATCAGGTTCGGGTACGACGATATTTACTTGCATCACAGCATCCATCGCCTGACATTTAGGACAGCGAACGCCTGCTAAAAACCGGCGCTTTGGCGTTGATGATTGATAGCGCATTTAGATGACCTCGCGCGTCGTTTGAACATTGGCTTTAGCAGTGGCGGCAGCATCATTTTTAGCAATGTCATTTTTAGCATTGTCAAAACCGCTATGCCGTAGTAAAGCATCGATGCTGGCGCTGCGACCGCGGAAGTTCTCAAAGTTGGTCTTAGCAGGAAAACTACCACCGACCGATAAAATAGTCTCGCGAAAGGCTTTGCCGGTAGTTGGGTTAAAGATACCTTCTTCTTCAAACTTACTAAACGCATCGGCAGACAATAGCTCCGCCCATTTATACGAGTAATAACCGGCGGCATACCCACCAGCAAAGATATGACTAAAGCCATTAGCAAAACGGTTGTAATCTGGCGTCTGCACAATCGCAATATCATCGCGCACGGCGTTTAACGTCGCCAAGATACCATCATAATCAAGTGCTGGCGTCTGCGCATGAATCAATAAATCAAAAAGTGCAAACTCGATTTGACGTAAGGTTTGCATGCCGCTTTGGAAGTTTTTGACCGCTAGTAGGGCGGCAAGTTTGTCTTTTGGCAAGGGTTCGCCGCTTTCAACATGGCTACTTATTAAAGCAATCCCTTCGGCATCCCACGCCCAGTTTTCCATAAATTGACTGGGCAATTCGACTGCATCCCACTCAACGCCATTGACACCAGCGACATCACCAACAGTTACTTGGGTTAATAAGTGATGTAAACCATGACCAAACTCGTGGAACAAGGTCAGTACTTCATCGTGAGTCAATAGGCTTGGTTTACCATCGAGGGCAGGGGTGAAGTTGCCGACCATAAAGCAAACCGGTAGCTGCTGATGGTTTTGCTCCGCATAGGTATAACGTGATTGAAAACCGCTCATCCACGCGCCGCCGCGTTTGCCGCTACGAGCAAATAAGTCAAAGTAAAAGCCACCAAGCAAGTGATCATCGGCGTCAAATAATTGATAAAAACGTACGTCATCGTGCCAGCGTGATACAGACTCACTGTGCTCTTGTACCTTGATACCGTATAAACGCTCGACGATCGTAAACAATCCGCTAATCACTTTCGGTAGTGGGAAATAAGGACGTATCTCCTCTTGCGATAAGCTAAATTCGCTCTGTTTTACTTTTTCGGCAATATAAGCGCTGTCCCACGGCTGTAGCTCAGTAATACCATAAGCCTGCGCATATTTTTGTAGCTGTGCTAAATCTTGCTTAGCAGCTGGAGTCGCTTGCGCCGCCAAATCCCGTAAAAAGGTTTCCACTTCCGTTACGCTATCTGCCATTTTGGTCGACAGTGACACTTCTGCATAATTATCAAAACCTAATAGCTTGGCTTTTTGCGCGCGTAATTGCAGAATTTGGCTCATGATATCGGCATTATTGAGCGACTCACCTTTGGCATTGGTATGCGCATCAAACTCAGAGGCGCGAGTAACATAAGCACGGTACAGCGTCTCACGCAGATTACGATCATCGGCATGGGTCATGACGGCAAGATAAACGGGGATGTTTAAGCTTGCAACATAATAAGGCGTCGGCAACGCATCAATTTGTGCTTGGGTGAGCTTATCGCTGGCAAGCTCGCGAGCTTTATATTGTTCGCCTGCGTCCGCTAATAGCGCCAAACCACTCTCAGTTAACCCTGCTAATTGGCTTTGCTCAAGCGGTAAGGCATACGCCTGAGTAGCATCCAAGATATGGTCTGAGAACGTCGCTGATAAAGTCGATAACTCACTTTGAATAGCAGCAAAGGTTTCTTGCTCAGCTTTGGGTAGCGCAACGCCTGATAGCTCAAAGCTACGCAGCGCAAGCTCAATTGCTCGCGCCCTTGCTGGGTCTAGTTCGGCAAAGAAAGCCTGATCATTGACGATCGTCTGATAGCGACTAAATAGCGGCTGATGCTGACCAACACGCGTGCCATAAGCAGACAGCTTGGGCAACAATTCATGATGGACATGACGAATCTCATCGCTACTCATCACGCTATTAAGATGCGACAAAATGCCCCAACTACGATCTAACGCCAGATTTATATGGTCAAAGCTCATCACCTCTGCCAACGCCTGCTCAGCGCTAAGCTTGCTATCTGCCGACATCTCATCTAAAAAACGGTTGGCAGCATCGATAGCACTGATGACCTGGCTTTGTAAGGCATCAGGTGTGGTACTGGAAAAATCAACAAGGTGTAGGTCTGGAGCAATAGAGTTCATAAAGAAAGGTATCCAATGTCTGTTAGTCAAGGTCTGTTAGTAATGAATAAATTATTATAATTTAGATAAAGTGCTATGAACGTTATTTAAAACGTTATGTAAAGTAAAGGTTATCTAAAAGATGGGTATGACGCGGTTGAAATACAAGCCAGCGTTATAATTGGTTTTAGAGTGTTCATTTTATGAATGGGATTTTTAGAAATGTCCAATTGGATAATAACCTAGCGCTAATTATCGATATGACTGATAGTTTGCTAAGTTTCACTTACAAAGCGTCATCATTTACTTGCAAATTAACCCTACAGGGAGTGAGGACAAGTTGTTAGCATCTTAGTAATACAAGGACTTAATATAATAAATTAAACACAAGGCAGTTGTTAAAAATAATTTTCAAATTCTATGACAAACTTTGCGATACCAACCAATGATAATAAAATAAGGAGCAGTATTTATGAAAGCAACTCTTAAAAGTCTACGTGAGACCAAAGCCAATCCAGCGGTCAGTATTTTTGTCAAAACGCACCGTGAGCATCCTGACAATCAAAAAGATCCTATCGCCCTAAAAAATCAATTAAAAGTCGTCGAAGAGCGCCTAAACAACGAGTACGACAAAAGTACCGCCACCTCTATTTTAGAAAATATCCAGAATAAAACCAGTGACCTGAATCACAACTATAACTTAGATACCTTAGCCATATTTGCTAGCACTGACGATGCTCAAATCGTCCGTATGCCTATTGATACCAAAGAGCGCGTGATAATCTCTGATAGATTTGCAACACGTGATTTGGTGCGTGATATGGCTAGTGCTGTGCATTATTATACGGTGGTATTGACGCGTGATAAGGCGCGCTTGATTGAAGCGTCTAACGACCGTGTGGTCAAAGAGTTCGACCAAGATACCGATGCACAAAATAATATGGAAAACATTCCATTTCCTGTAGAAAATAATGGTTTATATACAACAGGTGATGCCGGCTCTGATCGCTCAGCGAACAACGAGAGTAGCTATCTAAAAGAATTTTTTAACCAAGTAGATAAGAGCGTCCAAGAGCTATGGGGCGAGAATAAAATGCCGTTAGTGATCGTTGGCGATGCCAAAAATATCGGTTACTATAAAGATGTTTGTGATCGTCCAGATAATATCATTGCTACCGTTTCAAATGCCACCAATTTAGAAGAAGGCAGCGCGCAGCATATCATTGATAGCGTACAAGAAGCGGTTGAAAATTATCGCTCGTCATTACATCAAGCCGCTATGGGTGAAATTGACAAAGCGCGCGGTGCCAATATGCTGCAAACAGATTTGCAAGAAGTTTACCGCAGCGCCTTCCAAGGTGTTGGCGAGACTTTATATGTCCGCCGCGGTTACATGCAACCGGCTATGATCGATGAAGCGGCGCAGACTCTAAGCATGGCTGATGATGCGACTGCCCAAGGCGTTACTGATGATGCCGTTGGTGAAATCATCGAACACGTCATTCATAATGGTGGCAAAGCCGTATTCATGCCGCAGGAGCTGATGGGTGCAGATCAGCCAATTGCTCTGGTAACACGCTACTAAGTGATGGCTGCTATTCGTTAATGAATTAGCCATCGTTACAACATAGGTATAATATGGGAGCATTGGTTCGATATGAATCAATGCTCTTTTTTATAATAACTTAGGTTTACGTTTATCTGATGACTGGTGTCATTTGATAAGTTTCTAATAAAGCGCTGTTCACCCTTACGCTATCCATACTGAGTTTATAACTGATAAATTTATGACTAATACCACCTCTTTTGTTTTAACTAGCTACAACATTCATAAAGGCATGTCGCCGATGAATCGCCAAGTGAAGATACAGGGTATCGCCCAAGCGCTTGATATCATTGGCTCAGATATCCTTTGCCTGCAAGAAGTGCAGGGTCAAAACCTCAAGCGTAATATGCAATATAACGAATATCCCGACCAATCACAGCACGAATGGTTTGGTGAATATTTGCAACTGCAAAACAGCTATGGCAAAAACTCAGAGTATGAAAACGGTCATCATGGTAATGCGGTGTTGAGTCGTTTTCCGCTAGATCCTAAACATAACGTCAATATTACGGTGAATAAACTTGAGCAGCGCGGTGTCCTGCATTGTGAAGTGCAGCCGCTAGGGTGGGAGATGCCGGTTGTGGTATTATGCGCCCATTTAAACCTCTTTGAGCGCGACCGCATCAAGCAGTACGAAGCCATCTCCAATTATGTGCGTAATGAGATTGCGCCTAATCAGCCGCTGATTTTGGCGGGCGATTTTAACGACTGGAAAAAAATGTCTTGTGACAGGCTCGCTTCAAGCTTGGGGATGACCGAAGCTTTTAAACACTGTCATGGCAAATTGCTACCAACCTTTCCAGCAAAATTGCCTGTGCTCAGTCTAGACCGTATCTATGTGCGCAATCTAAGGGTAAAAGACGCGTGGGTACATACCGGTAAGCCTTGGTCAACACTATCGGATCATTTGCCGCTAAGTGCAGAATTAGCATTGTTATGAATTGCTGTTATCAGTTAATGGATAACAAGTAAGAAACTAACCAAAAAAGAGAAATTAGAATAATACAAGGATGAAAAATCATGTCTGATAAACACCTACCAACGACGCAGCACGCCGTACAGATACGCGAGTTTGGCGAACCTGAAGTCATGACATATCAAGACGGCGTGGCTATGCCTGCATTAAAGGATAACCAAGTATTAATACAAGTCGCTTATGCCGGTATCAACCCCGTCGATTATAAAACCCGTCAAGGTAAAGGCTGGGGCGCCGATGCGATTCAAAAAAATAACTTTGATAAAGGCGAGCCCGCTATTTTAGGCTTTGATGTTGCAGGGATAGTGGTCAAAAGTAATAGCGATAAATTTATGATTGGAGATGACGTCGCGGCCCTTAGTTTTGATGGCAGCTGCTACGCTGAATACGTGGCGATCGATGCTGATTTACTGGCAAAAGTACCTGAGTCTGTGACATTAGAGCAAGCAGGGGCATTGCCTTGTATCGGGCAAACGGCGCTACAGTTTGTAGAATTTGCCAACATAAAAAACGCTGAGCATGTGGTGATAAACGCGCCAGCGGGCGGCGTTGGACATTTAGCGATTCAGTTTTTGCTGAAAAAGGTAGCGTCAGATAATATCAAAGTCACGCTTATTTGCTCACCAGAAAAATACGCCAAACTTGATAAATTGATAGATAAAAGCAAGTTGGAAGGTTGGATAGATTATACCAAAGACCAAGATTTTCCTGACTTACAAGCCGATGTACTGATGGACTTGGTCGGTGACGATGCCGGCGTGCGCGCTTTGAGCACACTCACATCTGGAGGTCGCGTTAAAGTGTTACCGACCATTTGGGTTGATAAACTAAAAGCTGCCGGTAGTAATAAAAACTTGAGCGTCGATGGTTATGCGGTAAAGCCAAATGGCGAAGATATGGCAAAGGTTTTACAAGATGTCGCTGACGGCACGCTAATTTTACAAATTCAGCAAACTTATCCATTATCTGAAGTGGTCGCTGCTCACCGCGAGCTAGAAAAAGGCGATACCTTTGGCAAGATTGTGCTCAAAGCAAGCTAAGGCAGAGTTATTTAAGTTAAGCGAGGTTATTTAAGTTAAGCGAGTTTAATCTAATATCATTTGCCTAAAGGTTAAGCTAATACGTCCTTCTAAAACCGTTTTTGTTTTAGTAACAGTATGCTTCCAACATTTTTGCGTCTCACCATGCATGACGATAAGCTGACCGGACTCAAGATAAAGCTCGACTTTATCTTGAGTTTTTTTATGCTTTAAGACAAACTTGCGCGTCGCTCCGAGTGACAAAGAAGCAATAACTGGCTGATTGCCTAGTTCTTTTTCATCGTCGGCATGATACCCCATACCATCGTCGCCGGACGGATAGTAATTTAGCAGGCAAGAATTAAAGTGGGTATTGATACCGATTTTTAATAGTTGCCGCTCGATATGATGTTTCACATGAAACACTGAGTCTGTCCACTCAATGGCTTGCCGCCTGTGCCCCGAGTATTGATAACTGGCAGCACTGTCGCCCATCCATACTATTTGGCGAGTGGTGACATGCGTCTTACCAAATAATGTCACGATATCAGACTGCCAAGGTAGCGTCGTTAATAGGGCATAGTATAAGGCACTGGGATAATCGATAACGATACCTAAGTCATTAACTTTGCCATCATAAGGCAATAAATTATCGGTTGGCGCAGGGACAAAAAGGTCGCTCATTGCTTATATCCCATATATCCTACATTCCATATCGCTCGGCTTATTTATTGCTTTCATAATGCTCATTAATAATTTGCGCACACAGTTCAGGTGCTTCCATTGGCAAAAGATGACCGTAATCGGGCAAAGAGATAATGCTATCGGCGGGAACAAATCCTTGCCATTGTTTACGTACTTTATCATTGATAAACAAAGTCGGTTTGCCGGTGATTAAGGTATAAGGACAGCTGAGTTTTTTTAATGCCGCATCGATATGGGGCGCACCAAAATAGTTGGCAAGCTCTTGCTCGGGGGCAAACATCAAGCTATAGCTGCCATTGTTATTGGCCGTCAAACTTTGTTCAGCAAATACTTTTAAGTGCTCATCACTGATACGTTTATAAGCCCGTTGCGCGCGCAAATGCTCATAATAGTCATCGATACTTGCCCACGTCGATTGCTTGGTTAGGGTGCTTTTAAAAGGTTCACGGCTTAGCAATATCTTGCGCGGTAGTAAGTTATAAAGCGTTGCTTGTTTTTTAGTAAAGGTGACAGGCTCGATAAGATATAACTGCGAGAATAAATCGGGGCGTTTTGCTGCTGCTATAGCGGTCGCTGTTGCGCCTTGCGAATGCCCAATACCAACGATAGGCGCGTTTTGGGTTTTCTCTAAAAACTCAATCAGTATATCGGCATCTTGCTCACGGGTCAGACGCGGCGCTTGCGGCTTGTCATACCAATAACCACGTAGCGCCAGCGCCGATAAATCAAAATCCGTTGCGAGCTTATTTAATAATGGTGCATAAGTACCAACAGTAAAGCTGTTACCACCATAAAAATGAGCAGGCGGGCGTTTATGGTGGTTCGGTTTGTCTGCTTGATTTGCAGTTTGGTTCAACTGCTCTAAATCATAATAGCGCGCTTGCTTGCCACTGATATTAATACGTTTGGTAAAAGTTTCCATAAAAACTTCACTTCCTTGTGGTGGTTTTTTAACCGTTATCTTACATTTTATTGTTAACTTGCAATTAGCTGTCTTCGCCTAAGAAGCCGCCACTTTGACGCTGCCATAAGCGCGCATAAACGCCATTTAACGCCAGTAGCTCATCATGACTGCCTTGCTCGATGATACGGCCTTTATCCATGACCACCAATCTATCTAGCGCGGCAATGGTCGATAATCGATGGGCAATTGCAATCACAGTTTTGCCGGTCATGATATCGTTTAGGCTTTCGGTAATGGCAAATTCAATCTCAGAATCAAGTGCACTGGTCGCCTCGTCCAGTAACAAAATCGGCGCATTTTTTAGCATCACGCGTGAGATAGCGATGCGCTGACGTTGACCGCCAGAGAGCTTAACGCCGCGCTCGCCGACTTGTGTATCAAGACCGGTATTGCCTTTGTCATCGTATAAATCTTTAATAAAGTCCCACGCCTGAGCTTGCTTAGCAGCTGTAATGATTTCCTCATCGGTTGCGTCAGGACGACCGTAAGCGATATTTTCGCGCACAGTACGGTGCAATAACGAGGTATCTTGGGTGACCATACCGATTTGCTGACGCAGCGATTCTTGGGTAACTTCGTCAATCGCTTGCCCGTCGATATAGATTTTGCCTTTATCAACATCAAAGAAGCGCAGGAGTAGATTAACCAAAGTTGATTTACCAGCGCCTGAACGCCCAACCAGACCGATTTTCTCACCCGGTTTGATATCTAAGTAAAAGTTATCTAATAGCTTGGCGTATGAAGTTCCCGCTGCAGAATCCGCAGCAGGAATAACAGCATCTTCATGCGTGATATCTAGAGGCTTGTCTGATTTATGCTTGTTTAAACCTGTGGCATCGTCTTCGCCTTCATAACTAAAATCAACATGGTCGAAAACGATACAACCATCGCTGACTTTAAGGATAGCGGCATTTGGCTTATCAACGATGGTTTGCGGCGCAGATAAGGTGCGCATCCCGTCTTGTACTGTCCCGATACTCTCAAACAGGCTAGCAGTTTGCCACATAATCCAGCGCGTCAGGCCATTTAATCGCAGCGCCATCGCCGTGGCAGCGGCAATTGCGCCAACACCGACAGCGCTTTGTTGCCATAAATAAATTCCGATACCGGCCGTACTACTGACCAAAATCACACTGATTAAGTGGGTTGATACCTCAAGGTAGCTGACCCAGCGCATTTGCGCATGGACCGTACCTAAAAACTGTCCCATCGCGTTTTTGGCATAATCGAGCTCGCGGCGCGAGTGGCTAAACAGTTTAACCGTCATGATATTGGCATACGCATCAGTGATGCGGCCCGTCATTAACGCGCGGGCATCGGCTTGTACAATCGCCGTTTGTTTAAGTTTGGGAATAAAATACCACATCGCCAGCCACACCAAGACAAACCACACAATAAATGGAATCAATAATAAGCTGTCTAAATTAAATAAAATAATGCCAGAAGTAATAAAATAAACGGCGACGTACATAAACATGTCTGTGACCGTCATCACGGTATCGCGTACGGCCAATGCCGTTTGCATTACCTTAGCAGAAACGCGACCAGAGAACTCGTCTTGATAAAACTGCATCGATTGCCCAAGCATACGCTGATGAAAACGCCAGCGCATCTGCATCGGGAAGACGCCTTGCAAGGTTTGAAAATGGATAAATGACGATAGGGCAATCCAAAGCGGACTTAAAATCATCACGGCCAGTATCAAAAGCAGCATATCGCCTTTTTCTGCCCACAGATTTTGCGGCGTATAAACGCCAAGCCAATCGACGATATTGCCAATCCACGCAAATAGCATCGCTTCGTAGATACCGATACCAGCAGACAAAATCATAAATAGCAATAACCACCCGCGTAGCCCTTTGGTACATGCCCACATAAATTTGAGCATACCATCGCGCGGCGAGGGCAGCGGCATAGGCGTCTCAGGAAAGGCGGGCAGACGAGTTTCAAAAAAGCGAAATAAAGCGTTCATAGGCAGTCAAAGAGCATTCATAGCAGTACGCCAAGATAAACGCCGTCAAGCGCTATCGTGAATCGTTACTTTTGTTATTAGGATTGCTGGTTATTTTAACAAAATTCGTCCTCATGCCTGCATGCTAATTGTAAGCTGACAGGTAGAGCACACAATAATTAGATTGCTGTGGATGAAATATTTTGTTACATTCCATCATTTCTTCTAGTTTGTTGCTTCCTTTTATTTATACGTTTTAATAATCGAAAAATCGGCTAATGAATGAGTATTCTTTTACTCCTACGAATAATAAACGCGCAAAGTTGCGACTTAACAAGGATAAAGTTGATGATGTATTTAACGATAGCGGTGCTCTGTAGCGTCGCTGTTTCCGTACTTTTAAAAATATTACGCCAAAAAAATATCGATATTCGCCAAACCATCGTGGCGGGATATCCCGTGGCATTTTTATTAACTTGGCTGTTATTAAAACCAGATGTTAGTAGTATCGGCGCACTTGGAAATGCTTGGGGTATCATTATTGCGCTTGGTATCTTGTTGCCAGCAGTGTTTGTTATTCTTGGGCGGGCGATTGAATCGGTCGGGGTGGTAGCAACCGATGCCGCCCAGCGTTTATCACTGATCATTCCTATCGTTGCTGCTTTTTTATTATTTGGCGAAGTATTAACGGGTACGCGCATATATGGTCTGTTGTTAGGATTTTTAGCACTCGCTGCTTTGGTTTATCGTCCGCAGCACGGGCTTATAAATAGCCAAGCAAAGCAGACGCCACTTTGGTTATTTGGCGTTTGGCTCGGTTACGGCGTGATTGATATTTTGTTCAAACAAGTTGCCAAGCAAGGCGCGGCGTTTCCTTTAACTTTATTTGTGACCTTTGGGCTGGCAGGTTTGCTGCTACTCGTTTACCTGCTTAGCACGCGCGTGCGTTGGCAGGGCAATGCCCTTAGCGCAGGATTATTACTTGGCGCGCTCAATATGGGCAATATCTATGCTTATGTACGCGCCCATCAAGTATTGTCTGAGTCGCCAAGTATCGTCTTTACAGGCATGAACGTCGGCGTGATTGCGGTGGCAACCTTGATAGGGGTTGGGGTATTTAAAGAGCGCCTCAATCGTATCAATATCGTCGGTTTATTATTGGCGATTGGCTGTGTAGCGGTATTGTTTTTGCTTTAATAATGCCACTATGAAATAGGTAAAATTTTAACTTATCAACAATAGGCAGGTGGCATGTCCTATGATAAGGTAACTGACAGTCAGGCTCATACTATTGAGGGCTGATTGACTTATTATAATAACGTTTGACCCTTATTAATTAGGATAGGATACCCATTCAATGGAATACGAAAAACAACTACAGCATATAAAAAATGGCTCAGGATTTATCGCCGCGCTTGACCAAAGTGGTGGCAGCACGCCAAAAGCATTAGAGAACTATGGCGTCAGCGGCGATGCTTATGACAATGATGAAGCGATGTTTGATTTGGTGCATGAAATGCGCACCCGTATTATGACTTGTGATGCCTTTGATAATGAGCGTGTACTCGGGGCGATTTTATTTGAAGATACCATGGAGCGCGAGGTTAATGGCAAACCGACCGCCAATTACCTATGGGAAGATAAAAATATCGTACCTTTTTTAAAGGTAGATAAGGGTTTGGCTGAACACATGAACGGCGTACAGGTGATGCGTCCGATGCCAAATCTAGACTTGTTGCTGGATAAAGCAAAAAATTATCCGGTATTTGGCACCAAGATGCGCTCAGTCATTTATGAACCAAGTGTCGATGGTATCGAGCTTGTCGTCCAGCAGCAGTTTGATGTCGCAAAGCAAATTCTTTCTAAAGGTTTTATGCCGATCGTTGAGCCAGAAGTGGATATCAACAGTAGCAAAAAGCATGACTGCGAAATCATCCTTAAAACCAGTATTTTGCACAATCTTGAGTTTTTAGACGATGATCATCAAGTGATGCTAAAACTGACTTTGCCTGAAGAAGACGGATTTTATCAAGAGCTGATTGATCACCCAAAAGTGCTCAAAGTGGTTGCGCTATCAGGCGGTTACAGTCGTCATGACGCCTGTGAAAAGCTTAAACAAAACCCCGGTATGATTGCGAGCTTCTCGCGCGCTTTTACCGAAGGCTTAAATAAGCAACAAAGCGACGCAGAGTTTGCTGATACGATTAATACTTCTATTAAAGAGATTTACGAAGCGTCAAAGGTTTAATCTACTATAAAGATAAAACTGTTTGCAATAAAAAGCGCTACTTATGAGTAGCGCTTTTTTATGAATTAAGGATTAACGTTAATCGCTTAAACCTCTTTATACAACTGGCGACCCTCGGCATGATATTTTTGCGTCATCTCGTCCATGCCTTTTTTAATATCAGCGCGGCTCATCGCACTAGTAGCCTGAACGCCGTTTTCTTTTGCATCTAAACCTTTAGCATACTCGCGCACGTTTTGAGTGATTTTCATCGAGCAAAACTTCGGTCCGCACATTGAGCAAAAGTGCGCAGACTTGTGCGCATCTTTTGGCAGTGTTTCGTCATGATATTCACGCGCCGTATCAGGGTCAAGCGCCAGATTAAACTGATCATCCCAGCGGAACTCAAAACGCGCTTTGGACAAGGCATTATCACGTGCTTGTGCGCCCGGATGGCCTTTAGCAAGGTCGGCAGCATGAGCGGCGATTTTATAAGTGATGATACCGTCCTTGACGTCCTTTTTATTGGGCAAACCGAGATGCTCTTTTGGTGTTACGTAACAGAGCATCGCCGTGCCAAACCAGCCAATCATCGCTGCGCCAATGGCACTGGTGATATGGTCATAACCAGGCGCAATATCAGTGGTTAATGGCCCTAAAGTATAAAAAGGTGCGTCGCTACATAGCTCAAGCTGCAAGTCCATATTTTCTTTAATACGGTTCATCGCTACGTGCCCAGGACCTTCAATCATCACCTGTACATCGT
>Ga0098069_100533_pt1 | contig 14893 bp, 13 predicted proteins | sample 27_taG_FD_92584 | JGI IMG/M metagenome (GOLD analysis project Ga0098069, IMG submission 92584) | Marine viral communities from Cariaco Basin, Caribbean Sea - 27_WHOI_OMZ | ecosystem: Environmental > Aquatic > Marine > Oceanic | place: Caribbean Sea: Cariaco Basin | collected 2014-11-09 | reverse complement strand
GAATTCCTTTAAAATCTTTGCGATTTGCTGTGGTGAATATCTACTCTTCTTCATAATTACTGTTTAAAGTTATAAAATATATTATACTTTTAAACAGTTCGTTTTTAAGGGTAGCTTACACAAGCATTGCTACAATCATATTCTAGAATACTCCACACAAATAACTAAAACTCTCGATTTTTTCCGCGGAAATGCGAAATTGGATTACACCATAAACATTTTTAATTCTTTCGCGATGTAGGGTTTTGCGAAAGCAGGGGTTAATTAGGCCCGGTTTAGAAACGGGTTGTAGGCTGTTTGCTAGTTGCTAGTCTGTAGACTTTAATTAAAAGTCTTTTGACGATAAATTTGGGTTTATTCTATTGTCAGTAATGAGTTGTGGATTGTTGTTTTAATACATCTAAAAACTGAATACGGCTTCGCCACAGTGAGTCACAATCTCAATCCTATTCAAATCTTAATTTTAACTTAAATTTCTATTCAATTTATTGCCTATTTATTTAGGTAAACTTAAAAAGAAATTACTGAAACACTTAAGAAAACCAAGTGCTAGATTTCGTGCAAAGATAAATAAGTAGGAATTGTACAAACAAGTATGATTTGTTAAATTTTTTAAGAATTGCACGCTAAAAAATTATATTCCATCAACAACCTGAACAGCAGGAAACTGGTTTGTTGGATAAAACAGTATATAAAGTAAGACTTAGCAAACTATAATTTATACAGACTGCAATTTTATATCAATTGAATTCTCTTTTCACCTCAATACCCCCTTACTCCTAAAACTCTTAACATATTCAGAGATTTCATTAAGACTTTTTATATTCCATTTCAAATTAATCTGAACTCTTTTCGCAATTAGGGGGTTGGTCGGTTAAAGTTTAGCTAAACCGCTTTCCTTAAACTACTTTAAAGGCTAGTTTTGAGGTATGATTGAGAAGAAAATATTTAACGATACAGCGACCGCATTTAGATTAAAATCTGATTTAGAACTTAACAGAGCCTTACTCCTATTTAATGTAATGGGAATACCCTCCCTGATTAAACCGGGAATCTTATTGACCAAATTTTCCCTAAAGGCTAAGCTCCCCATACAACCGCTAATTAAGCATACCATCTTCGACCAGTTTTGCGCAGGAACCAGTAAAGACGATTGCAAACCGGTGATTAGGGAAATGCACGAAGTTAACCTCTCCAGTATCCTTGATTATTCTGTAGAAGGGAAGAAAACCGAAGAAGAATTTGATTCGGCATTTCGAGTGAAGAAAGATCTTATAAAATTTGCCAAAGAAGAAACTGAGATTCCTTTTGCAATTTTTAAACCTACTGCATTGGGTAGCTTCGAAATCTGGCATAAACTCAGTTCTCACGTTAATCTTAATGATAAAGAAAAAGAGGAATGGGAGAAAACAAAAGCCAGGGTTGAAGGTCTTTGCGAGGAAGCACATAAACAAAATGTTCGTTTATACGCAGATGCAGAAGAGAGTTGGATGCAGGATGCAGCCGATGATCTAATGGAGGAAATGATGGAGAAATATAATACTGAAAAGGCACTTATTTTTAATACTTTTCAATGTTACCGATGGGATCGACTGGATTATCTAAAAGAGCTACATACTAAAGCCAAAGAAAAAGGCTTTAAAATTGGAGCGAAGATAGTTCGTGGCGCTTATATGGAAAAGGAGAATAAAAGAGCTAAAAAATATGGGAAGAAATCTCCTATTTGCGAAAGTAAAAAAGCTACCGATCTTCATTTCAACAATGTACTGGCTTACTGTCTTGATAATATCGAAGATATTGCGGTCTTTATAGGAACACATAATGAAATGAGCAATTACCTGGCGGTACAGATCATGGAAGACCAGGGCATCGCCAAAGATGATCCCAGGGTATGGTTTAGTCAATTATACGGAATGAGTGATCAAATTAGTTACAACCTTGCCAGTAAAGATTATAATACCGCAAAGTTGGTTCCTTTTGGTCCGGTAAAAGATGTGGTACCTTATTTATTAAGAAGGGCTGAAGAAAATTCTTCTGTAGAAGGACAAACCAATAGAGAGTTAAATTTACTGCAGAGAGAAAAGAAAAGAAGAAAAGTAGCTCCCGAAGCGAATTAAAATTACGATCTGAAGGAGCCTTGTGCTGAACTAGTTTCAGCATGAAAATGCAAAATTAGATTCATTACTAAAAAGTTCGGCTGGAAAGTCGGACTTTTTTATTTTATAACTTCAACTAAAATGATCTTTGATTACCTGTTTAGCAGCGTTATATCCGCCCATCCCATGAACGCCTCCACCGGGGGGAGTTGAAGATGAGCATAAATAAATTTGATCATTAGAAGTTTTATAAGGGGAAATTTTAGCTACAGGTCTTGTAAATAATTGGGTAATATCCTGTCGCCCACCATTGATATCGCCTCCCACCAAATTAGGGTTAAACACTTCCAATTCCTTAGTGTTCATGGTGCTTTTATCAAGTATTAAATTTTTAAATCCCGGTGCCGCCTTTTCAATTTGATTTTCGATAATCCTGGTACAATCTTGTTCGCTGCCATTGGGTACGTGGCAATATGCCCAGGCGGTATGTTTTCCTTCCGGCGCCCTGGTTTTATCAAAAACACTGGGCTGTACCAATAATACATAAGGCTGTTCCGAAATTTTTCCTTCAGCTGTAAGTTGTTCCGACTTTTCTATTTCCTCGGGACTGAATCCAATATGAATAGTTCCCGACCTTCTGCACTTATCACTTGTAAAAGGAATAGGACCGTCTAACGCCCAATCTATTTTGAAAACCCCGGCGCCATACTTATAATTTTCTAATCGTTTTCTATAACTCGAACTTAGATCCAGATCTTGCATTTGCAACAATTGCTTTGGCGTGAGATCATAAATTTGAATTTCACTCTCGGGAAGTTCAGAAACTTCTTTTATAGGAGCATTTAAAACCAACTCTCCGCCTATGTCTTTATAATAATCTAACAAAGCTTCAACTAATTTTCCCGCTCCCTGTTTAGGAAATGGCCAGCCATTTAAATGTGCCATCAATCCCAGCACTATTCCAAAAGATGAAGAAAACAAGTTCGTTAACGGTAGAGTTGAATGCGCAGCGGCACCATAAAACAAAGCTTTAGCATCCGCTTCTTTAAAAAGGGAATTTGCCAGAAATTTAGCGGAAGGAAAAGCTTTTAAACCAAACTTTAAAAATTTTATAGGATGAGAAGGAATCCCCAATGGGCCCAACACATCTTCTCCTATATCGTCCCAATTTCCGACTAAAGGCTTCATAAAATCAATATACCTCTCCTTGTCTTTACCTAGCTGAGCAGCGGTTTTTTCTATGCTTTTGTAACAGGCTACTGCTTTTCCGTGCTCCAGGGTTTGCGAAAAAGGAATTTCAGGGTAGATCCATTCTAAACCATATTTTTCTAACGGAAGTTGCTGAAAAAAAGGAGAACTATACGCCATAGAAAGCACCGTAGAACCGAGATCATGTTTAAAACCTGGTAGCGTAATTTCAGCAGTTTTTGTTGCTCCGCCTGGAACAGAAGATTTCTCGTAGATTACCGTATTCAAACCTTGCTGCTGTAGGTGTATAGCGGCTGCAATACCATTGGAACCACTACCTATAATAACTGCATCGTATTTTTTTGAATGTGGATTACTGCCTTTCATTTTTCTTTAATTAAGAGGAATTTTTCTGAATTCCTTAAGACTTAAGTTATTCTATATTCTCCAGATCAATTTGATTCAAATAGTCTTTAAAAGTTAAGGTACCCCGCGATTGGCCTATCATATCATTACTCATAATGTAACTGAAGTAATCCAGCTTATGCCCCAGATTTTCTTTTGCAAAAAGCTTTGGGACTTCACTACCCGATTTTGCTATAGCCTCCGGCACTTTAACTATCTTCCCCCCTATTTTTTCCCGTATCATCACGGCCATTTCTTCCCGGGTATGAATTTTTGGACCACCTATTTCTAAAATTTCAGGTAATTCAGTAAAGTTATCGCTTATAAAATTCGCCAAATCGCCGTGGAATATACTATTAGTCTTAGCTTTTCCATCTCCAACAAGCGGAATCACCTTCTTTTTAGCCATAAGAATTAAATCGTGTAAACCCGAATAAAATCCAACAGGTCTTATTATAGAATAATTGAGTCCTGAATTCTGGATCTCCTCCTCCGTTTTTCCATGGGTGCCAGGAATTTTATAGTTAGATGCAGTATCTGCTCCCATCATAGAAACATATATAAACTTTTTTACCTTGTGTTTTTTTGCTTCTTGCAGCAAATGACTATTAGCCTTGTAATTACTTTCATAAAAAGTATCAGAATCGGGGTGAAAAAGGCTAATAGATTTTCCTAAAGCCGAAACTATATAATCCATATCTCTGGTAATTCCTTCTAATTTACCTTTATCCTCACTGGCATCCAGGTAATGGATATCCTCAACCTCTCCTTTGAGCTTCTCCAGGCCTTCTTCTGAATGGGTTAACGCTCTTATTTTAAAACCCTGAGACTTAAAATCCTTAAGAAGTTTGAAACCCAAAGCACCCGAAGCCCCGGCTATTAAAATTGACTTAGACATTAGCTTGAATTTATTTGAAAATATAAAACGTGATCTATTTTCTAAAGTTAAGTAATGCCAAAGAGAAATGCCGGGATCTTATGATTTTGGAAAGAAATTATAGAAAAACTTTAGGCTTTTCAGAACTAAAATAGAAACTTCAGGTTTTATGTTGGCCTAGCGATCAGGATAGCTAATATATTTGCAGCAATTAAAATCTACAGCCCTAAAAGAGTAGATTTCCGAAATAATTGCAGGTCAAATTCAATAGAATTTTCATCTTTTGCACATTCCCTCTTTTTTACACTGCGCTGTAGAGTAAGTAATTTCACCCATTCCACTCGTAATTAATTGTACATTTGCAGCCTTAAAAAAGGGAGTATTCTATTTTAATTTGAAACCAACAGCAGTTTATGGATAATAAACACTTAGTAGAAGTTATAAAACAAAACACCCAACGTTTTGAAAGCAAGAATGCCTTTTATTACAAGAATAACAAGCTTGATAAGTGGGAAGGTATCTCCTGGTTAGCATTTTATAATCGTGTAGAAAAGCTGTCTAAAGCACTCTTGAATTTTGGAATAACGGAACAGCAAAAGCTTGCTATTTTTGCTGAAAATATGCCTAATTGGATTATCGCAGACCTTGCTATTATGAGTATAAAAGCGGTAAGCGTTCCAATTTTTGCGACAAATTCTACAAAAGAAGCTGAATACATCATAAATGATACTGAGGTGAGCCTGCTTTTTGTTGGCGATCAAAGTGAATACGATAAGGCTTATGAACTTCTGGAAACTTCCAGTCATTTAAAATTAATTGTAGCCTTAACAAATACGATCAAGCTTCAAGCTTCAAGTAAATCTATGTATTTAGAAGATTTTGTTGCGATTGAATCTACTAAAGAACTGGAAACCGAACTTCAAAAAAGATATTACGAACTCGATTTAAATGATCTGGCAAGTATTATTTATACCTCGGGAACCACCGGCGAGCCAAAAGGCGTTATGCTGGATCATCATAATTTTGCAGGTTTTTTAAAGGCCCATGAATCTGAAATAGACCTATCGAAAAAAGATACTTCCTTAAGTTTCTTACCCTTAAGTCATATTTACGAACGCAGCTGGGTGTTCTTTTGTTTAAATACCGGAGTTGAGGTTTATTTTAACCAGGACCCTAAAAAGATAGCAGAGGTCTTAAAAGAAGTAAAACCCACGGTAATGTGTACCGTACCTCGTATTTTTGAGAAAATTTTTGCAGCCATCCAGGAGAAACGCAAAGAAGCTTCCCCGACCAAAATGAAGCTGGCAAGTTGGGCTTTAGGAATTGGTAATAATTATTATAACAAGCACAAACGACTTGAAAAGAAGGTGCCTCTAGCCTTACAATTAAAATATAAAATAGCCGATAAACTGGTGTTGAGTAAATTAAGAGAAGTATTTGGGGGACGTATAAAATTTATGCCTTGCGGAGGTGCTCCTTTAGCTGCGGATATGGTTTCGTTTTTTCATTCCTTTGGCCTTAATGTGAAATGTGGCTACGGATTAACTGAAACTACGGCAACCGTTACTTTTTTTGGCGACACCCATTTTGAATTTAATTCTGCCGGGAAACCCCTAAAAGGTACTCAAATTAAAATTGCTGAAAACAACGAGATCTTAGTAAAAGGTCCCGGAGTAATGAAGGGTTATTACAAAAAACCTGAAGCTACGGCCCAGGCTTTTAAAAATGGTTGGTTTTGTACCGGGGATGCGGGAAAAATAGATGAAAAAGGCAACCTGGTAATTACCGATAGAATTAAAGATTTAATGAAGACTTCCGGCGGGAAATATATTGCTCCTCAAAAATTAGAAAGCGCCTTAATTAACGACTCATTTATCGAGCAAATTGCGGTAATTGGAGATCAGCAAAAATATGTTACTGCATTGGCTGTTCCCAGTTTTGAGAATTTAAAGAAATACGCTTTAGAACACAAGATCAGCTTTGAGAATGTAGAAGAATTAATTCATCATAACCAGATTAAAGATCTTTTTGAAAGACGATTTGAAGAGCTTCAAAAAGAGTTTTCCAAATTCGAAAAAATTAAAAAGTTCACCTTGCTACCTGAAGAATTTAGCATAGAATCAGGAGAAATTACAGCCACCTTAAAATTAAAACGAAAGGTAATCCAGAAAAAATACAAAACGCTTATCGATAAAATGTATTCGGAATAAAAGTTTTTAAGCCGTTTGGATGGAATTTTACAGCTTTAGTGCTACCAATCTTCTGTCCATAGCTTTTGTTCTTTCTTTGAAAGGAACGTCCAGGCTACAATTCGGCCGCTTTTATTACCGGTCCCCATCGCAATGGTTCTAGACTGAGTAGGTTTTACTTTTTCCAATAATTTATAAATACCCTTTAGATTAGATTGCTTTGAAACCAAAGTTGAAAACCAGAAACAGCTTTTAGCAAACTGTTCACTCTCGAGAACCATGTTTTTGATGAATTGATATTCTCCTCCTTCGTAAATGAGTTCATTTTTAGCTCCCGAGAAATTTAGTTTAGCTTCATTTCTTTTATTCCCCGAGAGATTTCTTACTTTTCGTCGACTACCTCTTTGAGCTTCCTCAACAGAAGCGTGAAAGGGAGGATTGCAAATGGTGAAATCAATCTTGTCATTTTTATCGATTATGCCTCGAAAAATTGCAGACGAATCTTTTTGTAATCTACAATCAACTTTACCTTTTAAAGATGGGTTGGAATTGATAATTTGCTGAGCTGAGGCAATTGATTTGGAATCAATGTCAGAAGCTATAAAGTTCCAGTCGTATTCTGTAACACCAATAATTGGATAGATGCAAGTCGCACCAACTCCAACATCAAGCCCACAAATTTGACTTCCTCTCTTTATTTTACCGGCATTGGTTTCACTAAGCAAATCAGCAATATAATGAAGGTAATCAGCTCGGCCCGGGATGGGTGGGCATAAATTCTCATCAGGGAACTCCCAGTTGTTTATACCATAATAATGCTTTAGTAAGGCTTGATTTAAAAGTTTTACGGCTTTTGGATTTGAAAAATCTACCGAAGCCCCACCATATTTATTGAGTTTAATATGACTTTTTAATTTTGGAATGGCATCTACGAGGGCATCCAGGTCATAAGGTTCCCGGTTTCTATTCCGATTATGAAGCCTGGTTTTGATTGGTTGATTTTTTGATGGCATAGGATGCTGAGGTTTCTTAGGTGTACATTAGCCAACACTTCATGCAACAGTCCCGCTTGTGGCCAGTGGGCTGAGTAAGTCATCTAGATCTGTCGGCTTAGTATTGGTTTGTTGGTCAAGTTAAATATTTTCTTTCTAAGGCTGCGGGCTATAGGCAAAATTATTAATCACGAGCCTTAACTCAACCCAATCATCGAGCAAAATCAAATTCAATATGAGTTCCATCCTCAATACGTTCAGTCATTTTTCCATTGAGTTGCTGAGTAAGCAACTTTACCAATTGAGAGCCAAAACCGGTTCCCATAGGAGCAAGTCCTCTGGTTTTACCAATTCCATTATCCCTGATTTCCAATTTTAAATTTTTGTTGTTATCCTTTTCTAAACTGATATTGATAACACCCTCTTTTTCTTCCGGAAATGCATATTTCAATGCATTGGTAAGCAATTCATTTACAATGAGGCCTATAGGAACCGCGGTATCCACATCAAGTTCCAGGTTATCCATCGCACATTCTATTTTCACTTTATCTGCTGCATTAAAGCTATCTAAAATACCTTCACTAAGATTGATGAAATAATCCTTCATTTCTATACTTCCAAGATTTTCTCCCTGATATAATTTCTGATGAATAATTCCCATAGACTGTACCCTGTTTTGGCTGGCAATCATCGCATCTTTAGTAGCCGGGTCCTCTATTTGCGCCGATTGTAAAGCAATTAAGCTTTTCACCATTTCCAGGTTATTCTTTACGCGATGGTGTATTTCTTTCAGTAATAACTCCTTTTCGGCATTCTTAGCCCGTATAATTTTAGTTGCTTTTTTGTTCCTGTAAAAGAAATAAAGTACAGAGAGCAGAAATAAAAGTAAGAGCGAAGCAATTACTATAAAGAGCGTTTGGGTCTTATTTTTTTGTTTGATCAATGCAGCCTGAGCGGCTAAGGTTTCATCCTTTTTTTCGGTTTCATACTTAATAGCCATTTCAGATTCAATACTACTGATCCTGTCTTGCAGCATTTTTTCTGAATTGTTATACGCTATTTCTCTATAACGAAGGGCATTTTCAAAATCGCCTAACTTCCTGTAAGTTTCCGATAGATCTAAATAAGGTTGAACAATACCAATTTGACCTTTATTTTCATAAGCGCTCACCCCGGCTAAAAGGTGGTCTAAAGCCTGCTCATATTCTTCCTGCAACAAATAAATTTTCCCAATTTCGGTACGATAAGTGGCGCAACGTTCTTCTCCAATATGTTCTACACAAAGTTCCCAGGCTTTTAAATAATCTTTTAAAGCATTCTCATAATCCTCTGCTTTAATATATACGTCACCGCGATGGGAATATGCCCTAACCGGCACAAAAATTTCTTCCGGAACTTTTGTTCTAACAATTTCCAGGCATTCTTCTGTTGCTGCGTAAGCTTTTTCATATTCCCCTAATTCGCCATAACCAATGATTAAATTGAATTGGGCAATGGCTAAAGAACTATAATTTTTGGTTTTTTCCAGTAAGGGAATCGCCTGGTTTGTGTAAGCTACAGATTTTTCAAAATCTCCGGTCACGCGGTATTTCACGCCCAAAGTACGATACGCACTTCCCAGGCCTGCATCGTCATTTAATTCTTCATATAAGTCGATTGACTTGAACAAGACCTCCTGTGCTTTTTCTAATTCTCCTGTATTTAAATAATCTATGGCTAGAGATCTGTAAGTATCAGCAATTTTCTTTTTATCATTCGCTTTTATATGATAATCCAGTGCTTTTTCTGCGTGATACACTACCGAGTCTGGTGAGAAAACCCCATTATAAGAATGCCAGTTCGCTAAAGATTCGTGAATCTGGGCAGTTATGCTATCTGGCGCTGATTTTAAACTACGCTTTAAAGTGTTTAGTGCTATGGGATGAAATTCTTCTAAATGCTCGCCTGAGGTTTCGTGAGAGCGCATCCAGCTAAGACTCGAGTCTATAGGCTGATCCTTTAGATCAGTTGCGCTTAAATTTTTGGACTGCGAAAAACCGAGCCCGGAATAAAAACAAACCAGTACAATTGCGAAAATTATTTTCATAGCTATTGAAATACTGGGAGCAAAGTATCATAGCTATGAATATACAACAATCTCCTTTAAAATTTACAGGAATAATTTTATAAAGATTTGAATGCCAGATAATCTACTGTAGTCTTAGACTGCTTCAGAAGAGAATATATTATTGTATTAAGTGGAAATCAGTATAGTTCTAGCGTTTTATTTTAGAATTTTTCAGAAAATATGGCTGAAGCATCTGGCCAGGTAATAATTAAACAGCCTAAAGATTATAATTAAGCATCATCGGTTTCAAAATACAAATGATAATGATTACTGCATCCCGAATTAAAACTAGCTTTACAATTTGGGCAGGTATTGCTGGATTCCATGTATTCATTGATACTAAGTTCGTGGCCGCAAACGCCACATAAAATGGCTTTTTCGGTAAACTCAGTTTTAGGCCAAACCTCGTGTTCGTGGTTAGCCGCTTCTTCGTGACACGAAAAACAGGGATAATATTTATCGCAACATTTAAATTTAATAGCAATTACATCAAGGGCTGAATGCCAATGTATACAACGAGTTTGTTTGTCTATAGACTGGCCGTAAACAGTAGTCCCGTTAAGCTGAAAAACATTAGTAGATTCCGGCATCTTTTCCTGGGCGTAAATTGCGTTGAAACAAAACAATACTATTACGAAATTGATTAGGTACTTTATTTTCATTTTTTGATAATTCTTTTCAAATATTAATGAACTGTAGATCCTCGTTAATTTCAATATAGAATCGATCAATTAGAAACTTTGAAATTAGCTACAGGCGTTTGGAGTACAATCTTAAATAAAAAACCCGCAAAACACAATATAAAAAGTGTTTGCGGATTTATTTCGTGACCCCGGCAGGATTCCAATTTTTATAACTACCTACTTTTCCTAAATATTCAAAAACCTCAAAATAGCACCCAAAATATACTATTAATAGGGCTTTGTCATTTATTTAAAAATCTAATAAATATTAATACAATCTAAAATAATACAACAAAGGTGGACTAATTATGGACTAACTTTTATATATTTGAATAGTTCAATATTCAAATTAGGCAAAATGGCAATTACATTCTTTATCCAATCTGCAAAGAATCCTGCTCCTATATATGTTAGAATAAGGGAGGGAAAAGAAATAGACGCAAAGGCAAAAAGTTTATTTAGTGTAAATCCCGATCATTTTAAAAAAGGAAAAATTAAATTATACAAATCCAAACCCGGTTCAGCGGCAACAGCTAGAAAAAAAATTCAAGAAAAAAACGATCCGTTGGAAAGGCTTCAAGATAATCTGGATAATCTAAAATCAGATATTAACCGTAAACTTAATAACCGAAAAGATTACGAAACAATTAATAGCAAATGGTTAAAAGCTTTTCTTAATCCCTCCAAACAAGATGAAATACCAGAGGATTTAATCAGCTACTTTGATTACTACCTGGAAGCAAAGAAAAATAGTCTTAGGCCTTCAACTATTAAAAAGAATAAAGTTTTTAAACACAGATTAGAAAAATACGAAAAAGAAAAAGGAACTGTTTACATCAGAGAAGTAAACAATAAATTTGCTCGGACTCTGCAGAAATGGTGTATTGATGAAAATTACGCCCACAACACAATCGTAAAGACTTTAAAAGTTATAATGACTGTATGTAATCACGCAAGAGAAAACGGCATAATTACCCATCCTGAATTAAGCTTTATCACTAAGGGCCTTCGCTATAAAAATATAGATCACATCTATCTAAACTTTGCGGAGTTAGAGAAAATTATAAATTCTAAAATAGAGGATGAAACCCTACAGATTGCTAGGGATTGGCTTATTATATCCTGCTATACAGCGCAAAGGGTATCAGACTTTTTAAAATTTTCCAATAAGGATATTAAGGAGATGGAAGGAATGAAGTTTTTGGATATTAGCCAGGAAAAAACAGGCAAGGCAGTTTATATACCTTTGACTAAAGAAGTCTTGAAAATCCTCGAAAAAAGAGAAGGCAATTTTCCTCCTATTTTTTCCAAGAATATCGAAAGCAATAAAACTATATATAACCGGCTAATAAAAGATGTTTGTCAAATTGCAAAAATAAATTCTCCGGTAATGGCATTTAAAAAGAATAAGGAAACAAATCGATACGAAGAAAAGGAAATGCCTAAATATAAGGCAGTGAGCACCCATATTGGGCGTAGATCCTTTGCTACAAATTATTATGGCAGAATTAATACGGCATTGTTAATTAATGCAACCGGGCACGCTTCAGAAACACAGTTTCTAAAATATGTTGGCAAAAGCGGTAACCAAAGCGCGCTATCATTAGCAAAAGCAATGCGGGAATTAGCTCACCAGGACGGCCAGGAACCTCAACTTAAAGTCATTAAAAACGCAGTTAATAGTTAATTATATATCCAGTATAAAATGACAACTGTAGAAAAACACCCCCTAAATATAGAAACCTTGATAAACCTGGGGATTACTCCATCCATTTTAAAACATCACTTTGAAGAATGGGTTTCTAATCCTGATTACGTAGTTGACTTTGATAATGATTTAATATATACCGGTATTTCTTCATCAAAGAAGGAATTAAAAAAATTAGAAAAAGAAATTCTTAATTCTGGATTAGAAGTAGAAATACACAATATTCAGGAGGAAATAAAAAAAAGGCTTGACCTTAAAGAAAATTTATCACCTTCACAAAATAAGAACCTGGACACGAAATTTATAGATAAAAACGTTGAGCTCTACCAAGTAACCAAACAAGAGCGAGATGACGCATTCATTTCATTTTTAACCAATACTGATTTCTTAGTCAAAGATAAAGAGATTGAAAAAGAAAAATCCCCAGGTATCTATCATAATATTTTTATTGAAAAAAGAGCCTTTCCATTATTTGAAGATTTCATAAAAGGTTGTGGTGATCCAGGCTTTTCCGATTACAGTTTTATTTTTCAACAATTATTAAAAGATGAATTTATAATTGATATGAAGCATAATCGGTTTATGAACTGGTTAAAGAAAAACGAATATATAAATGATAAAGAATACGACTACTTTAAATTGGAAGGTGCTTTCCGCGGCCTTTCAAAAACCGCGAATTATAACAACCGTCTAAAAAGATACACCGACTTAGCAAAAGAATATTCATTAATAACTTAACCTTAAAACTATGTACAATCAAATTATTGACAGGAGTAAAAAAGATATTATTGTAAATATTTTAAATGACTCCATATTATTTCACAGGGCATCACTTGGCTTAAGATCCGCGGGAAGCCCCAATTTAACCCCCCAAAAAGTTATAGAGTTTGAGGATAGTTATATGGGCTGTACGAATGCTCTATTCTTAATGGGCATAAAAGAAAATCAGGATTATTTAATGGATAGACTACTGAAAGTATATCATAATAAAGCCCTAAAAGGCGTTGACAGTATTGAGCTTGCCGAGGAAATTTATAATACCTGGGATAGTATTCTGTTAACTTTACAAAATTAATTCAGTGTAAATATGATCTAACTTTAATAAACTATGAAAAAAAATACTTTTTTTACTCTCTATGATATTTTTTCATCTTCAGCAAATAATCCAACTTTCTCCCTATGAATAAATTATACCTAATTCCCTTTTTATTATGTTTCTTTATTTCACAATCGCAAACTAAGCAGTACAAAGATTTGAATGAATATCTAGGAATAACAGATGAGGAAGTTGAAATGAAAGAAAATGCCACTCAGAAATTAGAGGTAAATCCCCACGATACAAATGCCCTATACGACAGGGCATATGTGTTGTACACTTGGGAAAAATATAAGGATGCTATAGCGGATTTAACCTTAGCAATAAAAATTGATCCAACACAAGGAAGATTTTATAGCATAAGGGCAGATTGCAAATCTTCATTAACAGACTACAGAGGGGCAATACAAGATTTTTCAGAAGCGATTAATTTAGAGCCAGATGTTTATCAAAATTTTAATGGTAGAGGTGCAGCTAAATCTTTCCTGGGCAGATATGAAGAAGCCATTACCGACTTTGACAAGTCTATCCTTATCAACCCGGACAATGCATATGCTTTTTTTATCAGGGGACTATCAAATATTAAGTTAAACAGAATTGATAAAGGTTGTATGGATCTTTCTAAAGCTGGTGAGCTTGGAGAAGAAAGAGCCTACAATAGAATCAAAGAATTCTGCAACTAAAGTTTTAAAATGCAATATCCTCCCGTGTATATCATTTTTGCCCAAGCTTGTAAATATCTTCCACTTGAAGAGGAAACGATATTGATAAACAAACTTTATAAACTCAATAAATTCTATGGCCGCCCTTTTCTTAAAATACTGCTTAAGAATTTTGATATTGAGGTTTTTAAAGATAACCCTATAATACCTGAAGATATTTGGCTGTATAACTATATCAAGTATGAAATAACAAGTAAAACGATTCCACGAACTGGATTAATTGCCAAGTATGAAAAAAAGGTGTTTCTGAAAAATAAATGAAAGATATTTCCTTTACACTCACCTGTTTCCGTGTTAGTAACAACAGATTATTTCATCGCGCACAAACAAAAACTGAACTCTTTTATTAAATTCTGTAGTTTCTAAAAAATTGAATAATTTTAACCATCCCTACATAGTAATTCATTCTCAATATAAATCTAACTCAATCATTAGAATACAGGTAGTATAAAGTATTCTATTTTATATTAATTACCTATGAAGGAATTAAAAATAACACCGGGGCAACGGGCAGCACTCAAACTCAAAATAGGTCGCAAGATGGAACAGGACCCGGAATACGCGAAGAAAGTGCAAACCCGGTTGGATGAATTAGCAATATTACACAATGGAAAATTCAAAACAGGATATAAATACTCCACCGGATAAAAATAGCTATAAGCAGACAGCAATCAAATATTTAAGATGGATAGGGTTCCTACCTGGTGCTGTGAGGGTGTAAATTAAACTCTGTCTGAATTGAATTATTTATTAATTTCATTCATACAGAATTATGACAACAAAAGAACAACAAGAATTCGAGAAGAAGGTACTTGACCAGTTCATGTCTG
>Ga0098069_100532_pt1 | contig 14899 bp, 17 predicted proteins | sample 27_taG_FD_92584 | JGI IMG/M metagenome (GOLD analysis project Ga0098069, IMG submission 92584) | Marine viral communities from Cariaco Basin, Caribbean Sea - 27_WHOI_OMZ | ecosystem: Environmental > Aquatic > Marine > Oceanic | place: Caribbean Sea: Cariaco Basin | collected 2014-11-09 | reverse complement strand
TCTTCCCTTTCCGGGGTTCCCGGCGCATAAGATTTTACTGGCTCGTTAACCGCCTTTGGAACGTGAAAAAATCCTTTTCCCATAGTTATTTTGTGTTTTTTTGGTTTTTAATTATTGTACCTATAAAGGTAAAAAAATTACGTGATTTTTAATCCTTCTGAAGGAGCATTCACTAAAGCTTAACTATTTTTGTAAATTCAAGACTTTTATTAAGAAAATTTTATGTGCACCATAAGCCTCACGCCTCATCTTCAAAATCCCAATGGATTTATCTTAACATCTAACAGGGATGAAGCGAGCGAAAGAGAAACCTTTCCGCCCGATTTTAAAGCTAAAAACGATACAAAATTGCTTTTCCCTCAAGATGCCGTGGCCGGTGGAAGCTGGATTGGGGTAAGCGAAGTGAAAAGAGTTTTATGCTTAATGAATGGTGGTTTTGTTTCGCATAAGCGTGAAGATTCTTACCGAAAGAGTAGAGGTTTGGTTTTAAAAGACTGGCTTGTTGCCCATAATATTGAATCCGAAATTGAAAACTATAACCTAAAAGACATAGAGCCTTTCACAGTAGTGATAGCCGATTGGTCTTCAGGGTTATTTTTTGCTGAATTTGTTTGGGATGGGAAAGAGAAATATTTTAGAAAGCTGCCATTCCAGCCGGAAATTTGGTCTTCTTCTCCCTTATATACTTCAGAAATGAAAAAGCTTCGGGAAGATTGGTTTTCAACTTTTCAAAAGGAAAAAGATCTTTCAGCTGAAAATTTATGGGAATTTCATCATTCCGCCGGAAAAGGTGATAAAGAGATTGATTTAATTATTGATCGTGGATTTCTAAAAACCAAAAGTATCTCACAGATAGAATTCTTACCAGGAAGGTTGATTTTTAAATATGAAGACCTTGAAAAAGGAGAGATTACCAGAAAGGAATTTCCGGGACTTTAATTTACGGCAAAGGGAGCGCTTAGTTTAAAAGTAGGGATCTTAACCCTAAATTTCCTGGTAGAAGTAAAGCTCACCATATTATAATAACCGCTCATAGATCCAAATGGAGAATTTAACAGGCAGCCACTTTGATAAGTATGCGATTCACCAGGCTTTAAAACAGGTTTCTGGCCAATTACACCTTCTCCCTGAACAATTTCAGTATGATTTAAAGCGTCTTTGATCTTCCAGAAACGAGAGGTTAACTGCACCGAATCATTACTTTGATTTTCTATGGTAATATGGTAAGAAAAGGCAAAACGGGAGCCCAGGTTCTTGAGTAAAGTACCTTCAAAACTGGTGTTAACAGAAATCCTTATGCCTCTTGTAACTTGTTGAACCATATATTAGTAAATAGCAAAAGATGCTAAAATTGATATTATTGCTGCAATTCCTGCTAAAATAAAAAATATAAAGTTTAAGAGAATGAACTTTACAATGGTTTTAACACGTCCCTGGCCGTAAAAATTACGCATGGCCTTATATAAATAAAAGATAAAAACGGTATTGGCAATGGTAAATGCCCAATCTTTTAAAAGGTAATCTACTAGCAATGCCAGGGCGTAAACGATAAAGAAAGTAGTTTGTACATGAAAGGCAAAGATTAAATGCTCCATATAGTTAAACGGCCTTCTTAAGTATAACAGCCAAATAAAAAGCGCAAACACCGGTAAATAAAAGAAGATGATAAATGGAAGTTTATTAACAAAATAATTAAAGAATAGTCCCGGGTTATCTTTTACGGTATTCCAATCTACCGCTTTTTTGTACAGCCAGTGATTATAGGTGGTTTGCGGGTAGGCGAGACTATCCATTGCTACTTCTGCATCTCTTATAGTGGTTTCTTTATAAAACCTTGAATAGATATTAAGCTTTTTATTTCCTGCATCCAGGTAAGTCATAGTATCCAGTTCCTGTGGCGGGACATAAAATTCTTTATATGATTTTGCCTTATTTTCATTTTGAGCTTTAATAATTGAATCCAGGTTCATTCAGCCAACGGGAGTAGGGACTATGTTAGGAGTTCCAGTGTTTAAGCTGTCTTGTGGTAATTGTTCAGCGATTTCTGTATTGTCTGAAATCGGTTGAATATTATCAAAAGAATTAGTGAAACTCCAGATTAAAAAGAAAATAATAGAAGCGCTTAGGTAAAATCTAAATGGGTTAGCATAGCACATGCGCTTTCCATTAATATAATCTTTTGAAATTCTACCGGGAGAAAATAACAAAACCCTTAGAGTTCTTTGAAAACGCGAATCGTAAGCGAATAGGCCTGAAAAGAATTCAGAGAAAAAATCGTCGAATTTTAATTTTTTGGTACTATTTAATTGTCCGCAGGTAGGGCAATATTTATCACTTTTATCTAGCGGAAAATCACAATTTAGACATTTAGTGCCCCTATATTTTAGATCAAATCTATTGCTTGCCATTTTTTAGAAGGAGTTGGTTAGACTCTTAATTAGTTGCTGATATTCGTTGAATTTCCGGTGCCTATTCCAATTAATTGGTCATATCTGGCCCCCGGATTTCGGTAATAAATTAAAACCTGGTAGGAATTTTCGGTTTCATCGAAATTTCCGCTAAAAAAACCTTCGTCTATAGTTCCATCGGTGCGTTTTAATACATATTTATAATTATAAAACCCTTGTTTAAATAGCCTTGCACCTTCATAAAGATCGGAATTTTCATTATAACTAAGACGGGTGCTTTCATCTAAATTAAAATTATTGAAAGCTCCATAAATATGAACTTCCCCTCCATTTAATTCTGAATAATTCTGAAGTTGAAAATGAACCCAAACATATTCGGCTTCTATAGATGGGTTTTCTGCAGGCAAACTTCTTATTAGAAATTGTCCGTTTATATCGGGATTATATGTGTATGGCTCATTAGCGCGGGTGCGATCTGTAAATAAATAATGATGATATAGATTTTTTAAGGCAACCGAACTAATATCGGCAGTAGAGGCTCTTAGTTCCTTATTGTCAAACTGAAGGTATTCGTTACCGCCCCAAAATGCTGTTTTGGTATCATAGCGATAAACCAGGTCGTTGCCAATATTATATTGTGGTTTAATATTTTTTATACCCGTTTTTAGGTTGTGATTTTTGGTGATTAGCACCTTAACGTTGTTTTCGGGATTTTTCAATATTAAATTAGGAGATTCAATCGTGAAATTAACAACTTGTTTTTCATCTATAAAATTAAGGTCTCTGGAGCGTCTTAGGTTAATTCTGGCCTGGGCAATATTTTCATAAACCATAAATTTTCGGGAAAAAACCAATTCTTTCTCGGCATTAAAAATATTGATCATATAATTTCCGCTTACTCTAAAGCCGCCGGTATCTTCGTTAGGTATTTTAAGCTCGTAGTGAGAAAAAGGTTGAAGCGTGTTGTAGGAATTTAAATAATTAAAGATCCTAATATCGTCAAAACCAATTAAATATTCAGTTTTAGCCAACTGTGTGGGTGTCCAATCGTAATTATAATGTTCTATGGTGTAATAATAATCGGCTTCATCTCCAATGATGTCATCAAACTTTAATATTAATGGTTCTCCCAATTGCAAAACAGGATTTCCATAGTTGTTTTCTGTATTTCCCGAGAGCTGAATACTTCTTATATAATTTGGCGCGAGTGTTTCTTTTGCAACCTGGGCGGTCAATACGAGCGATGAAATAGAAAAGAGTAAAAGGATGAAAAGTTTTTTCATTGTAAATAGAATCTAGACAAATGTAATTACAATTCTTATTCCATAATTTTTAACATTTCATTTTAACAGTTTTAAATGCTTAAAAATCTTTGGTTTCTTGGGAAAAGTGTGCTTAAAATTCCTAAATTTGCACGACTCAAAACAAAAAATTTTTAACATACACTCCATCCTATGTCAAAAGACATTCGAATTAAAAGAGGATTATCTCTAAAATTAGAAGGGGAGGCGGAAAAAGAGCTTGTAAAAGCTCCGAGGTCTAAGACCTACGCAATCAAACCGCCAGATTTTCACGCTTTGGTACCTAAAATGGTTTTAAAAGAAGGGGCTAAAGTCCTTGCCGGCGATGAACTTTTCTTTTCAAAATACACTGATGAAATACGTTTTACCAGCCCTGTAAGTGGGGTGCTTAAGTATATTAAGCGTGGTGAAAAGCGTAAGATCATGGAAGTGATTATAGAGGCCGATCCTGAAGACACTTACAGAGATTTTGGAAAAATGGACGCTGCTTCTTCTGATGCTGAAGCTGTAAAACAACGCATTTTAGAAAGTGGTTGTGGTGCATTTATTAATCAACGACCTTACGATATTATTGCCGATCCTAAAGATACGCCAAAAGCTATCTTTATTTCTGCAGTAAGTACGGCGCCTTTAGCTCCAGACTGGGGTTTTATTTTGAAAGATAAGCTAGCTGCTTTTCAGGAAGGAATAAACGCGCTAAAAAAACTTACTCCAGGTAAAGTACACCTTGGTGTAGATGCTAGCTCAGCACAATATTTAAAGGATATTAAAGGAGTGGAACTTCATACCGTAAAAGGGCCACACCCTGCAGGAAATGTTGGGGTTCAAATTCATAAAATAGATCCTATTAATCAGGGAGATAGAGTTTGGACTGTGAATCCTGAAGATGTAACGATTATTGGGAATCTTTTCCTTACAGGAAATTATATCGCCGATAAAACCGTTGCAGTAACAGGTAGTGAAGCTACTAACCGTAAGTATTTCTCAACAAAAATTGGAGCTGAGGTTTCAGACCTTATCCAAAAAGTTGATGAAGATGTTCGTATCGTTTCAGGAAATGTGCTTACCGGTTTAAAATTAGCTTACGATCAACACGTGAGTTTCTTTTCTAACGAAGTAACACTTCTTCCGGAAGGAAACAATTATAGAGCTTTTGGTTGGTTACCATTTACTTATAATAATATTCATTCAAACTCAAGAACTTCTTTATCCTGGTTGTTTCCAAACAGGAAATTTAAGCCTACTACCAATTTAAATGGTGAGGAAAGAGCGCTTGTAGTAACCGGGGAAATGGAAGAGGTTTTACCTATGGATGTTTACCCAATGCAGCTTATTAAAGCCTGTATGGCCGGTGATATTGAAAAGATGGAAAATCTAGGGATCTATGAGGTAGCTCCAGAAGATTTTGCTTTGGTAGAATATGTGAATACGTCCAAGATCGAGATTCAGGATGTAATTCGTCTTGGTTTGGATTTAATGATTACTGAAGTAGGTTAAAAAGCAGTAGAATTATGGAATGGATTAGACAAAGATTAGATAAAATAAAGGAGCCTTTTGCACCTGGGAAAAAATATGAAAAGTATGCGCCTGCAGTTAATGCAATAGATACTTTCTTATTTACTCCAAATCATACTACGCAAAAAGGAGCTCATATACGTGACGCGGTAGATTTAAAGCGTACTATGATCACGGTTGTACTTGCCCTTATTCCGGCGCTTATTTTCGGAATGTGGAATGCAGGATACCAACATTTTACTCAACTTGTAGATGCTGGTACAATTGAAGCCTTTACGTTTTGGGAAGCGATTGGTCACGGAGCATTAAAGATTGTTCCTATGATCGTTGTTTCTTATGCGGTTGGTTTAGGAATTGAGTTTGCTTTCGCCATCTTTAGAGGGCACGAGGTAAACGAAGGATATTTGGTAACAGGATTGTTAATACCAATGATTATGCCTATAGATTTTCCACTTTGGATGTTGGCATTATCGGTAGTATTCGCAGTACTTGTGGGTAAAGAAGCATTTGGAGGAACAGGAATGAATATTCTTAACCCTGCACTTACCGCAAGGGCATTCGCCTTTTTTGCATACCCTACTTATATGTCTGGTAACCAGGTTTGGGTTAGCGAAGCAAGCAGTGTAGATGCCATTTCCGGAGAAACTATTCTTGGTTCTTTGGCAGCTGGAGAGAATGCCAGTTACAGTATGATGGATATGTTCTTTGGTTTTATCCCGGGTTCTGTCGCTGAGACTTCAACGCTTTTTATTCTTTTAGGAGCCTTGCTTTTAATCTTAACGAAAGTAGGAAGCTGGAGAATTATTTTAAGTGCGTTTATAGGTGCTGCAGTAATGGGGCTTATTTTCAACGCATTGCCTTCAATGGGTCTTACCGGTAATCAACTTACAAACTTCCCGTGGTACGGTCACCTTATTATTGGTGGACTTGCTTTTGGTATTGTATTTATGGCTACAGATCCGGTATCTGCCGCCCAAACTATGAAAGGAAAATGGATCTACGGATTTTTAATTGGTTTCCTTTCAGTAATGATTAGGGTGTTTAACCCGGCATATCCTGAAGGGGTAATGCTTGGGATCTTACTTATGAATGTATTTGCGCCAACGATAGATCACTACGTTATTCAGTCGAATATCAAACGTAGAAAGAAAAGAATTAAATCGGCTACCGCACAGGTAAAAACAGCAGTTTAGTTATGGAAGAAAAATCAGTAAATAAAACAAACAGTAACGGTTATACGTTTCTTTTTGCGGTGATTATGGTGTTGGTTGTAGCCTCTGTCTTGGCTTTTACAGCAACCTCGCTTCAGCCTATTCAGAGAGAAAACGTGCGTCAGGAAAAGATGCAGAGTATTCTGGCTACTATAGGTGTTGAAACCGATAGAGCAGGAGCAGAAGAGCTTTATAATCAATATATCACTGAGGCAGTTACCCTAAATCAAAAGGGTAATGTAAAAGAGGATGTAGATGCTTTTACGGTAGATTTGGCCAAGGAGCTTAAGAAAGAGCCTATAGATCAAAACTATCCTTTATATATTGCTAACTACGAAGGTTCTAAATATTATATAGTTCCTTTAAGAGGTAATGGGCTTTGGAACGCGATCTTTGGTTACATTTCTTTAAAGGATGATGTAAATACTATTAAAGGTGCCACTTTTGACCACCTTGGGGAAACTCCAGGTCTGGGTGCAGAAATCACCAAAGAATGGTTTAGAAAAAGTTTTGAAAACGAAAAGATCTTTGATAGTAATGGTAATCTAATTGGTGTATCTGTGGTAAAAGGTGATATAGATCCTTCAGATAAAGGCGATAATAAGGTAGACGCTATTTCTGGAGCTACAATTACCGGAGACGGAGTATCTGATATGATTTCAGAAAGGCTTCAGCGTTATCTGCCTTACTTCAAACAGCAAACAGAAATTAAAGTTGCAACTAAGTAATTATGGCTACAGAGAAAAAAAATATTTCAGAAGAGAAAGAAGCCAAAAAGAAGGAAATGATCCTTTTTCTATCTAATTCAGAAGAAAAAGAGCACTTCCTTTCTAAAGGCAATAGAAAATTATTGTCAGATCCGTTAGACGATAACAACCCTATTACCGTTCAGGTATTAGGTATTTGTTCGGCACTGGCAATTACGGTACAATTAGAACCTGCAGTGGTTATGGCTATCGCGGTGGTTGCGGTTATGGCTTTTAGTAACATGATCGTTTCTATGTTGCGGAATATGATTCCAAGTAGAATTAGGATTATTGTACAGCTGGTAGTAGTAGCCTCCCTGGTAGTTTTAGTAGACCAGGTGCTTAAAGCTTATGCTTATGATGTAAGTAAACAGCTTTCGGTATTTATTGGTCTTATTATTACCAATTGTATTGTAATGGGACGTTTGGAGGCTTTTGCTTTAGGAAACGGAGTTTACAAATCTTTCCTTGATGGTGTTGGTAATGCCGCAGGATATGGTTTAATACTTGTAATCGTTGCATTTTTCCGTGAGCTTTTAGGTTCTGGAAAGTTATTCGGATTCGAAGTTTTAGGACATAAAGGAGCCACTTTGGCCGACTCTACAGGATTATATGCTTTTGGATATGAAAACAACGGTTTAATGTTGCTTTCCCCAATGGCCTTAATTGTTGTTGGTTTGCTTATTTGGGTACAACGTGCCAGAAACCGTAAACTGATAGAAGAGAACTAAAAGCACAACAGCTTAAATAAAATTAAATTATGGAATTAATAAATTTATTTGTTAGAAGTATTTTCATAGAAAATATGATTTTTGCCTACTTCTTAGGAATGTGTTCCTATTTAGCAGTGTCAAAAACCGTGAAAACAGCTGTTGGGTTAGGTGCTGCGGTAATTTTTGTACTTACTATTACCGTACCAATTAACTACTTGCTGGATAACTACCTTTTAAGACCGGGAGCTTTACAATGGCTCGGTGCAGAATATGCCAATGTAGACCTTAGCTTCTTAAGCTTTATTATGTTTATTGCGGTAATTGCATCTATGGTACAATTAGTAGAGATGGTCGTGGAGAAATTTGCCCCTGCACTATACGGTGCGCTTGGTATTTTCTTACCACTTATTGCTGTAAACTGTGCTATCCTTGGGGGATCACTTTTTATGCAACAGAAGGATTTTGGAGCTATAACTGAAGCCTTAACCTATGGGTTTGGTAGTGGAATTGGATGGTTCCTGGCAATTCTTGGTATCGCGGCTATTCGTGAGAAAATAGCTTACTCCAATGTGCCTGCTCCATTAAAAGGTTTGGGGATAACATTTATTATCACCGGACTTATGGCGCTAGGATTTATGAGTTTTATGGGAATTAAATTATAATCGCAAAAGAAAGATTATGACAGTAATTATAGCAAGTGTAGTAGTATTTTTAGCATTAATACTCATATTGGTTTCTGTGTTGCTTGGGGCAAAGGCAAAATTAGCGCCTTCTGGTCCGGTTACCATAAACGTAAATGGGGAAAGAGATATGGAAGTTGGTTCTGGAGGAACTTTGCTTTCAACTCTGGGAGACAATAAATTATTTTTACCTTCTGCCTGTGGTGGTGGTGGAACTTGCGTGCAGTGTAAATGTATCGTAAAAGAAGGTGGCGGTGCCATTCTTCCTACCGAGGAACCACACTTTACTCGTAAAGAGATCGCACAGGGATGGCGATTAGGTTGCCAGGTGAAGGTGAAAGAAGATATGAAGATCACTATTCCGGAAGAAGTTTTCGGAATTAAGAAATGGGAAGCTACAGTGGTAAGAAATTACAACGTAGCATCCTTTATTAAGGAATTTGTAGTTGAAATTCCTGAAGATATGGATTACAAGGCTGGAGGTTATATCCAAATCGAAATTCCTAAGTGTGAAGTGAAATTTAGTGATATGGATATCACAGCTCACCCTGAAGAACACGATACTCCAGATATGTTTGAAGAAGAATGGGACAAGTTTAAACTTCGCCCACTGGTAATGAAAAACCCTGAAACCGTAGAGCGTGCTTACTCTATGGCTTCTTATCCAGCTGAAGGACGTGAGATTATGCTTAACGTACGTGTAGCTACTCCACCATGGGATAGATCAAAAGATACCTGGATGGCTGTAAATCCTGGTATTGCTTCTTCTTATATTTTCTCAAGGAAAAAAGGAGATAAAGTAATTATTTCAGGGCCTTATGGTGAATTCTTTATTAACCATAGTGAGGCAGAAATGCTTTATGTTGGTGGTGGTGCAGGAATGGCGCCAATGCGTTCTCACCTTTACCATTTGTTCCGTACGCTTAAAACCGGTAGAAAAGTTACTTACTGGTATGGTGGACGTTCAAAAAGAGAATTGTTCTATATAGAACACTTTAGAGCTTTGGAAAGAGATTTCCCTAACTTTAAATTCTACCTTGCGCTTTCTGAGCCAATGGAAGAAGATAACTGGAAAGTGAAGAAAAGTCTTGATGATGATGGAGACGGATTTGTTGGCTTTATTCACCAGGTTGTAATAGATAACTATTTAAGTCATCACGAAGAACCGGAAGATATTGAATTGTATTTCTGTGGACCGCCGTTAATGAACAAAGCCGTTCAGAAAATGGGTGAAGACTTCGGAATGCCACCAGAAAACATCAGGTTTGATGATTTCGGAGGTTAATAAAAACAGAATCCCGCTTTTTAAAGCGGGATTTTTTATTTTTGCACTATGGCAAAATTAAATGATCAGGAACTGCATAACCTTGCAATGAATATTGTAGGAAAAGAGCTGGAGGAACAGGGTTACGAATTTCTTGGGGTAAATAGTGAGATAAAAAAGGATCCGCAGTTCGTTGCTTTAAAAGACAAAAAACTTCACTTTGTAATAGTGCGCGCTATAGAATATCCATATAATCCCAAAGAATATGATATGGCGTTCCTGCAATCTATTAAAGACCATGCTGTCAAATTCAAGGCTCGTACCTTTTACGCGGGAGTAGGTCTTGCAAATTCTTCCGATTATGAAAAACCGGTGATGCATGGCGAAGAATATGTAGTGAATTATGAAGGCTGGCAGGAAATTTAATCTGCTGAATAAAATATTTATAATTAGATGAAAAAAATTACTGCATTATTCTTTCTTGTTTTACTAAGTATTTCGTGTAAAAATGATAGTCCCCGGGCAAATACATATACTGGAAGTGCTCTTGGAACAACCTACCAGGTGAAATATTTTTCTTCGGAAAAATTTAATACTGAAAAAGCTTTAGATTCTATTTTTTACGTGATCAATACTTCCATGAGCACCTATCAGGATAATTCTGATATTTCCCGAATAAACTCGGGGACTGAAGAGGTAGAAGTAGATGTACATTTTCAAAATGTATTCAGATATTCTAATCAGATTTTTAGAGAAAGTAACGGCTATTTTGACCCGACAGTCGGTAGTTTAGTCAACGCCTATGGTTTTGGCCCTGATAAACCTTTAAATGAACCAGACGAAGCTGTTTTAGATTCCATAAGACAACTTGTGGGATTTGAAAAAGTTAATTTAACCAGCGATAATACCATTGAGAAAGAAAACCCAAATATCTATCTCGATTTTAATGCTATAGCAAAAGGCTATACCATTGATGTTATCGCGGAATATTTGGATAAGCAAAATGTTGAAAATTATCTAATCGAACTTGGGGGAGAATTAGTAGCCAAAGGACAGAATTTAGAACGAGAATCTCCCTGGATGGTAGCAATAGATAATCCGCAGCAAACCGATGCTGAACGTACTTTGCAAACTGTTCTTGCATTGAAGAACCGGGCGATGGCAACTTCCGGAAATTACCGAAAATTCAGAATTGACAGTATTACGGGGAATCGCTATGTACACACTATAAACCCATTAAACGGGAAAGCCGAAAAAAGCAATTTACTCAGCGCATCTGTACTTGCTGAAAATTGTACCCTGGCTGATGGTTACGCCACCGCTTTTATGGCTTTAGGCTACGAAAAATCCTTAGAAATGCTGGAAGAATTGGAGAATGTAGATGTGTATTTTATTTATGTAGATGAGGCCGAAAGTATTCGGTTTTTTACTTCAAACGGATTTGAGGAAGCTTTAGTAGAAGATTAATTCTTATAACAAACCGGAATAACTTCCCCTTTTGCAAGACTGTATTTATCAATTTCTTCATTAGATAATTGATTGGTATAATCAACTTCTTCAACCTTAAAACCTATACTTCTCAATTTGTCAAAATAATCCCTACCATATATTCTTACGTGATCGTACTGGCCAAAAATACGTTCCCGTTGTTTTCTATCGGTAATCGAATCATCTTCAAAAGTATTTTTCCTCTTTAAATCCTGCGGAATTTGCAGAATGGCTGTACCGCCGGGTTTTAGAATTCGATAAATTTCTTGCATCGCTTTAGTATCATTTGGAATATGTTCTAAAACATGATTACAAAGAATAAAATCGAATTCATTTTCCTTAAAGGGCAAATCACAAATATCAGCCTTTACATCGGCTAAAGGCGAATTAAGGTCGGTAGTAGTGTAATTGAGGTTTTTAAGCTTTCTAAAGCGTTTATAAAAAGCCTGTTCGGGGGCAAAGTGCAGTACTTTGAGATTTTTGCTAAAGAAATCGGTTTCATTTTTTAAGTATAACCAAAGTAAGCGATGCCTTTCCAGGGAAAGCGTAGAAGGGGAGAGCACATTTTCCCGCTGGTTAATATATCCGTAGGGAAGAAATTTAGAAAAGCTTTTCCCGTCTATCGGATCGGTGTATTTACTTCCGCGAAGCGCATATTTAAAGAAAGGTTTAACCCAATAACTTACTTTTATGAGCAAGGGGCGAGGGACGGTATTTAAAACTACTTTAAAAAGCTTTTTCATTAAGAATTGCTCTTTGCTAGACTTTAATATCGCCCCAGTTTTCACCAGATTTTATACGGTAAAGTTGCATTTCTGAAACACCAAATTGTTTGGCAAGTACTTTTATCCTTGTTTTTCGGTTGGGGTCTAAAAGTTTCTTTTTAAGAATTACGGCTTGCGCGTATGTGAGTTTAGAATAGGTAACTACACGTCTTAGTTTTCTTTTGCGTTTGTTCTCTTTAACACCAGGACTATTATGCTGGTGCTGTACCCATTCATCTTTAGTTGTCCAGGCTAAATTCTCTACGCGATTATCATCTTTTTTAAAATTCTTATGGATGACGTATTTATCGTCGTCATTTTTTACAAGAAATAATTCAGCAACAATACGGTGCATATAATAAGCTTTATGCTTGCCATTTTGCAACCTGGGAGAAAAACTGGTGTAACCGTTGGTACGGCCACCATTTATCAATTCCCCTTCAGGATATTGTACATAACTAATTAATCTTCCGTAATTAGAAACATCGTAGACAAAACGATCCTGCCATTCCTCTTTATGAAGTCTTTTCCATACTTCGCCTCTATAGCTCTTTACCATAGACTTTTGCTTTGAATTCATCTTCTTCATCACTTTCAATTCCTAAAGCTTCATATATATAATCAAAGGTAGACAGAAGTTGGGGTTTACCGTCTACTAGCGCAACATCGTGTTCAAAATGTGCGCTGGGCTTATTGTCTGCGGTTAGAATGGTCCAGCCATCAGGCAATTGTTTTATTCGTTTTGTTCCAAGGTTTATCATAGGTTCAATGGCTACCACCATTCCTTCCATAAATTTTTTACCTCTACCACGTTTACCATAATTAGGCATCTCAGGATCTTCATGCATCGTAGCACCAAGGCCGTGACCTACCAATTCCCTTACTACACCGTAGCCTCTGTCTTCGGTGTATTTTTGAATAGCATAGCCTACGTCTCCCACGCGATTTCCGAGCTTAAATTCCCTTATTCCTTCATAAAGAGATTCTTTTGTGACTTTTAAAAGTTCTTTTACTTCTGGTTTTACTTCACCAACTTCAAAAGTATAGGCGTGATCTCCGTAAAATCCATTTTTTAAAGCACCACAATCTATTGAGATAATATCCCCTTCCTGCAAAGGCTTGTTGTTTGGAATTCCGTGAACCACCTGCGCATTAGGACTCATACAAAGTGAATTTGGGAAATCGTACATTCCTAAAAATCCAGGTTCGGCGCCGTGATCGCGAATAAATTCTTCGGCCATTTTATCCAACTCCAAAGTAGTTACTCCGGGTTTAATATGCGGCGCAAGCATTCCCAGGGTTTTAGATACAATTAGCGCGCTTTCACGCATTAATTCAATTTCTTCAGGGTTTTTAGTAATTATCATATGTGTAATTTAAAATCGGCCTAAAAATCCGAATTTCTTCTTTTCTTTTTTCTGTTCTCTAATTATAGATCGGTCTTTTAACCTTTGGTATATTTCACCCCAACCCCACATGCCACCAATATTTCTATCGTCTATAAAAATATCGGCAAGGATCTTCCGACTTATATCATCGTCAAAAACCTCTTCGGGATAACTTTTATTTACAGCGTAAAATTTAATGCCTCTTTTTTCACAAAATTTTACCGCTTCTTCTAATTTATCTTCGGCTCTATAGGTCCATAAAATAAGCCTGTGACCATCTTCCTGAAGCTTTTTTAGTGTTTCAAAAGCAAAAAGCTTTGGCTTTCCAATCTCGGGAAATTTATTTTCTACAATAGTTCCGTCAAAATCTACTGCTATGGTTAGCGTATTGGGCATAGGGCAAAATTAGCAAGATTAACCGAATATCTCCTTAGTTTCCTGTTATTTGGAGTAAGGATCTGTATATTCTTCGCCTTTAATTATCTTCGCAATATCTTCTTCCAGGCTTTCTATAGAGTATTCCACAAAACGGTCTATTTCTTCTCCATCTTTCATAAAGATAATAGTGGGTACCCGATGGATATTATACTTTTCGTCTAGATCTCCCGGAGCTTTTTTGGCATAGTTTACAGCAATACTTGTAAGGTTTTCTTTATCAAAATCTACTACATCTAATAGCTTAAAAAACTTCGGAACTTCGTAACGGCTATCACCACACCAGGTTCCCATAAAGAGAAGAATTTCATAATCTCCTATATTTTCCTTTATGGTTTCTACAGCTTCTTCTTTAGGATTGTAATTCTCGTAGCCGGGGGTAAACCATCTTGAATGAGGCGGTTTTTCCAAGTCAGCTTGCGTGAATTCTCCTAAAAGCATTTCCGCTGAATTTATATTTTCTAGTTTCTCTTTTTCATCTGAAACTGCTCCCGAAGTTATAAAAACTCCTAGAAAAAGTAGCAATATCTTATTAATCATTGATTTTTAAATTAAAGGGTCTTCAGTCATTAATTCAGGCTGCTCGATTCCCATTAGCTTCAGGATAGTCGGAGCAATATTTCCAAGCTTACCGCTTTTAATAGATTTTATTTCTTTATCTAATAAAATTAAAGGTACGGGGCTGGTGGTATGCGCCGTGTTTGGACTACCATCTTCGTTGATCATAATCTCGCTGTTCCCGTGATCGGCAATTACAATTACTGAGTAATCATTTTCCAGTGCAGCTTCAGCTACGTCTTTAGCGCAAGAATCTACAGTCTCGCAAGCCTTTACCGCAGCGTCAAATACACCGGTATGACCCACCATATCCGGATTTGCAAAATTCAGGCAGATAAAATCAGCCGATTCGTCCTTGAGTTCAGGAACAATTTTGTCCCTAATTTCAAAAGCACTCATTTCTGGCTGAAGATCGTAAGTAGCTACTT
>Ga0098069_100531_pt1 | contig 14912 bp, 15 predicted proteins | sample 27_taG_FD_92584 | JGI IMG/M metagenome (GOLD analysis project Ga0098069, IMG submission 92584) | Marine viral communities from Cariaco Basin, Caribbean Sea - 27_WHOI_OMZ | ecosystem: Environmental > Aquatic > Marine > Oceanic | place: Caribbean Sea: Cariaco Basin | collected 2014-11-09 | reverse complement strand
GGGCTCGATAAGAGCAAAAGGCCAATGATCATAAGAGGGTACAAGTAGAGTTGTTTCATTTTCAATACGGTATCAATTCAAAATTACAATAAAAAATTCAAAAACCGCACCAAATTTTAGTTGGGGAAAAGTTAAAGCGTGATTTCTACACAATAATTTTCAAAAAAAGGGGTTGCGATGCCGCAACCCCTTCAAAACAAATCTATTAAAAAGTGGCTAATTCATTAAAATTCCTGGGCAGGATCAAGGTTGCTCCAGTTCTTAAAAGCACTGAGGTCAGCTCCTGTTGCGTTCTCATCAAGTTCAAGCAGATCACCTGCTACATTGGTCTCATCAACATTGTTCACCAGTAGGTTTTCACTGTACTCGAAGTGCGAGCCGGTAAAATGTAGTTGGTCATTCTCTACTTCCTGCAGCTGGTCGTTGAGGAAAATGATGGTCTCATAATTTGTTGCTACTATATTCTGGAAAATTCCTCCCGTGCCCTGTTTTAGGTCAAATGCAGCCTTACCGCTTCGGTTATGGCCCAGAATGCTCACATTCTTTACCGTGCCCATTGAACGTGGTTCGGCGTTGTTCTCACCTTTTCTGTTGGCCAGTTCAAATGCGAAATCGCCCACGCCGTCGTATTGAACAATAGCAACGTTGGTAAGCGTTCCGCGGTAACCTTCGTCCCAGTCTACAGAATCATCTTCCATACCTATGGCCACAAGGTTTTTGGCATTTACGGTGCCCCCGTAAAATTCAAATCCGTCATCGGCACCTTCAAAAGCCTCAAGGTTTTCAAGTACCGTACCGCTGCCCACTGCAAAGAAGGAGAAGGCATTGAATTCAAACTGCCCGTCTGAAGAGGCCTGCCCTGCATATTCTACCCTCACAAACTTCAGGCTGCCCGAGCTGTCCTCATCATTGGTTCCGCCGTAAGGCAGCTGTCCGGCTTCGGAGATCGAGGTTCCGCCGGGAGCATTCATTTTAGCGCGGCCATGAATTCCAATACCGCCCCAGTCGCCGTCGCCGCCTTCAGAATTTTTATTTTCAGAAGTAAAAACTATGGGTTTTGCAGCTGTGCCTTCGGCGATTAGCTTTCCGCCCTGTTCTACAAACAAAAGGTTTACTCCTGCCGCCTGGTCTGCGGCACTTACCGTAAAAGTTGTGCCTGGCTCTATGGTGAGGGTGGCGCCATCTTTTACTGAAACTGCGCCTTTCAGGTTATAATTTCCTTCTTTAACAAGCAGGTCTTCGGTAATGTCGCCCTCAAGAATGCTTCCTTCAAGCACGCCGGTGTCACCTCCCGTGCCGGGATCGGGGTTTGGTACATCGTCATCACTGCTGCAAGAAAAGAATACTGCAGAAAGTACAAGTGTAAACACGGTTTTTAAAAAGTGGTTTTTCATTTTTTACTGATTTAGTTGAATATTTAAGATTAAAATTTATAGGTTAGTGAGGCCCCGTATGTGGTGCCGGTATCAAATGATTCTATGGTGTTGCTGAATTTCTCCGGAAATCTTATCTCACGGGTTGGATCCTGAAAGAACTTTGTTTCTTCATGGAGCAGATTTCTCGCAGTTAATTTGAGCCCCCAGTTTTTGTTGAATTGCGTGGCCCAAACCAGGTCGAACTGATTAATTGGTTTTTCGTAAATTTCATCGGCTCCTTCAACTCCTACGGCATAAATTCTTTTTCCGAAGCTGTTGTAAATAAGGTTTAGGGAAGACTCTGTGTTGCCCTGTTTAAAAATCTGGTAAAGCAGATCGGCGTTGATCCCCCAGTTTGAAGCTCCCTGTAGCTTTCGGTTTTTATGGGTCACTGCTGCGAAACGCGGATTATTTTCTTCGGCAGTTGCTTTAGAGTCCATCAGAATTCCGTTAAAGCCCAGGGAAAACCTGTCAAAAATGGCATTTTTGAAGAGGCTTCCTGCCTTGAACCTCGCTTCGGCCTCTATTCCGTAGAGAACAGCTTCATAAAAGTTGTCAAAATAGGTCCTGTAGCCTACCGATGTTGCCCTGGCCAGCCGCTCAATGGGATCGTCAAGGTACTTGGCAAAAACGGTAATGGCGAATACTTCCTGGCTGGTAGGGAAAAGCTCGTATTTGAGGTCAAGGTTGTAATTGCGGGAATTTAAAAGATCGGGGTTTCCAATTACCTGGTTGCCGTCGCCGTCTTGGTAAACGCTTGGCAGGATCTCCCTCATTCTTGGGCGGGTAGTGGTGACAGACGAAGCCAGCCTTAGGTTGGAGGTTGCGTTTAGGTTGTACTTCAGGTTAAGCGAAGGGCTAAGATCAAATGGTTTATAGGTGATCCTGCTGAATTTAGTGTCGAGAGGCTTTTTATAAATGATCTCCCGGGGTGCATATTCTGCCCGAACGCCTATATCAAGCAAAATGTCGTCCCATTCTTTTAAAAAGATGAAATATCCTGCATGTATAAATTGATCTACCTGAATGTCAGGTGGAGTGGGGCTAAAATTTCCCGAATACTGAAGGAATCCTTCGGCAAAACCTTGTTGAAAGAAAGCTTCAGGGTCATTGGTGTTAAGGTTTGGCAGGTCAGCCGAATTTACCTGAGCCGTGATGGTGCGGGTGAAAAAATCGTAATTTATTCCGTCGAAATTATGGCCTGCCTTGATCCTTGTGGAGAAGGTGTTGTCTTCTTTTCTCTGAATTCCCAACTCGTACTCCAGGCGTGAATTGTAACTGACATTTTCCAGTTCCTGGTAAAACCTGAAGGGGTTGATGCCATTTGTGGTAATATACTCGGCATCTTCGCCGGTTCCTGCTGCGCGCAGCAGCCTGCGGTCGGGGATATTGTTGTTGCCCAGGCCTGCAGAGCCGCCAAAATGCAGTTGATGTTTTTTATTGTCCCATTCCAGGTCTCCCAGGAGCTGGAAAGTGAGCATGTCATTTTGTGTGTACCGAATATCGCGGATAAAGAAATCTTTGTTGTTAAGCTGGGTAAATCCGTCATTCCTTCCGTAGGCTTCCCTTATAAAATTGGAAGTATTCTGAAGATAGATGGTATTAAAGTTCAGTTGCAGTTTATCAAAACTGTGGTAATCCAGTGCCAGTAAAGCCGATTTTCGGGTGGAGAAATCGTAGGTTGTGGTGGTAAAATCCTGGCCTGCGGTGCCTTCAGAATTTAATGTGCGCTCTACCCCCTTGTTCTTTTCGTAAGAATTGCGGTAGTTCACCCCCAGGTAAAGGCCCAGGGTTTGTTCATTGTCACTCAGCAGCCTTTGCCCGTGCGTGATCCCAAAAGTAGTTGCCAGCGGGGCAGTTATTGTCTCGGGAGTCCAGGAAGTAGAAAAGGGGTTAGAAGATTGTGAAGCTGAAGAGGGCAATTTCCTGCTGCTGCCGGTATAACCCAGATATTCGAGTTCACTGCTTTTATCGATACGGTAATTTTCAAAGGTGGCGTTGGTGTTGTAGTTTATGCCAATGTTCACGGTGGTAACAGGCTTTGAAGGTGCCGTAATGGTATTGACATTAAAGGTTGCGCCCGCAAAATCCTGGTAGAGCGAAGGGCTGAAGGTCTTGTAAACATCAATGTAGCTCACAATATTCGTGGCGATATAGCTGAGGGGAATAATCTTGAAATCGGGGTCAGATGATGCCACGGGAAGTCCGTTCATCATCAGGAAGTTGTAGCGGTCATCGAGACCTCTCACAAAAATCCCGCGGTCTTCTGCCATACTGATCCCTGAAATCTTTGAAAGTCCCTGTTCTACGGTATTGATCCCTTTCCTGGCAAGTTCTTCAGAGCCTATGGCCTGTTTTATCGCAATGGCATTCTTCTGCTCTAAAAGCAATGCCACCTCAGAATCGGCTCTTGAGACCGTAGAGATAACAACTTCATCAAGGGAAGAGGCAGTGGTTCCAAGTTCGGTGTTTATCTCTGTTACTTTACCCGGTTCGACTTTAACATTGGAGACCTCAAGCTGTTCGTATCCAATAAAGCTGAAGGCAATGGTGTAATTTCCGGGTTCCAGGTTTTCGATTTCAAAGAGTCCGTTCACATTCGTGGTGGCGCCTGTACCTGTGCCTTTCACCAGCACATTGGCAAATGGCAGGGGCTCGCCCTGCATTTCTTTATCGGTCAATTTTCCGGCAATGCTTCCGGTGGGGTGGTTTTCCTGTGCCAGCAATCCTGTGAAGGAAAAAAGTACTGCGGCAGTAATCAAAAGAAGTCTCATTTTTGTCAATTTTCTCTGCCGCAAAGAAAACTGCTCAATGTAACTGTGGCGTTAGCTGAAAATTACCAATAGATCAACTTAAAGTTACGCCTGATTAAATTTAAGGTTAACAGAAGGTTATCAATGATTGGTGGTGAAAGGCGACATAATTATTATCTTTACTTTTACAGGGTAAATCAACCACACCCATGAAAAAAAATGAAATTTGTATCCTTTTGGTCGATGATGAACCCGATATCATTGAGATTATCAGGTATAATCTGGCTGCTGAAGGTTACCGCGTGGTAACTGCAGAAAATGGCAGGCAGGCACTAAAGGTTGCCAGGGAACATCATCCTCATCTCATTATTTTAGATGTAATGATGCCCGAGATGGATGGCATTGAGACCTGTATTCAAATGCGGAAGGAACCCGAGCTAAGCAACAGCATGATCACATTCCTTACTGCCCGCGGTGAAGATTACTCTCAAATGGCCGGGTTTGATGCCGGCGCAGATGACTATATCACCAAACCCATAAAGCCAAAAGTGCTTATTAGCAAGGTGAAAGCTTTGCTGCGCAGGTTCAACAGCGGGGAAACCGGAGGAAAACCCGAGATCATAAGCACCGGGAATTTGGAGATCAACAGGGAAGAATACAAGGTCGTGAAAGGTGGAGAAGAGGTGATGTTGCCAAGAAAGGAATTTGAGCTGCTATATTTACTGGCATCCCAACCGGGGCGGGTTTTTCAGCGAGATGAGATCCTTGAGCGGGTTTGGGGCAATGAAGTGGTGGTTGGCGGCCGCACCATTGATGTGCACATCAGGAAACTCAGGGAAAAAATTGGCGATGGGAGTATACAAACCATTAAAGGTGTAGGTTATAAGTTTGTGGAATAATGGCTAAAGGCTTTAGGCGCTCATATAAATTTGCAATAAAGACCTCAATTTATGTGTCGCTCTTCCTTACGGGAATATCGGCTGTATTTCTAATTATCCACAATGCTTATTCAGAATGGGCACTGCTGCTATACGGTATTTCCTGTTTCATTTTTGCGTTTTTCATCATCCAGTACAGGGTTGAATTCTTTATTTATAAAAAAATAAAGAAGATATACGAGAATGTGAGCATGTTGAGTTCCACTCCCCTCAACCCCGAGCAGGTCACTACCGATATGACCACGCTCTCCCAGGAAGTTCAAAAATTTGCTGAAGGTAAAAAGCTGGAGATAGAAGCCCTTAAAGTGCGGGATTCTTACCGCAAGGAATTTATGGGCAATATCTCGCATGAACTCAAAACGCCACTTTTCACTGTGCAGGGATATATAGAAACGCTCTTGGCCGGGGCCATGAAAGACAAGACCGTGCGCAAACAATACCTTTCGAGGGCAGCCAAAGGGGTGGAGCGGCTGGTTTACATAGTTCAGGACCTCGATATGATCACCAAACTGGAAACAGGGGAGCTTAGGCTTAAACCTGAAGTTTTTGACATTGTGGAAGTGGTTCAGAATGTATTTGACCTCCTGGAGATGAAGGCCGCAAAGAAGAATATTACCCTAAGCTTTGAAACTCCCTATACACCTGTTTATGTAAAGGCCGATAAGGAAAGGATACAGCAGGTGGTGACCAACCTCATTGTAAATTCCATAAAATACGGAAAAAACGATGGCACCACCGAAGTTGCCATTGAAGACCACTCCAAAAAGAAGATCATTATTAGGGTAAGCGATAACGGGGAGGGGATCCAAAAAGAGCATATTCCGAGGTTGTTTGAGCGCTTTTACAGGGTAGATAAGAGCGGTTCCCGCAAGGAAGGCGGTTCTGGGCTTGGCCTGGCTATAGTAAAGCACCTGCTCGAAGCCCACAAAGAGAGGATTTTTGTAGAAAGCACCTACGGCATGGGAAGTGAATTTTCATTCACCCTTAAAAAGGCCAAAAAGCTTTGAGAAATCACAAACGAACTGTAGATCCTTTAATCCGGAGTAATGTTTCACCTGATGCAACTTGGCAAGGCTAAAATCTTCCTGCTTGCAGGTTGGGGCAAAGCCCAGTTTTTGCATCCTTCCGGCTAAATATTCCTGTTCAAACTGTCCGGGTGTGGGAATGAAAAAAGCCCTTTTTTCAAGCCTGGCAAGATCCATAAGTGTGGTGTACCCAGACCTTGCTATCACCACTTCGCTGCTGTTCAATGCCTGTTCCAGTTCCTTTCCAAAAAGGTAATTTTTAATGCTGAGGTATGGTGTATTGAGGCGGGGAGCTTTTTCATCTACCACGCCCCTTACAAACATAATCCTTTCGGAAGATTTACTGAGTTCCTTCAGGAGAATTTCTTCCAGGATACTTCTCTGTGGTTCCGGTCCCGAGAGCAGTACCGTATAGTCATACTTCCGTGGTAAATCTTCTTTTTTAAACCTGCTAATGACTCCTAAATAATTTACTTCTGGAAATGCCATTTTTGAATGTCCTAAAACCCCGCTTAGGTTTAATTTTCCGGGGGCATCGGGAACCCAGTACTGGTCGTATTTTTTGATGTACTTCCGGTGAAGCCGGCTGCTTAAAAATGTGGTGTTGCCCGAGAGCACGTTGAGCTGGTGGGTGATGTAAACACTGGGTACATGTGGGTGGCGCACACCAAACCGGTTATCGGAAATTATTCCGTGTAAATTTAATTTTTCAACCAGCAGCTGTGTTGCCTGCTTTTCCTTTCTGATGTTTCTTAAAATGTGCGGACTGTCAAAAAGCAGCTTCAATTTTAAAAGGCTTCCCTTTTTGGTGTAGGTGATATTATAAGAGGGTAATCCAAATGCCTGCAAATGTGGAAACTCCTTTTTAAGAAGGGCGAGCGCAGCACCGTCGGATGCTAAAATAGGGGTAAAACCCTGTTCCTCAAGCTTTTTTATGATAGGAATACAGCGGGTGGCATGACCTAAGCCCCAGTTGATTGGCGCAACCAGGATCCTTCTACTTCGCATAAAACAATTTTATTGGAAAAGCCTGTGGAGGATTTTGTTTAATTTTACCAAAATATTAAATTTTCAGGTGGGAAGTAAGAATAAATTAAAGCGGTTTAGAGAAAATGAAACTTTTTCTAATGTGGTGCAGCCAGGACGGGAAGAAGTTGTAGACGGGCAGTTTGGCCTGAAAGGGAAATGGGGCAGTGACTTCTTCAAAAACGATAAGCCAATTGTGCTCGAACTGGGCTGCGGAAAAGGGGAATACAGCGTGGCGCTTGCCAAAGCTTATCCCGAGAAAAACTTTATCGGGATTGATATTAAAGGGGCGCGTTTTTGGCGGGGAGCCAAGACAGCCCTGGAAGAAGGACTTCAGAATGTGGCATTTTTGAGAAGCCAGATTGAGCTTATCGATTTGTTGTTTGGAGAAAATGAAGTGGATGAAATCTGGATTACCTTCCCTGATCCGCAGATAAAGTACAAACGCACCAAACACCGAATGACCAATTCGGAATTTCTTCAACGATATAAAAAGATCCTGAAACCGCAGGGCCTGGTAAACCTCAAAACCGATAGTGAATTTATGCACGGCTATACCCTTGGCTTGCTCCACGGCGAAGGCCATGAGGTGGTACAGGCCAACCACAACGTGTACAAGAACGAATATTCTCCAAAAGAAGTTACTGGTATTCAGACTTTTTATGAAAAACAGTATCTTGAGCAGGGAAAACCCATAACTTACGTTCAGTTTAGGATAAAATAGCTACTGTTGGAGGAAACTAAAATTTTCCTTATTACCTATTTCGCGGCTTTGTTGGGGGTAGTGCCCCCCGGGCTTGTGAATATGAGTGTTGCCAAAACCTGTGTAAAAAGAGGTAAAAAGAACGGCATCTATATGGCCATTGGCGCATCTTTGATCGTGCTGTTGCAGGCTACCATAGCGGTAATGCTGGCTCGCTATATCTTTGATAACGCTTATATCAACAACGTGCTTTTGCGTGCCGGGCTGGTGATCTTTTTGATCATGATGTTCTACTTTCTGGTCATGGCACAGCGAAAGAAGAAGGAGGTAGAGGTAAACCCCACTTCGGGAATAAAAAGTGTGCTCAAGGGAATGGTGATTGGGGCACTTAATATTTTTCCCATTCCGTTTTTTGTGGCACTTGCTGCTGCGCTCAACGTAAATGGGGATTTTGAATACCATCCGCTTAACAATTCGGCTTTTGTGCTGGCGGCTTCTATGGGAACTTTTACAACGCTTTACTTCTACGCCCTGTTTTTTACAAAAATTGAGGCTGAGGGCACTTTCTTTGTAAAGTATTCCAACTACTTCATGGCGGTGCTTATGCTGGTCTTGCTAATCATCACCTTCATTAGGATCTATATGCAGTAATGGCTGAAATTTCTTTTTTTGAAAAGGTTTATGAAGTGGTAAAACTCATCCCTGAAGGGCGGGTGACCAGCTATGGTGCCATTGCGGCTTTTTTGGGAACAAAAGGCAGTGCGCGAATGGTGGGCTGGGCCATGAACAATGCTTCAAAAATGGAAGGTATTCCGGCGCACCGCGTGGTCAATAGAAACGGCCTGCTTACAGGGAAGCACCATTTTCCGGGTACGCGTGTAATGGAGCAGATGCTCGAAGCTGAAGGCGTACAGGTGGTAAATGACAAAATCGTTGATTTTCAGAAGTATTTCTGGGATCCTTCCGTAGAACTTCAGTAAAAATTTAAGCTATTTTTGTATTGATTTTATTGATCCTTAAATATGGGTAATAACTTCGTTATCTTAGCTTTTCAGCTTATATTTGCATTTAGAATGAATCTACATAAGGTTCAGAAATTACAAGAAATACAGCATGAAACTTAATCGTAAGGATATATTAAATGCCCTTGAAACTATTTCTGTTTCAGGGGAAGGTAAAAATATGGTAGAGAGTGGTGCGGTTCAGAACATCATGACCTTTGGAGATGAGGTGGTGGTAGACCTGCTGCTTACCACTCCGGCGCTTCACATAAAAAAGCGGGCAGAGGTAGATGTGATGAAGGCTATTCATGAACACGTACACCAAAAGGCCAAGGTGAAGGTGAATATTAAGGTTCAGGCACCCGAAAAAACGGAGATCAAGGGAAAATCTATTCCCGGGATCAAGAATGTGGTGGCGGTAGCTTCAGGAAAAGGCGGGGTAGGTAAATCTACCGTAACAGCCAACCTGGCCGTAAACCTTGCAAAAATGGGATTTAAAGTGGGGCTTCTTGACGCCGATATTTACGGGCCGTCAATGCCCATGATGTTCGACGTGCAAACCGAAAAGCCACTGTCTGTGAATGTGGACGGAAAGTCTAAAATGAAACCGATTGAAAACCACGGGGTGAAGCTGCTCTCCATTGGATTCTTTACTCAGCCAAATCAGGCGGTAATCTGGAGGGGGCCCATGGCAGCAAAAGCTTTGAACCAGATGATCTTTGATGCAGCCTGGGGGGAACTCGACTTCCTGCTGGTAGACCTGCCTCCGGGAACCGGGGATATTCATCTTTCCATCATGCAATCATTACCTTTAACCGGCGCTGTTGTGGTGAGTACGCCTCAAAACGTGGCTCTTGCCGATGCCCGTAAAGGAGTGGCAATGTTTCAGCAGGAATCCATCAACGTTCCAGTTTTGGGGATCATAGAGAATATGGCCTATTTCACGCCGGAAGAATTACCCGATAACAAATATTACATTTTTGGAAGGGAAGGAGCTAAACTTTTGGCCGAAGATTTGCAGGTGCCGTTCTTAGGGCAGTTGCCTTTAGTGCAAAGCATCAGGGAGGCCGGGGATATAGGCCATCCTGCCGCATTACAGGACAACACGCCGCTATCTAAAGCTTTAGAGCTGCTCACACAAAATGTAGTGCAGGAAACGGTGAACCGCAACAGCAGTTTACCTCCTACCGAAGCAATAAAAATCACCACTATGGCTGGCTGTAGTGCAGTTAAAAAATAGTCATGACAAGCGAAGAAGTTAGGTTGAACGTAGAGAGGGCCCTTGAAGAAATAAGGCCTTTCCTTAGGAATGACGGGGGAGACATTTCCCTCATTAGTATTGAAGATGATGACCGGCTGGTAAAAGTGCAGCTGCAGGGAGCCTGTGTGGGCTGTAGCGTAAACACCATGACTTTAAAATCGGGTGTTGAAATGACCATTAAACGCTATGTACCTCAAATTGAAAAGGTGCTGAATATTGAAAAATAACATTTTCGGCAATTCACAAAACAAGAAGTAATGATTAAAACAGATATGTTGATCATCGGTGCCGGGCCAACTGGTCTTTTCGCCGTATTTGAAGCAGGATTATTAAAATTAAAATGTCACCTTATAGACGCCCTGCCACAGCCGGGAGGGCAGTGTTCTGAGATCTATCCTAAAAAGCCTATTTATGATATTCCGGCCTTTCCCGAAGTACTGGCGGGAGATCTTGTAGATAATCTTATGGAGCAGATCCGCCCGTTTGAGCCGGGATTCACCCTGGGGGAAAGGGCAGAAACCATAGAGAAGCTGGATGATGGTTCTTTTATCGTCACTACCAGTGAAGGTACGCAACATCAGGCCCCGGTAGTGGTAATTGCCGGTGGTCTGGGAAGTTTCGAGCCGCGCAAGCCTCCCATTCCTAATATTGCGAAATACGAGAATAATAAGGGAGTGGCTTACATGATCAAGGAACCCGAAGATTACCGTGACAAACGGGTGGTAATTGCAGGAGGGGGAGACTCAGCTTTAGACTGGGCCATTTATCTTTCTGAAGTTGCTTCGGAAGTTTCTTTAATTCACAGAAGAAATGAATTCCGCGGGGCATTAGATTCTGTAGAAAAAGTTTCTGAACTCTCAAAAATAGGAAAAATCAACCTCATTACTGAAGCTGAAGTAGTTGGGCTGCAGGGGGGAGAAAGCTTGGATTCAGTAGTGATCCGCCACAAAGGAGACGCTTCCGAAGAAGAGATCAAAGAAACCGATTATTTCATTCCGCTCTTCGGACTTTCCCCGAAATTAGGCCCTATTGCCAACTGGGGGCTTGAGATTGAGAAAAACGCGATCAAAGTTGACAACAGCTACGATTATCAAACCAATATTCCGGGGATTTATGCCATTGGAGATGTAAATACCTATCCGGGGAAGCTAAAGCTCATTTTGTGTGGTTTCCATGAAGCGGCCATTATGTGCCAGAGTGCCTATCAAAAAATATTTCCCGATAAGAAATACGTGATGAAATACACCACCGTAAGCGGGGTGAATGGGTTTGACGGCAGCAAGAAGGAAGCCAAGAGAGAGGTTGTGAAAAGTATAAATTAAACAATTTTAACCAAAGTTTAAAACCAAACCTAACAGGTTTTCAAAACCTGTTAGGTTTAATAATTGACAAATGTCAGATATTAAAATCACCGTTATCGACCGCGAAGGAGAAGCTCACGTGGTTGACGCACCTACCGATATGAATATGAACCTTATGGAGGTAATTCGCCTTCATGAGCTTGCCCCCGAAGGAACTGTTGGTATTTGCGGGGGGATGGCCATGTGTGCCTCCTGCCAGTGCTATATGCTCAACAAAGAGCACCTCTTGCCCGAAAAATCTTATGAAGAAGAAGATATGTTAGATCAGGCTTTCTTTGTTCAGGAAAATAGTCGTCTAAGCTGTCAGATTCCTATTGAAAAGGAACTGGAGGGGCTAGAGATAAAGATTGCCCCCTTTAACGCAGATTGAGTTTAAAAAAGGGTGTGATTTTTGCCTTTTTTGACGGGTAAGCAATTCGCAGTCAGCATGATTTTAAATGTAATCGTTTTCTACTCCCCCAAGTCCAAAGATTATCTCAAGCTGGATGGGGTGATCGCGAAAAAACCTGTGGAATTAAAAACCGAATGCTGCGAGAAATATAAAAAGGGCAAGCGTTGTAAACGCTGCCCCTGTTTTGATTTAGATATTTAAATTTGGGGTAGACCTCACAGGTTTTTAAAACCTGTGAGGTCTATCTTTCTTATTGAAATGCCGATATTCCAGTAATATCCAGTCCGGTGATCAACAGGTGGATATCGTGAGTGCCTTCATAAGTGATCACACTTTCCAGGTTCATGGAGTGCCGCATGATGCTATATTCTCCTGTAATTCCCATTCCTCCTAAAATCTGCCTGGCTTCCCGGGCGATATTGATGGCCATTTCAACATTATTCCTTTTTGCCATAGAGATTTGTGCTGAGGTGGCAGTGCCTTCGTTTCTCATCACTCCCAGTCTCCACGCAAGTAACTGGGCTTTGGTGATCTCGGTGATCATCTCGGCCAGTTTTTTTTGTTGTAGCTGGAAACCTGCAATAGGCTTCCCGAACTGTTCCCGTTCCTTTGCATAACGCAAAGCGGTGTCATAACAATCCATGGCAGCACCAATGGCACCCCAGGCAATCCCATAGCGGGCAGAATCCAGGCAGCCAAGAGGTGCGCCCAATCCGCTTTTTTCGGGCATCAGGTTTTCTTTAGGAACTTTCACGTTGTTAAAGACCAGTTCCCCCGTGGCACTGGCACGGAGAGACCATTTGTTGTGGGTTTCGGGTGTTGTGAAGCCTTCCATCCCGCGTTCTACAATGAGTCCGTGGATGCGGCCTTCCTCGTTTTTTGCCCATACAATAGCGATATCGGCAAAAGGAGCATTGGAGATCCACATTTTGGCGCCATTAAGCAGGTAGTGATCGCCCTTATCTTTAAAATTTGTAGTCATGCCGCCGGGATTGGAACCGTGATCGGGTTCGGTAAGGCCAAAGCAGCCCATCATTTCTCCCGAAGCCAGCTTTGGAAGATACTTCTTCTTTTGTTCTTCGGTTCCGTATTTAAAGATTGGGTACATCACCAATGAAGACTGTACTGAAGCCGTAGAGCGCACCCCGCTGTCACCTCTTTCAATTTCCTGCATAATCAATCCGTAGGAAATTTGATCCAGGCCGGCACCGCCATATTCTTCGGGAATGTAAGGGCCGAATGCGCCGATGTCGGCAAGGCCGTTGATTAACTGCTTCGGAAATTCGGCTTTTTGAGCGGCCTCTTCTATAATGGGAGAAACCTCACGCTTCACCCATTCCCGGGCAGCGTCACGTACCATTTTATGTTCATCACTAAGAAGGTCGTCAAGATTATAATAATCGGGCGCCTGGAATTGATCTGCTTTCATTGTTGGTAGTTTAAGTTTTTGTCTGGAAAAGTAAATTTACGCAGAAAGACCATAAAGACCTAACAGGTTTTAAAACCTGTTAGGTCTGAGGATATTTCATCCCTTCCAGGGTTTGAAGCACTAAAAATATTAATGAGTCCGAGCTCCCGAAGTTTTTTTTTCTTGTTCAGGCAAAATTAATACTATAAATGAATGTATTCCTTGTACTGCTCCTGGTCTTGGTCACCGGGTGTAATGAGTCTTCAGGAAAAGAAATAGCAATTGCTGGTCCTGTCATCGAAATTTCAGAAGAAAAAAAGGCACAACAGGAAGTTAAGAACAGAGATTAATCGCTGCAAATTATTGTAGTTATTTCCTACATCTTCAAATAAAATTCCTTTACCAGTTCAATGTACTCCGGAGTGTATTGGTGCCTGGCGGTTTCGATCACTAGCTCATCAACTTCCGGCTTACCTTCCAAAAATGACAATTCCAGCAGACTTCTTTTCAGCTCACTTTCAGGAGTTCCTTTTACGCGGGTGATGCGCTGCGGAAATAGTCCGTAGTCAGCTGCCAGGTAGCGGAATTTATCTTCTTCAGCATAAGGAATAATGACACTGAAAACTCCCCTTTTTGAGAGGAGTAGGGAAACTCCTTCCAGAAGTTCCTCGAACGGAAGTGCTTCTGCAAATCTCGCCTGGTCGCGCTTTGCATCTCCCGAAGAATAATCGGCTGAATAGAAGGGAGGATTGGAAATAAGGAGATCATATTTTTCCTCTTCTTCCATGCCTTCTTCCTGCATCTCTTCCACAAACTCATCAAAGGCGGCGTGGTAGCAAAAGAGCCGGTCGCCCCAGTGGCTGTTCTCAAAATTGTCAACTGCCTGCTCGTAGGCGTCCTCGTCTATTTCGAGGGCATCAATAAGTTCGGCATTACTGCGTTGCGCCAGCATCAAGGCAATAACCCCCGTGCCGGTGCCAATATCCAGGATAGAAAACGGCTGGTGCGCTAAAGAAGCCCAGGCTCCCAACAGCACCCCGTCGGTACCGATTTTCATAGCGGTGCGGTCCTGGTGGATCGTGAATTCTTTAAATTCGAAAGGCTTTGTCATTATAGAGAGTCTAGAATCTAGAGTCTAGAATCTAGACTCCGCTCGAGAATTATTTTGATTTAGAGATATAAATCAATAAGTCCCTCGGGCGTCTTAACGTAGATGGTTTGGTTCTTCTTATCTACTTTCTGAAGAAACTCGTCATTCATTGGGATAAGGATCTGTTTGCCGTCTTTTTCTACTTCAAAAAGGGCTTGAGAGGTGGTGTCGTTCACTCCTGTGAGGATGCCAACTACTCCGTAATTTAGGTCTTCTACGGTAAAGCCGATGACCTCATGAAAATAGAATTGATCTTCATTGAGTTCGGGCAGAAGGTTGAGTGGCAGATAGAGGTCGCATTTCATTAGATCTTCTGCGTCCTCTTCAGAATCTACTTCTTCAAATTTTACCCGCAGAAGGTTGCTTTTTTGCAGCGAACTTCTTTCAATAAAAAATGGAACCAGGTTATTGTCATATTCGACAAAAACTGATTCCATTTCTAAATAACTTTCGGGTTCATCGGTATCGAGTTTGATCAAT